>ENA-OQIC01000307-OQIC01000307.1-human-gut-metagenome-genome-assembly--contig:-NODE-307-length-22048-cov-2.506227_pt1 | contig 22048 bp, 26 predicted proteins | sample MGYA00242572_ERZ504736 | MGnify/ENA primary metagenome ERZ504736 (study PRJEB26092, sample SAMD00036201) | human gut metagenome | host: Homo sapiens | study: EMG produced TPA metagenomics assembly of...
TATAATGAACGTAACATAAATCACATTTCTTTTATCATTCTATCAATAATATCTCTGGCTACTTCCGTCTTCGATTTTAACGGATAATCGGTTCTACCCTGCAACTAAGAATGCTTATCTTATTGGTATCGTAACGGAATCCCGCACCAGCATCATTCAACGAATTCAGCACAATGAAATCAAAGTTCTTCCGGATCAGCTTTCCCTCGGCATTGCGCTGCTCATCATTCGTTTCAAGAGCAAAACCAATTAACTTCTGTCCCGGAGTTTTTATCTTGCCCAATGCAGCAGCAATATCGTGAGTGGGTTTAAGATGCAGCAACAACTCGTCTCCTTCCCGTTTTATCTTCTTGTCAGCAACAGCGTCCGGAGTAAAATCCGCTACCGCTGCACACAGTATTCCGGCATCGACCAAGGGGTATTGCGCCATGGCTGCTTCATACATGTCCTGAGCGGACTCCACATCAATGCGGGTAATATGTGAATGATATGTTTTCTGTTGTACCGGCCCTGCAATCAGTACCACATCGGCTCCGCGACGGGCACACTCCTCAGCCAAGGCAAACCCCATTTTACCGGAAGAATAATTGCCGATGAAGCGCACCGGATCAATCTTTTCATAAGTCGGTCCGGCCGTGATCAGCACTTTTTTTCCCCGCCAGTTCGCCCGTTGATGAAAAGAATTCATCAAGTACCCGGATTATATTCTCCGGTTCTTCCATACGGCCTTTCCTACCAGATGACTGGCCAATTCACCCGAAGCCGGCTCAATGATATGATTGCCATACGAACGAAGCGTATCCAGGTTCTTTTGAGTACTGGGATGGGCAAACATATCCAGGTCCATAGCCGGAGCAACAAAAACCGGCGCTTTAGCAGAAAGATAAGTCGTAATCAACATATTATCGGCTATGCCGTTCGCCATTTTTCCGATGGTAGAAGCCGTGGCAGGGGCTATCAACATAGCATCCGCCACAATCCCAGGTCTACATGGCTATTCCACGTACCGTCACGTTGAGCAAAGAATTCACTGATGACAGGTTTGCCGGTCAACGCAGAGAGAGTTATCGGAGTGATAAATTCTTTTCCGGCGGGAGTAATTACGACTTGTACCTCAGCTCCCTGTTTGATCAGGCCACGTATGATGTAACAAGCTTTATAGGCAGCTATGCTACCGGTAATACCGAGTATAATTTTCTTTCCGTTCAGCATAATTATTTTCCGGTTAACTCACGCAGACGAATCTTGGTCAACATGGCTTTTGTATTCAACGTGAAATCACTGTTCAGAATCCAACTGTAATATCCCGGATCTTTTTTCAGTACTTCACTCACCGACTGTCCTTTGTATTTACCAAAGTTGAAAACCTCTACCCCATTGTCGTCATATACCATACGTCCTGCAAAATCCACATTCTTGTTATAGCTTGAATAATCGGCCAGGAAAGACATATCATTCTGCAACTCTTCCGGATAACGATCGAGTTGAGCCATCAGTACCTCGTACGTGGCACGGGTATCAGCTTCCGCTGTGTGCGCATCTTCCAGATTACGGCCACAATAGAACTTATAAGCAGCCGTAAGGGTACGCTGTTCCATCTTATGGAAAATCACCTGTACATCGACAAATTTGCGCTTACTCATATCGATATCCACACCCGCACGCAGAAATTCTTCTGCCAACACGGGAATATCAAAACGGTTGGAATTGAAACCAGCCAGATCACAACCCTCGATATCATTGGCAATACTCTTTGCCACTTCCTTAAAAGTAGGACAATCGGCTACATCAGCATCATAAATACCGTGAACAGCAGATGATTCGGCAGGGATAGCATTTCGGGATTGATACGGAGAGTTTTCGACTCTTCATTCCCATTGGGATATACTTTAAGATAACAGATTTCTACGATTCGGTCTGAGTTGATATTTGTCCCGGTCGTTTCCAGATCAAAAAAGACGATAGGATTCTTTAGGTTGAGTTTCATTGTTTATACGGTTTTGTTTTAATTCACTACAAAGGACACTGAGGGCACAGAGTTTCAATTCAAAAAAGAATGATGTCCCTGTGATCTTTGTGTCCTCTGTAATGAATCCGATTTTATTTCTGTTCCGCGATTAATCGTTCAGCATCATCGGCATCAGCAACATCAGCAAGTCTTCATTTTCTTCCTGTTCTACCGGGATAATGACACCGGCCCTTGACGGATCAGCCAATTCGATAACCACTTCGTCCGCCGAGATATTATTCAGGATATCGATCAGGAAAGTAGATTTGAAACCGATACTCATGCTGCACCGGCATATTGGCATACCTGTGTTTCCTCTGCAGAGGTAGAGAAGTCAATATCCTGAGCCGAAACCACGATCTGGTTTTCCTGCATGCGGAGTTTTATAAGGCTGCTTGCCTGCGAAGAAAAAATAGATACACGACGCAAGGCGCCCATCAGTTGCATACGGTCCACCGTAACTTTATGCGGATTATTTTGCGGAATTACTGAATTATAATTAGGATAGCGTCCCTCTATCAGACGGCATACCATACGATAACTTTCAAGCGTGAAGACAGCGTTGCGTTCGTCAAACTCGATCACTACCATACCCGATTCCTTAGGCAAAAGGTTCTTCAACAGAGTCGCCGGTTTTTTGGGTAAAATAAACGCGGCACGTTCGTTTCCGCGCGCAGCCAATGTTTTACAACGCACCAACTTGTGTCCGTCCGAAGCCACCATCGTAATGTCTTCCGTCGTAATGTCAAAGTAGATACCGTTCATCACCGGACGAAGTTCATCATCAGCCGTAGCAAATACCGAACGGTTAATGCCTCCCAGTAGAATCTGTGCTTCCATCTCTACACGAACTGCATTATCGCCAAGTGTAGCCGATTGCGGGAATTCATCGGCATTCTGTCCCATCAGGCTATATTTACCATTCTGGTACTGTACCGTAATTTCATAAGTATCCGGTTTGATATCGAATGTCAACGGTTGTTCCGGTATCTCCTTCAATGCATCGAGCAATGTTTTTGCAGCTACAGCAAATTTTCCGTTAGAATCACTCTCGTTCACCTCAACCGAGGTTACCATTGTAGTTTCACTATCAGAGACAGTCACAGACAGTGTTCCGTCCTCCAACTGAAAGAGAAAACAATCTAAAATAGGCAGTGCATTTTTTGAGTTTATCACACGGCTAACAGCCTGTAAATGGCTGAAAAGTGCAGTACTTGAAACGATAAATTTCATATAATCTGTGATTTTAAATTTTATATTTTTGCAAAGCACAAAGTTACAAAAAAGATCGAGGCAGCACAATAAAAGAGAAGAAAAACAGGGGAATATTCGTCGGATATCCCTAAAAATTGTAACTTCGCCGCACAATTTAAAATTATCGCAATGGAATTTACAGGAAAAATTATCGCTATACTCCAGCCCAGAGGTGGAGTTTCTAAAACCAGCGGCAACGAATGGAAAGCCCAGGAGTATGTAATCGAAAATCATGACCAATACCCTAAGAAAATGTGTTTCGACATTTTCGGAGCAGACAAAATAGAACAATTCAACATCCAAATGGGTGAAGAGTTGACCGTGTCATTCGATATCGATGCACGTCAATGGCAGGATCGCTGGTTCAACAGTATCCGCGCATGGAAAGTAGAACGCGTAGGCGCAGGCGCACCCATGGCTCCGGGAGCTCCGGTTCCTCCTCCGGCACCCTCTTCGGCACCCGAATTTATTGCCGGTGACGCAAAAGACGATCTGCCTTTCTAAGCAAACAAGCTTGGCAAAAGGCATAAAACCCCGAAAATTCTTCAAAATCTTTCGGGGTTTTATACCTTTTATGGGGTCAGGAAACGTCATCAGACTCACCTTTGTAAATCAATACCACATTGGGATATACAATTCCGTCCGTACAAGTAAATTGTGCAGAAAGAATAAAGTGGCGGAAAAACTCCTGATTACGAAAGAAAAATGCAGGTATCAGCCTCACATAATTCTCCGGTTGTGAGAAAGTCTCTCCCAAATCAGCAACCATCATAAAGTTGTACGACGGAGAAAGATTGACCACCGCCTCTTCATATCCGGGAGTATCATCCAGAATTTCTTTTTTATCCAGATGACGGAGATATGCGGTAAGGCTTTCCACATCCGGGGCCAGAACCAGTCTTCCCTCGTAGAAGCAAGCGTAAATGTATAAAGCCGACTCTGTTATCCCGGTCAATTGCGTAAACAACGTATTACGAGGCAGTACATAGAGCGTATAAGCCCTTAAAGGAGTTTTACAGAAAGTAGTACGTGGTTTCGGAGGACCGTCTACCTCCTTCGGAGCAGTGCGAAGCATTCCCTGCAACACACGCTCAGCCTGCTGCCCATCCCTCAATGGAATACTCATCACCGCACAAGGATTTGAAAGAGTATCTGTCGAATGAAACAGACAAGTCACAATCTCACCCCCGGCATTCTCTTTAAGATATGCGAGCAACTCCCCATCCCGATCTCTGATATAGTCGGAATAAGTCGATGTCGTATACTCCTGCCTGGCAGTGAAATCAAGCATAGCCTGCATATCGGTTACCGACCGTTTATTGAAGAAAAAAGTAGAAGCCGGCAGGATATCTCCCGGGAAATCCTCCACCGGTTGTTGTTGGCGCAACACATTCATAAATGTCAGACAAGTATCCGTATCATGGCTGACACCGGAGAAATAAATGGCATCTCCATTCATTTTCATATCAAATTCGGTCCATCCGCCCAACTGTGTACACGAACGAATCCCGTCGGTAGCCTTTCCCATACTCAACGGTTGCATACGGGCATAAATAGTAGCTGCCACACGGGCACGTTTATCCTCGTGTACTTTGGCAAACGAGGCATCGGTCAGCAAAGATTTCTTGGACAAACGGGCATCGATCACTTGCTCAATCAGTTTTTTCTGATAACTCACAACCAGAAAGTCGGAAGTGAAATAACAAGCCAGGAAACTGTCATCCGGCATCGGATAAATACGAATCTCTTCCCCTTTATAGTCAAACAGCTTTGACGGGAAACTACTCGAACAGTATTTACGTATAAACTTTTCCACCAACTCGTAATCGCCGTTTCCCAAGCTGCAATACAACACCTGGTTGCGATCATTGTCGGGTTCATGGAAACTCAACAACACTTTATTCATCTGCTTGCTCAACCCGTGCGGCGTATCTTCCAACAACGTATACAGATGGAGCTTCAGATAAGAAAATAATTTGGAAACATAAAGAAAATGTCGGTCTTTACTGCAACTCAACTCATTGATCCCCTGTATCATTCCGGCAAGATCATCCGTCTCGAGAACTACAGTGGCCGAACCCGGAACAAGCGTGTAGAGATTAAAATCCTTGCGTCCTTCCGCCGCCGACAACCTGAAGAAAGAAAACATGACAAAGCCTGTACACAGCAGTACAACAGACGAGATTACGGCTATTTTCACTATCGTACGGAGTTTCATGGCATTCGTTGTTTATCGGCTCAGTGCAAAAATAATAATTTCTCCAAATAAAACAAAATATACTTAAAGAAAGAATTATAAAGCATCAATCACTAACATTCTAATTCAAGCCCGTCGAATGCAAAATGCACATGCGGAGGAAGTTGCTTCTCTACATCTGCCTGAAGTCCGATATGGTGACTCATGTGAATCAGCCAGGTTTCCTTCGCTCCGATGCGTTTCACAGCCTCCAATGCTTCAGACAGGCTCTGATGGGTGTTGTGTGGCGCTATGCGCAATGCATTCATCACCAGCACCTCTATCCCTTGCAACTGCTCAAACGATTCATCGGGCATGGTCAGCATATCTGTTATATATCCAAGCTTTCCGATCCGATATCCCAAAATGGGCAGTTTGCCATGCATTACCCTTAAGGGTAACACTTCGGTATGATTAACAAGAAAAGGGCGATTGGGTTCAATCTCACGCAAAGGAATATTCGGAACTCCCGGATAGGAATGCTCCACAAAGCAATAGGGCATCCGGCTGCGCAAACGTTCGGCTGTATAAGTTTCGGCATAGATGGGCACTTCCCCGAAACGGCAGAAAGGGCGAAGATCATCCAACCCTCCCACATGATCATAATGTTCATGCGAAATCAACACAGCATCGATCTTTCCAAACGGAACGCGCAACATCTGTTCCCTAAAATCCGGACCGCAATCCAGCAGTATAGTAGCGTCATCAGTATACACCAATGCTGAGGTGCGAAGACGGTAATCTCTCGGATCTTTTGAAGTACAAACCGCACAAGTACATCCTATTTCGGGCACTCCGGTAGAAGTCCCGCTACCAAGTATTCTTATTTTCATTTCTTTCAATTATCAATCTGTCATTCCTGAAAGCCGGCATGCCCTGCAGCCCCATCGTAATCAGATAAAATTCACTTCCGGATGAATGTCTATGCCAAACTTCGCACGGACCGAAGCACGCACGGCATCGGACAATGCGATGACATCCGCTCCTTTTGCGCCTCCGCGATTCACCAGCACCAACGCTTGCTTATCGTGTACCGCCGCAGGGCCTAATGCTTTACCCTTCCAGCCACACTGATCAATCATCCATCGGCCGGAATCTTCACCCGGTCAGTATCGATCTCGTAAAAAGGCATTTGAGGATATTCTGCCTGTAAGGCTTCGAACTGCTCACGACCCACAATCGGATTCATAAAGAAACTTCCCGCATTCCCCATTACCCGGGGATCAGGCAACTTCTCTTCACGGATAGCGATAATCACCCGGCGCACCACATCCAATGTCACTCCGGGATACTTCTCCAGCTCCCGGCGGATAGTACCGTAATCTAATGTATAATGTTCCCTCTTGCTCAGCCTGAAACTGACATAGGTAACAAAAACGCTCTTATTCTCAGGGCGCTTGAAGATGCTGTCCCGGTAAGAATATCCACACTCCGTTACATCATAAACATGCTCTTTCCCTTCAATGTTCAGGGTTTCCACCCGGACAATCAGATCTTTAACTTCAACCCCGTAGGCCCCGATGTTCTGCACCGCACTGGCTCCCACCTCTCCGGGGATCAGTGAAAGATTCTCCACGCCGTACCAATGCCGTTGCACGCAATAGTCCACGAAGTCGTCCCAGACCACACCTGCCCCCACACGCACAACAATATCGTCATCCGTTTCGGCCACAACCTCTACGCCCCCGATGCGTGAATGCAGGATAGTACCTTCGTAGTCTTTAGTAAACAATAAGTTGCTCCCCCTCCGATATGCAGATAAGGAGAGGTAACCCGTCCGGACCCGATCAACCCGCGTAATTCATCCACCGAAGCATACTCCAGGAAACAAGCCGCAGACACATCGATACCAAAAGTGTTATGTGATAAAAGAGAGTATTTCTGTTCCATAATCCTATAAAAGCAATCTCTAAATACTTGTATCCTCAAACTTGTACAACTCCCAGCCACTGTCTTTGCGCTGGAAATAGAGGATATTGGAGAACCCGTTGCCAATGCCTTTCAATGCCAATATTTTATGTGAGGCATTGTCATCATTTTGCTGCCCGTAGTTAATATTCGAAAGTTTATCGGCAGGCAATGCCGGCTTAAAGGCAAACCATTGGTTCAAGTCAAGTGTAGTTTCGAGTATCGAGAAGTCATCATCCGGATCGGTTGTCACAAAGACAAGCGGTTGGCGGATTCGCCGGCTCTGGAAAATACTATCCGTCGCAAAATGACCGAAGAATTCAACAAAGTCCTCGTTCTCGTTTTCCTCAATCGGACGCAGATTGATTGCTTCGAGCATCCACGCCCCTTTAATTCTTTCAAAATAATATTTCTTCACCATTCGTTTTTTCACGAAAATCCATTCCACCTGAACGGATGTGAGTGAAGTGTCTCCTACCAGATCCATATCCTCTTCCCGGTCGAAGAGTAAGGTATAATAACTTTGTTTGGCAAACAAGTCATCATGCTTCCAGTACTTCCTGTCGATTTTCGAAGCCCGTTCTCCGTTGTAGTAGGGCAACGGAAACACCACGCGCTGCCTTTGCAGAGCGTCATCAGAAGCAAAGTTGTAGATAAAGTCGTCAAACGATTCGTCAGCCTCAATCGGTTTAGGTTCGTCCGAAGTCTTTTCTCTGTCAATAGAATCGGTTTGGTTCATCATTGCCGAATCTACCAGATGTGTAATAGATGCAAAGGGGTCAGCGTCAGTCTTATTACTGTTGCCGCATGAAGCGAACAACACCAGGACGGTGACTCCCGCCATTATTGTTTTCATTTTAATAATTAGCAATGTGTCGATATCCCCACATGCCAACCGGTTTTCGAAACTCTTTCATACTCCGGTCGGCACATGGGATTTATATCATCACATTATTTTAATTTAGCTCTTAGTTTTTCAAGCATATCCACTGTCATACTTTCCAAATCGTAAGCCGGTTTCCAGCCCCACTCCTCACGGGCGCAAGAATCATCCATACTGTCGGGCCAGCTGTTGGCGATACGTTGTTTCAGCGGGTCTACCTTATATTCCATCTCAAAGTCAGGAACATGTTTCTTGATAGCAGCATAAATGGTCTCCGGCGCAAAGCTCATAGAAGCGATGTTGAAAGCATTACGGTGCACCAGTTTCGTCGGATCGGCCTCCATCAGCGAGATAGCTGCATTCAGCGCGTCCGGCATATACATCATATCCATCAGTGTTCCTTCCGGAATCGGACAGATAAACTTCTCTCCTTTAACGGCAGAGTAGTAGATATCTACCGCATAGTCAGTCGTACCACCTCCCGGAGGAGTTACATTCGAAATGATTCCCGGGAAACGCACGGCACGGGTATCTACGCCATACTTATTAAAATAGTAGTCGCTCAGCAACTCAGTGGTCACCTTGCTGATACCATACATGGTACGCGGACGCTGAATAGTGTCCTGCGGTGTCTGCACATGCGGAGTGCTTTCACCAAACGAACCGATCGAACTCGGAGTGAATACGGCACATTTGTTTTCGCGAGCCACTTCAAGTACATTCCACAAACCGTCGATACCGATTTTCCAAGCCAGCTTCGGCTTCGACTCGGCTACAACAGACAGCAGGGCGGCGAGGTTGTAGATTGTGTCGATATTATACTCTCTCACTACAGAGGCAATCATATCCTGATCTGTTACATCGACTACAGCCGACGGACCTGATTCTTTCAATTCCCCTTTGGGCTCTGCCCCGTGAATATAACCTGCTACTACATGTGTGTTTCCGTAGCGTTTACGTAGTTCCATCGTGAGCTCCGAACCAATCTGTCCGGTCGCTCCAATTACCAAAATATTTTTCATTATCTTTACTAATAAGGTGTATTAAGCTAAATGGTGCGCAAAGTAAGCACTTTTTTTCATTTTTATACCAAATATATGTTGTTTATTCCAAGAAAAATTGTGTCCTTTGCAAAAGAAACTAAAACCCCAAACACTATGTACGGTAAAATGAAAGAACACCTCAGCAATACGATTGCTGAAATCAAAGAAGCAGGCCTCTACAAAGAGGAACGCTTAATCGAAAGTGCACAACAAGCTGCTATCACCGTTAAAGGCAAAGAAGTGCTGAATTTCTGTGCCAACAACTACCTTGGATTGTCTAACCATCCCCGCCTGATCGAAGGTGCAAAGAAGATGATGGACCGTCGTGGATACGGTATGTCTTCTGTACGTTTCATCTGCGGAACTCAAGATATACATAAGGAGCTGGAAGCCGCAATTTCAGACTATTTCAAGACCGAAGACACAATTTTGTACGCAGCCTGCTTTGACGCTAACGGCGGTGTATTCGAACCGTTGTTCACCGACGAAGATGCCATCATCTCCGACTCGCTGAACCACGCTTCCATCATCGACGGAGTACGTCTTTGCAAGGCAAAGCGCTACCGTTATGCCAATGCAGACATGGCCGACCTGGAACGTTGCCTGCAGGAAGCACAGGCTCAACGTTTCCGCATCATCGTCACCGACGGTGTATTCTCAATGGACGGAAACGTTGCTCCGATGGACAAAATCTGTGACCTGGCCGAAAAATACGATGCCCTGGTGATGGTAGACGAATCTCACTCAGCCGGTGTGGTTGGTGCAACCGGTCATGGAGTAAGCGAACAGTACAACACTTACGGACGTGTAGACATCTACACCGGTACTCTGGGCAAAGCCTTTGGCGGTGCTTTGGGCGGATTCACAACCGGCCGCAAAGAGATCATCGACCTGCTTCGCCAGCGCAGCCGTCCGTACCTGTTCTCCAACTCACTCGCTCCGGGCATTATCGGTGCCAGCCTCGAAGTATTCAAGATGTTGAAAGAAAGCAACGAAATCCATGACAAACTGGTAGACAACGTAAACTACTTCCGCGACAAGATGACTGCAGCCGGATTCGATATCAAGCCGACTCAGAGTGCTATCTGTGCCGTGATGCTTTACGATGCCAAACTGTCACAGATCTATGCAGCCCGCATGCAGGAAGAAGGTATCTACGTAACAGGCTTCTACTATCCGGTAGTTCCGAAAGACCAGGCACGTATCCGTGTACAGATTTCAGCCGGTCACGAAAAAGAACACCTCGATAAATGTATCGCTGCATTCATCAAAGTAGGTAAAGAATTAGGTGTACTGAAGTAAACCAATCTCCCACTTCCATTGTTATTGTATATAAAAAAATACGATAACAATGGAAGAACTTACACTCACGACACCCGCGCTGCTATTTTCAGCCGTTTCACTTATTCTTTTGGCATACACCAACCGCTTTCTCTCGTATGCCCAATTGGTCCGAATTCTTCGTGACCGCTATATGGAAGATCCTTCCGACATCAATGTTGCCCAAATTGAGAATCTGCGCAAACGCTCAACCTGACCCGTATGATGCAGGTATTCGGCATTGCCAGTCTATTCTTCTGCGTAGTCACCATGTTTCTTATCTACATCGGATTGTTCCTGCTCTCAATCTATATCTTCGGGTTGGCATTGCTACTGCTGATCGCTTCTTTGGGGGTTTCCCTCCGCGAGATACAGATATCCACCGTGCCCTGGACATCTACCTGAGTACGATGGAAGGCAAGCTGAAGCATTAACAGCCCATGTTCAGGATTCATACCACCCATACACAGAAAGTTCCCGTCCTCTCCCCATCGGGATCGGGCGGAACTTTTACAAACAAAACAAACAAGGGGAAGTGTCTGTCACAGATGCCTCCACACTGTAGAATTTATGATTACTCTAAAACGATGTTGAATGTATAGTTATTGTTTCGGCGGAGGGAATAATCATGGATGTCACTTCTGCCCAAGTCAATGGCTTTTGTATATTCGGCCCCTCCTTTCTTTGCTTTGATTTGGAGCCGGGTGCGTTCACCGGAGTCGGTTCCCTCAGTCACATTCTCAGCCATATAATAGTAGCGGTAAAGGGGGCTGTCCCCAATACTTTGTCGGCACCGATGACAAACTCTTCCGTATAATTCCCGCCTCCTTCCGGTGACAGATATACATCCGAAGGGAACAAATAGCCTTTGGTCTGCGCATTCTGCAACTGGATCTTCACGTTGCTGAATATCCCTGCCGTCTTGGCCGAAACAGCTATATTGAGCCTGCATACCAGACGTCCCAATACTACATTCACAGCTGTGGTGCCGGCAGCAATCTCGCCTTCGTAATAACCGAAGAGACACACATTCCGGTCCGTATTCCGTTCTTTCAGCCATCCCATATCCACCACCAGACTCTTGAAACCACTCAAGTTATCAGGCCACGCGGCAATCTCTCCATCCGCCAGATTGCCCACCACACAAACCGTACCACGCCCGGTCCTCAACGCAATTCCTTCAAGCGTGGTGTTGAGCACCGGTGTGGGCAGCACTTTATGCTCGCTGCCTGTCAGGATACCTTCACGGTCAAACTGTAGAATCCACAAATTACTAATCAGGTTTTCATAATCAGGTGCCATCGGCTGCTCCGCACGGGTTGTCGCATCATCATCGGTGAAAGAAGCGGCAGTAAGTCCCATCGACACTTTCACTATTCCCTCCTCCTGATCCATCTGTTCATGGGATGTGCAGGCACTCAGCGCAAACAGGCAAATACTAAAAACGATATATCCGAATCTTTTCATGGGATCATTATTATTCATTACTCTAATCTGTTTATTTCACCACAGGTTACACGGATTTTCACAGGACTTTTAATCTTAAAGACCACCGGGATTAATCATTAATCGGTGGTGATCGGTATAATCGGTGGTGAATTCTTATTTATCCATTACTACATTCTCCGTCCACGAACGGTTTTGCCAGGTCAGCACAGTGACGCCATTACTGATCTTCACCGTAGCCGTATAGTTGTACGAATGCCCTGCTGTCAGATACAAACCGGTGAGCAACATCTGATACTGAGTGGGGTTACCGTTCACCTTCAGGTTCAGCAACACACTGATAGAGTGAGAGCGTGCGTCTGTGGGCAATACGCCGGTATGCGCCACCAGGCTGTTATCGGCATTTTGGGTGGCCTGTGTGATACGTACCGATGCACTCTGATCCCCCACTTTCACAGGCAGCACATCTCCATTTACCCAGTCGAAGCTGGTCGTATTGTCCAGTGGCTGCTGAATACCGCTGATTTCGATTCCTTCGGCAAGCATCTCCAAGGTGTGCACCCCTTCACCCGCCCTGACAGTAAACTGCATCCGCGCTGTCTGGTTGATGATGGGGGCAGATACAGTGTCTGGACATTGTTCAATGTACCCCCTTCATCAATTTTCGTAATGGTCACTGCCGTCATGGCTGTTTGCGTATACCGGTCGTCGGTCGCAAGCAGGTATTCTCCGTTACCGATATTGACAAATCCCTTTGAGTTTAAGGCCTTGGCAGGTGACAGGATTCTGAAGTAATAAGTACCCGCTTCATATAAAGAGGAGTGCTGCTTGAAGATATTACCGCTCCGTTGTCGTCTACCTCACAGGGATAGAGCAGACTGCTGCCTGACGTACCGGCGTTACGTACCAGATAAGCTTTGGAATACTCCTCCAATAGATTCTTGGCATCATCATATACCACCAGGCGTATCGTACTCCCGTCTTCCAGCAGAAAAATCGGTCTATCTTTCAACGTTTCGCCATCCGGTGTCGCCCCACGGGTCTGGGCCGAAGGAGAGATTGAAGGATAATATCCACCGGCAACGGGATCAATCCGTACCCGATCCTCCATATCTTCTTCGGGAGAGCCAGCGGCACATGCCGTACAAAGCAGAGCCATGATTACATACGAGCAACTTTTATAAACGATCATTCTTTTCATACATCATACTATTTTATTGTGAAGTGACATCCCGCACACAACGAATGGAAACACCCGCAGCCCTTCCCATCTGATATAGCGCAAAATAGCGATGGCCGGTATTACCTATATATTTAAACGAAGCGCCATACATATAGACACCGATAGGGTCGATGTCGCATATACTACCTCAGCACCGGCATTATACAGTGCCGCTTGATCAGGATAAATATAACCGGAAATAGGAAGATTGATAAAATCACTGGGATGCTCCCAATCATAATCCGTATGACAGGTATTTATATTCAGATCATCATCCTTACCACACGGAAACCTCGCTATTGTGACATAAGCACGATATCGCGTTCCATTAGCATCCGTTACAGACTGATTGTCCCCAACCATATTCAAAGCCCACATCAGGCGGTAAGCTTGTGGAGTTCCCTGGTACTTAATGGCATAAATAATCCCATACGTACTCGTATTTACCCGCTTACAGACATAAACCGTTTTTGCTCCTGTTTCCGGATCATTCTGAGCGGTTTCTTTCCAAGCCGTCCCGCTATGGCCGTTTATAAATGTCAAGTCGCCATATTTTTCTCCTATAGGCATAATCCCATCAAAATCTTTTTTAGTAGGTACACGCCAGCCCGTCGGACAGGGATCATTCTTTGTAGTCGCCCAATAAGTAGAGCTGATAGCAGCAGTATTATCCCAATCCCCACCGATCATAACGTAATTAAATGTCTTACTGGCATCTCCCGGATTAAGCGCTAAGGACGCCACCGCAGGCCGACTGACGGGAGCGTCGTTTTCATGTCCCACTACCTGTGGGTAAGGTTTTGCCCCTCCGTTTTGGTCAACACAACTTCTAGGTCTCAAATACTCCTTTCCGTCACTTCCCCTATATTTTATTGTTTTAGGCAAATAATACGGAATACTTCTTCCTAATTGATATACATATCCTCTGGCCCCTTCCCATCCTTCGGCGGTTGTCATATCCGCACTGGTAGCTCCGAGATTCCGGTCCATCCACATGACACCGTTAAAAGTCAGGGGCTGCCCCATATACTGCGAATCGTCATTATGTTCGATCCAATCATACCGGCGGGGGATGATGGTAATAATCTGTACGTCGCTATTAGTAATCGTAATGGTAAGCGTATACTCGTAATTGGGCAGGAAGCGGAAAGGTTCCGTCACAGTCTTACCGTTTTCATCCTTCCGGACCTCTCCATCATCTCCGACAACCGGGACACGAATTTCATACGTATCCGTGCGGTCCGCACTGTTCGTCCCTTTCGTAGCTACTTTTATTTTAAGTCCCTCCGTGGTCCCGGAGAGAGTCGGGAATATCAGACATTCGGCAGCCGCACCGCCCGCCTGCCCATTCGTAGTTACCGGCAACACACTTTCCGTCACCGTTTGAGAGAACCCGCTACTGAGCAGCGTACGGTCACTTTTCCCTCCCGTATGGCTATATTCTCCGGTCGAGAGCAAGAGGCTGCCTTCACTGTAATCACTGACTGAGATCCCCTTCAGTTCGATACCCGCCAACACATCGACACCCGTCGAACCATTCTCCGTTTTTTGCTTCACCACCTCAAACTTCAGCTTAGCCAACGTATGCTTGAATGGTAAGGTAATCACTCCCGAATTGATGCCCGATTGCTTCGTCAGTACGGCACGACGCAAGTCGGGCAGCACTCCCCCGGCATCGGCATGGATGCCGCAGGCCGGTACGCCATCTACTTCGGAGCCGCATACGGGCAAGGTCGTATTGCCGTATGTCAGCGCATAAAAGTCAAGGGTTCTGCCTTCAAAACGGTCCTCGTCGGCACCGGCACTCAGGTAGTCTATCTGATGGGTGCCGTCCGCAGCCACAGCCTCCGTGCCTTCCTGTCCATTCATTGTAGGAAGTTTCTTGTTCCACGCACCTCCCACAAGTCCGTACAGCCGGTATTTAGTGCCACCCGTAAAATGACTCACCGACACATCTCCCGCACGGGTGATGACCTGTTCTTCACTCGAGGAGAGTGTGAAACTGTCACCGCCCTGCACGGCATATGTTCCTCTTCGGGAGTGCAGCCGGTAATCAGTGCAGCAGTCACGGCTGCGGTTGAAAGAAAGAATCGTTTTATCGTTTTCATATATTCAGCTCTTTTTATTAAATTCACCATTCATCTATGGGCCCGGAGTCGGTTCCGGCACCACCACAGGGACAGTCATTTTTCCTCCGTCCTCCCACTCCTTCTCTTCGCCTTCCAGCGTGAAAGAGTCGATATCAAATTTGAGGGTCGTTTCATACGATTCTCCGCCTTTCAGCTGAGTTGCCGGACTTCCAAACTGATCCATAAAGTTCAGGTTGCCATCCAAGATAGGAAAATTTGCGTTTCGCGCTCCGGTCGTAAGTTTATATCCTTAGCCACATCCGCCGTCAGCGTGAGTCCCGGCGTACCACCTGTTCCAGTGAGATCGGTCAGCAAATCAGCCGGGCTGCAAGGTGTCAGATAAAACACGGCGACCTGCGTATCCTCCGTACTCAATATCTGTCCGGAATGATTAATAACCAAATCGGCGGCAGCCGGAGCCGCCAGATATTGTTTTGTCCCTGTATCCCATTTCAACCCTCCACACACCAATCTTGCAGGCACGGTCAACTTAAGGTTCTTGACATACAGCTTACCGACCGTGTTGTCCGTACGCCTCGCCTTGAGCACGATACGTACGGCAGCGTGTGCAAACTCCAATGCCCGTCCGAAAGGCTGCTTCCTGCTACCCGTAACCCCATTCGGAGTCACCAGTACATCGGTCAGCCCTGCTCTCGAAGGCAACGAATAGGTAGTATGACTGTCCGCCGTAGTCATCGCAGAAGGACAAAGCCCCATCACCACCACCCGGGAGTTATCAGCCGGATAATCCGTTTCCGTATTATAAGGTGCATCGGCGTAATCACCGATCCCCCTGCCGGAGTGGAGGTTTTATAAGGAGAGCCCAATGTCCCCGTACTGAAATCCGTCTCTTTCCAGAACAGCAGTAACGGAGTGCTTTCGCTGCCTGCCACCCCATCCGTACGGGTGAGAGCTACCTCCATGGGTATCTCCTGTTCGTACTCTCCTTCTCCGGATGCACACGAGGCAGACAGCAGACACAGGCAAAGCAGCAGGCATGCCCGGCAGAATCTACTCTTTTTTTCTTCTTTATTCATAGTTGTATACTTTCTTTTTCAGCTTTCACCACAGAGTAACACAGAGTTCCACAGAGATGATTTTCTCTTCATATCTCATAAACAAGAGATTAAAACTCCGTGAGACTCTGTGTTACTCTGTGGTGAATCGTATTTATTTTTCTTTCTACGTCGGCCTTACTATGATTGTATTACCCGAACTCGTCACCCAGTCCGTTACTTTCATCGTGGCACGCATCGGTTGCGGCAATGCCGCCGAAGGCAGGCTGAACCGGGTAATACGCAACAGATAATAACGGTTGCGCAAGATGCCGGAATCCGCACTGAAAGCGATTGTGCCGTCGGCAGCACTTGTGCCGTCTATATAAGTGTAATAATAGCCGATCCCGCCTTCGTAAGCGGTAAAATCAATACGTTTCAGGGTACCCGCACCGATGGCGGCCTTCATGCCCGCATAGCTGTAATAGTCACTCCCGTTGGTAAAGTAAGTGCCTGCGGCATGTGCTTCCGCATCGGCAGGTGTCGTCGTTGCGGGCAAGTAAGTAGCGGCATCGGCGGGAGATGTCAGGGTTTGCGTGGTTCCGGCCCCGGTGATAATCTGTTTGGGGACAAACTTCGCCGCTACCAGCAGATGGGTAGTCACCAGTCGGGGAATTTCCGCCTGAGTCGAATTAAGTGTTCCTGTCAGATCCAGTCCGCCCGCAAGAGAAGCGGTGGAAGTCGCAGTCGTGTTCTCCGGACAATACAGCCCACCGGTATAAGCACCGCTTTCCGGAGGAGTGGCTTTCGTCGCATTGAATTTGACCTCTTCATACGCTTCCGGAGCGATCCCTTCCGCCCATACACTGCCCAAAGTACGGTAAACGAATTGCTGTTCAGCCACATCGGGTGCCGATACATAATTGCCGCCATCATCTTTAACCACATACGGATCTACTTCATGATTAGGATCTTTCCCATCCGGGGGCGCATTCAGATACACCTTCCGGTTGACTGTGTTGAGGGCATACCGCACATCCGACAAACGTATCCAGCCGGATCGGCTGACGGACGAGCTGCATTACCGGACATCCGTACGTACGCTCCTCCGTCATCTGTATAGGTATCGCACACCAACAGTACTTTGGCCACCACCCGTTCCAGTGTGATAGGCGATGCCGTGAGATCCACGTTCACATCGGTGCCCGCACTGACCGTTACGGAAGTCCCGGCTTTTCCGGTCATGGCGATCCCCTCCGTCCCGCGGGCAAACTGCCGGATCACCTCGTCATACCCCGCCCCGGTGGCGGTATACAATCCCTTGCCTTCTGCCTGCCCGCAGATGGCATGCACCTGACCGGGCAACAGATTGGCCCCCACATAGACCTTCTTCTCTCCGGGAGTGGTCGGTATGCGCGCCTGATACACGTCCGCCGCGCTACTGGTCGTGCCATACACCACTTCGTACTGCACATCATTCCAATCCTCCTTTCCACTCCCGTCGACCGACACCAGGAAAACGGCAACAGAAGAGATCTTCTCCTCCACCGTCGCATCCGCCTGTACCGCCGCCCGGGTAGTCTCCCCCACTACCCGTACCGAGAGCCGGACACACGCCGTCACCCGGTCCGCCCCTGCCGGAGGGGCAGGCATGCCGGCATCATCGGAGCATCCGCATGCCCACAGGCAGAGCAGAAACCGAAAGAATATGATCCATATGCTGCCTTTACAGTTGTGCATCGTTCAGTCTGATAATCCATCCGTTAATGTTCAGCGCCTCCAGCCTTCCCATCGGGGTAAGGTAGAAAATCACGTTGAACCGATCTTCGTAATCAAGGTAATCCTGGTCGCTGAGCTCCACACCGTTGCTCTCTTCAAACAGGGGGCGCGTCATCAGCAGATAACGCGTCAGGTCGACATCCACTACTTTCTGCCCCGAAGTGCGGTCCGTCACCACCAGACGGGCTCCTGATCCGCCAGTAAGCGCAGTGTGTTCAAGCGGGCACGCGCCAGGCTGACTTCTCCCGTACGGTGGCGGCCGGTTCCGTTTCGGAAGCGGACTCGGTATGATAGGCGGCATAAGTCACCCGGTTGCCCGTTATTATCTCGTTGTCGGCATTCAGGTGACCGTTATCCGCCAACAGCGTAAAGTCGTAATCATCGGCGTCCAGCCCCTGCCCCGACGTATCGTGCAAGGTAATGACGAACCGGTTGCTGTCCTTCAACATCGGCACGCTGACCGATGTCAGTTCCGAAGGCTGTATCCGGCTCAACCGGAGATGACCGTACCACAAGTGCCCCAATTCGTCATCCTGACGTCCGTCTCCGTCACGTTCCAACCGGAGGGTCAGCTCGTCACGGGTCGAACTGCCCGGTGTAAGTTGCGGCATCCGGTAATGCCGGTTGTCCCCTCCCGCCCAGAACACCAGTTCGTAAACGTCTCCGTCTTTATATTCCAGCGGCAGGGTAATGATATAATCGTTTTCAGTCAGCGATTGCCTGTTCTCTGTGTGCAGGCAGACAAACTGTCCCTGTGCGTCGAACACGTAAAGGGACAGTGTGTCGATCTCGTCGGTGATGACGCCTGTCCCGCTGTCGGGCTGTATCTGTGCATGCAATGCAGGCTGAAGACGAATACGGAAACCACTGGGACAGTCGCTACGGTCGTCCCCGGTCCACGAGCAGGCAGATAAGCCCGCCAACAACGAAAGCCACAAGAACGGCAGAAACCAACTGCCGGAATGGGAAAACAGAAAGTCTGAAACTTATCGGACATGGTTGGGAAAATTTTATGATTGAACGGGTGTTTCACCACAGAGTAGCACAGAGTTCCACAGAGATCTTTTTCTCTTAAGATATCCTGATAAGCGAGAACTTAAAACTCTGTGAGACTCAGTGTTACTCCGTGGTGAAACCCATCTCAAAGCAATTACTTTTTTAGAGAAAACAGTGGGTTAACGGCCCAATACGGCACTATTCGCACGCACTACCCAAGGTTTGATACTTAACTTCACATTCAGCAATACGGTAGTCGGATCATCGGTTTCGGTATCGGTAATGATATTTCGGTTACACCGTCTTTGCCGACACCTTGAATACTGGCGACGGTTACTTGATAGACATTGTTGCGGACAATGCCGAACTCCATCACATCTTCTGCTGTACCTTCCGAGGGGAGATGTTTGATCCAATACGGATAATAACAAATGAACTTGCCATCGGTATTTCCTTTCTGGAAACACTGGACGTCGTTCTTTTTCAGGTCGGCAGGGGCACCGCTGGCCGAACTGGAAGTAGTTCCGTCTGCCAGCAATACACCGGCTTCTTTCAGCGCTTCAATATCTTTGTAGAAGATGCCGGAATGGTAGAAGATCTCACCAATCGAACCAATTGTATTAGTTTCTCCCACACCATCGCCCGAAGGCTTTTTTTGCATCATTTTACTCGGAGCTATTTCCGCTTTAAATACGATGCCGGTTGTATATCCGTTCTTCTGTTTATCCTTCAGCATCGTGTTTTCATAGCAGTAAGCGGCGACTTTAGTTTCCACCGCCCCGGAAGAGTAGCCCGGCATATCCGTATAAGTTCCGGAAAAAGTGCCGAAAGACGACAAGCCAAATGCGCTTGATCCTTGCAGATACCAGTCGCCATAGCTATTGGCTAAAACAGGTGTGGAAGTATAAGTTTTATCATACGTCTTCGGATCTGTCACATACGGCAATGTAGCGCTTGAGGTACCATAATTTGCCTCAGTCAAAGGATTCGTTACAGTGCTTTCTTTATCCACATGACGGAAATAATATCCCTCTTTCCGTGCGTTGACTACATAATAGTTTTTTAGGGTGATATCCTTAATATTGTCGATCTGAGCTACTGTGGTAGAAAACGAAGTATATTTATTAGCAGTAGCAGCAGAAGACACACTGGTTCCTCCCGCAGTCACCGTAATCTTTCCCATCACACGCTCCACTGTTGCCGCAATGGTCTGCTCCGGGTCTTTGGTTATCTCCTGGGCAATATAAGGAAGAGTATTCGAGTTATTACTGTTGGGAGAACGGCTCACCATTACCAGTCCGTCACTCGGTACAGCAGCTATCACGCTCGTAGCGTCAGCCGTTGTCTTTGCGAGAAAATCAGCTTCGCTCAGAGTTCCCTTGTCACTGTCACCCACCCCATTGACCGTACCGTTCACCACTATATAAATACGATAGTCTCCCGGGGTCAGGGCTGTTTTCTTACTGGTCCATACAATGGTCTTCTGGTCGGTAGTAGTAGTGGTGGTTTGCGTAAACTGGCTGATGGAAATAATCTCTGTCAATGTAGCAGTACCAAAGCTACTCGATGCTCCTCCCGGAAACAGATACAGATTGGCCTTCGTCACTTTGTATTCATCCGTTAAACCGATATCCATATTCGTATCGTCAGTATCCGCCGTCGGATCGGAGGCCCTTGTCTCCGCCACACCATTCGGTACGGCAATGGTCACTGTGGTATAAGCTCTCGCTTCTTCCGGATTCTCTCCGCCCGAAGCATCCGTATCGTCGGAACAGGCGGCCCAGGTTGTCAGCAATAAAGCAGCCAACCCCATCATACTCATGTACTTTAGTTTTTTCATTTCTTTTTTACGTTATGTGATACATTTATTGCGTTATACCGATGGTAGCGGCCCGTCGTTCCGCATTCATCTTTTTAAGGTTTTCTTCCGCTTCCCGGTTTCCGGCTTTCACCGCTCTATGCAGCCATAGCCCGGCTTCCTTGTCGTCTCCGCACAACAGATGGCAGACTCCCCGTACATTCCACGAGCGTTCGTCCGCCTCCACCGTCTTCAGCAACCGGAATGCCTCTTCATACTTCCGCCCCCGAATGGCTTCTATCGCACGGTTCACCGTATCCGCCACGCTGTCAGGGCGGTTGGCATACTGCACACGGATGTAGCAGGCATCGCGCAACTGCGGATAGAGCACATCCAGCACCGAACGATACGGACGCCCGCCCGCCAAGGCTTTCAGCCTGTCATTCCGCTCTTCCTCCGGATGGCTGCGGAGAATAGCGAGCACTTCCTCCTTATATGTCATGTCACTCCCATTCACCAGTTCGGCCAGCCTGTCCCAGTCTACTCCTCCGGCATTCAGTTCAAACAACGATACAGGCAGGTTCATGCGCACCGAGAGAGCATGCCGCAGAGCTTCGGCACGTTTCGCCGATAATTTCCGGTTCAGTTCCGTCGTGCCCTCGGGCGAAGCATATCCGCTGATCGAGATACCTTGCAGAAATGCGCAACTGTCCGCACGCAGCAACCCGATGGCTTCCGTTATCCGGCGCAGGTTTCCGGCATTGGCGGAATACAGCGTATCCACACTGCCGATGCCGCACGGAAGCGAATACCGATGCCGCTTTCATGCAGGGGGCGGCTGCCTGCCTCGCACAGGAACGGATAGTCATCCGCATGTTCCGCCACCGTCCGGCTCACCCTCGGAGTGAGCTCACTAACCGACGGACGATAGGGCAAAGCCACCGGAAAAGCGCCGGAGGAGACGATGCTTCCCACTGTCTGTACCCGGCAGCAACCTTCCCGGTCGATGTCGAGCCGCAGGTTCAAGCCAT
>ENA-OQIC01000308-OQIC01000308.1-human-gut-metagenome-genome-assembly--contig:-NODE-308-length-21964-cov-2.091817_pt1 | contig 21964 bp, 28 predicted proteins | sample MGYA00242572_ERZ504736 | MGnify/ENA primary metagenome ERZ504736 (study PRJEB26092, sample SAMD00036201) | human gut metagenome | host: Homo sapiens | study: EMG produced TPA metagenomics assembly of...
ACTGGAAGACCATGTACAATATTATATGGATCAGGGAATCGATAAGAAGGAAGCGATGAAAAAGGTAGCAAAGGATCGCGGGATTTCCAAGAGAGATGTATATAACAGCCTGATTTAGAGGTGTTTTGAGCAACTTGTATACTAATTCCCAAAAAGTTTGTGCAAGTGGAGCATGGAACAAGATTTGATTTTCACTTATACTAATCATATCGAAAAACGAAATAAGATATGAATTGGAAAGTTTAGGAGGAAATGTAACAATGGCAAGTTTATCATTAAAACACATTAACAAAACATATCCAAATGGTTTTGAAGCTGTAAAAGACTTCAACCTTGAGATTGAAGATAAAGAATTTATCATCTTTGTAGGTCCTTCAGGATGTGGTAAATCTACAACACTTCGTATGATCGCAGGTCTGGAAGAAATCACATCCGGTGAATTGAAAATCGGAGACAAAGTGGTAAATGATGTAGAGCCAAAAGACAGAGATATTGCGATGGTATTCCAGAACTATGCTTTGTACCCACATATGACAGTATATGATAACATGGCATTCGGTCTGAAATTAAGAAAAGTTCCAAAAGATGAGATCGACAGAATGGTAAAAGAAGCTGCTAAGATTCTTGACCTTGAAAGCTTATTAGATCGTAAACCGAAGGCATTATCTGGTGGACAAAGACAGCGTGTTGCTATGGGTCGTGCTATCGTTCGTAATCCAAAAGTATTCCTTATGGATGAGCCTTTATCAAACCTTGATGCAAAATTAAGAGGACAGATGCGTATCGAGATTTCTAAATTACACCAGAGATTAGGTACAACAATCATCTACGTTACTCATGACCAGACAGAGGCTATGACACTTGGTACAAGAATCGTAGTTATGAGTGCAGGTATCGTTCAGCAGGTAGATACACCACAGGTATTATATGATACACCATGTAACTTATTCGTTGCTGGATTCATCGGATCACCACAGATGAACTTCTTAGATGCAACATGTAAAGTAAATGGAAATAAAGTAGCTCTTGAAGTTGGAGGAGCAGCAATCGAACTTCCACCAGCAAAAGCGAAAAAATTAATCGAAGGCGGATATGACGGAAAAACAGTTGTACTTGGTATTCGTCCGGAAGATGTTCACGATGAGCCAATGTTCATTGCATCTTCTCCAAACACAGTTATCGAATCTAAGATTCGTGTATATGAAATGTTAGGTGCTGAAGTTTACTTATACTTGACTATGCTGGATCAAGCATGACAGCAAGAGTTGACCCAAGAACAACAGCAAGAACAGGTGATACAGTGAAGTTTGCATTCGATGCAGAAAAGATTCATGTATTTGATAAAGAAACAGAGTGCACAATCACAAACTAATTTGTGTATAGAAAGAATCCAACGAATGGATGAGAAACTCTGAGAAGTTGGAAGTGAGCGGAACTGCCACAGTATAGTAAGATGCTATGCTGTGGCAGTTTTTTTGTTCACAGAAGATTCGTTGTTCGATGCAGGCATGTAGATCACTGTTTTGTCAGATGAAAAATTAGATTTTACAGAGATTTAAAAAAGATTTTTTTGATAAAATTAAGATATCAGTTATAATGAAGAAGTTGTGCAAACAACCAATTTATAGGAAAAAGGTAAGGAAGCAAAACAAATGAATCGAAAATATTTATTAAAAAGGATCGCACAGGACTGTATTCCAACGGTGTTTTCACTTTTGATGTCCGGTCTTTATGGGGTGATGGATGGCTTGTTTGTCGGGCGTGCAGTTGGGGATGCAGGACTTGCGGCCATCAATATCGCATGGCCGATTGCAGCGGTGATCACTGCAGTGGGAATCGGAATTGGCAGTGGGGGAAGTGTGCTGTATTCCAATAGCAATGGGAAGGGAGAACAAGAGAGAGGAGAAGTGGTGTATCATCAGACCATCACACTTCTGTTTGCAGCAGCAATGGTATTACTTATTGTGCTTGGATTTACATATCCCGCTATTCTAAGTGCGCTAGGAGCAAAAGGGGATGTATACCAGAAAGCCGTAGAGTATATTCAGATTATTATTTTCGGCGCAGTCTTTCAGGTGATGGGAACCGGATTTATTCCAATGCTCCGGAATCGGAATCTTGCGTTTCAGGCGATGGTCAGCATGGCTGCCGGGATGGGAGTCAATGGGGTATTGAATTATCTGTTATTGTTTGTTGTAAAAATAGGAATCCGGGGAGCGGCAGTTGGGACAATTGCTGCACAGTTTGTTGTGTTGGTGATCAGTTCCTATCTTATTTATGGTAGGCAGAAAGTACATCTCAAGGTAGTGTGGCAACATAAGATGATCGGGGAAATTCTAAAAATAGGAATTTCCGCATTTGGATTGTCGCTTGCCCCGTCGATCGTGCTGCTTTTCACAAATTTACAGTGTCTGAAATATGGAGGAGATGCAGCAGTTGCGTGCTATGCGGTAATTTCCTACATTGTCTTCCCAGTGCAGTCTATGCTCATGGGAATTGGAGATGGCACACAACCATTGATGAGTTTTTACAGTGGAGCGAAAAAAATGGAAGAACTTCGTTTCGTGAAAAAATCGCATCGATTGCAGTTGTAGGAATGGGTGCTGTTTTCTTTGTCATCGTGATTTTAGTATCAAAATATATTCCGGATGTTTTTGGAATGCAGATGGACTCCCAGGCTTATTTTGGAACCGGATGGCAGTCAGTGCGGTTTCATTTTTGTTCACCGGACTGGCAAAGTTCCATATTTCTTATTTGAATGCGACACTTCAGGTGAAAAAAGCAATGCAGCTTATTTATGGTGAGACAATTGTCGTGGCACCATTTTTGATTTTTCTATTACCATATGTTTTCAAAATCAATGGTATCTGGTTATCACTTCCGGGGACACAGCTCATAATGCTCTTAATATTTAATGTATTCTTTACAAAAACAGGAAAGTAGATTTTATAAATGCCTTGTATAATGCGTTTCGGAAAGGAGAAAGTTATGAACCGAAAGAGCATTATGCAAAGGCTGAAACAGATGGGAGGAGTTTGGTTGTTTGTCATACCAGCCTGATCCCGCTGATCGTTTTCTGGATTTATCCAATATTCAGGTCTTTATTTATCAGCTTTACCGATTGGGATTATATGAGTCCCACATACAATTTTGTGTTTTTTGACAACTTTAAATCTTTGTTCACCGATGAACGGTTCTATGAAGCACTGGGAAATACAATTCTATTTAGCGTGGGGACGATCATTCCGACAATTGTCGGGGGCTTGCTGCTTGCCTTGCTGCTTCAGAAAAATTTTAGAGGGAGCGGAATTTATAAATTTATTCTATTCTCTCCGTGGGTAACACCGACCGTAGCAGTTTCCATTGTGCGGACATGGATTTTTGAACCTCAAGTAGGAATGGCAAATACAGTCTTAAAATTTTCCATTTACCGGGCTTGCAGTGGATTCAAAGCTCAGATACAGCGATGCTGTCCGTAATACTGGTAACAGTTTGGAAGAGTCTTGGTTATGCAATGATCTTTTATTTATCAGCTCTGGAGAAAGTGCCAAAAGATCTGTATGAGGCGTGTGGACTGGATGGGGCAAAGAAATGGCAGAGGTTTCGTGATATTACAATTCCGTGCATTTCCCCAACTACGTTTTTCCTCATGATCATTACGATGGTCAATTCTCTTCAGGCATATGACCAGATTCAGATTCTGACACAGGGTGGACCGTCAGGAAGTACAAGAACTTTGCTGTACATGTATTATCAATTAGGGTTTGAGGAATTTAACATGGGAGAGGCGACTGCAGTTGCAATCGTGATTATTTTGATCACAGTACTGCTTTCCTGTGTGCAATTTACGGCATCGAAAAAATGGGTACATTATTAGAAAGGAACAGCATGGAAGGACAGAAACTATTAAATGGATATCAGACGGGACAACAGACCCGCAGACAAGGGGCAGTAATGTTCGGGCCGGGCAGGAAGATTATAAATAGTTTACTGCATCTGTTAAAAATGGCGGTACTGCTTTTGGCAAGTCTTGTGACGGCATTTCCATTTGTATGGATGATTATCAGTGCATTAAAAACGAAGGCGGAAATTATGGATGTCAGTGTTTTTCTGCCGGAGACTGCACAATGGCAGAATTTCTCGGAAGTTTTGTTTGAATCTCCAATGGTAAGATATATTGGCAACAGTTTATTTGTATCTGTATGTACAGTTGCAATTCAAGTTGTCACAGGAGCAATGATCGCATATGCGATTGTGTTTATGAAATTTCGAGGCAGAAAAATGTTGTTTGCTGTAATCATGGCGACGTATATGCTTCCAACAGCAGCAACGTATGTTCCAAGTTATATCATTTTATCTAATTGGAACTTACTTAACACTTATACAGGACTGATCATATCAAATGCAGTCAGTATTTTTGGGATTTTCCTTTTGCGTCAGGCATTTATGCAAGTTCCGGCAGGGCTGGTGGAAGCAGCCAAAATCGATGGAGCAAATGCATGGAAAATCTTATGGAAAATCGTAACACCAATGACAAAATCGTCATTTATTACATTTGGGCTGATGAGTTTTATCAGTAGTTACAATAATTATATGTGGCCTTCGCTGATCACGGATTCACCGGAGATGAGTCTTGTCTCACAGGGACTTCGCAGATATTTTATCGAAGGCGGAGCTTATGGAACTGAATGGCCGAAAGTAATGGCAGGAAGCACGATTATCGTTGTGCCGCTTTTAATCTTATTTATGTTTACACAGAAGTGGTTTATCAATGGAATCGGCGGTGACACAGGAATGAAAGGATAGGAAAATATATGAAATTAAAGAAAATCATGGCAATCGGGTTAATTTGTACAATGACAGCATCTGCATTTGCAGGATGTGGAGGAGCAAAAAAAGAGGAGACAGACAAAGACTGAGGATGGAAAGTAAAGATTGATTTTGGTATTCCGGAGGAAAGACTGCAGTTGGAGTTCTTGGAGATATGGTGGAAGAGTTTAATGCTTCACAGGATCAATATGAGATCAACAGCGTGACACAGGCAGACTATGATGAGACATATGAAAAACTGCAGGCAGGAATTGCAGGAAAAAAAGCTCCGGATATGGCACTTCTTGATGTAGATAAGGCGAGAAATCTTTCTAGAAAAGACTTGGTGGCAGATATTCAGCCATTTGTAGACGACGATAAGGCGTTTGAAAAAGAAGATTATATTGAGGTATTTTACAATCAGGGAATCGATGATGGAAAGTTGTTTGCATTCCCTGCATATGGAACTACCCAAGTCATGTATTACAATAAAGCTGCTTTTGAAGAAGCAGGTATCCAGGCAGAAGACATTAAGACATGGCAGGATTTGGAGGCAGCGGCAAAGAAAATGTCAAAAGGAGAGGAATTCTATGGATGGGAGCCGATGTGGGGATCTGGAAATATGATCGATGCGGCGCTCAGCAATGGAGCACAAATCTTCAGCGAGGACAAAACAGAAGTGCTGATCAACTCCGAAGAGTGGGTAGAAGTATGGGAAAGCTTCCGTAAGTGGATCCATGAAGATAAAACGATGAGAATCCATTCTGGCGGACAAGGATGGGAATACTGGTATAAAACAATTGATGATGTCCTGCAAAATAAGGCAGGAGGTTATACAGGATCTTCCGGAGATCAGGCAGACCTTGATTTTGATATTGTAGCTGCAATGGAGCAGCCGGGATGGGGAGACAATCCATCAGCGCCGGTTGCAGGAGCATTACAGCTTGTAATGTTGGAGGGATCTTCAGAGGAAGAAAAGCAAGGGGTATATGAATTTATGAAATTCTTTACTACGCCGGAAAATCAGGCAAAGTGGTCTATGGGAACAGGTTATGTTGCTGTGCGCAATTCCACACAGGAAGTAGAGGCATTTGAAGCATATACAAATGAACATCCACAGGCACTTGTTCCATTGCAGCAGGCAGCACATGCATCGATCATGCCGGAAGATCCAACCGGAGGAAAAGTAATGGATGCATTGCGTATTGCAGCAGATAAAGTAGAAATTGAAGGTATTTCCGCAAAAGAAGCATTGGATGAAGCGCAGAAGACCGCACAGAAAGCATTGGATAGTGTCAATAAATAAAACAAGCGAGGAGAAAAGTGTGAGAGAAAAAATTTCATTTGAGATAAACAAAAATACAGATGGGATTTTAGAGGCAGAGGTTCTGATTTCAGAACCTCTGGAAGTCCTTTCTATCATGGTAGATGTGGAACAAGTAGAAATGCTGATGGGATATCTGTTTCTTCAGGATGAAAGCGGAAAGACCCGATTCCAAAAATTACTAGGGTACAGTGAGAGAGTCATTCAGATTGGGCCATCTTCGGAATGTACGACCATCGGAGGTGTTCCGGGAAAAATTGGTCAGGGAAGTTGGAAACTGACACTTTGCATTTTTACCGAGGAGGTCCGGAAATATTTGGGGGCACAGACGATACCTGTTACCTTTGAGATCACCGGAGAAAAAAAGGAAATTAAGGAAAGCATTGGAGAAGAATGCTGGGTTTCCGAAGAACAAAAATGCCCTCTGTATTATGATCAATTTTCGTGGAATCAGAAATTTAATGGCGAAGAAAGGTGGTATAAAGGGGATTTCCATACGCATACGAGATTGTCAGATGGAAAGGAAACTGTTGCAAATGCAATGGAGAAGGCAAAGCAGATGCAAATGGATTTCTATGTACCGACGGAGCACAATGTGATTCATACGGGATGGAAGCATACAGAAGTGATGATTGTTCCGGGAGTTGAGGTGACTGCTGAAAAAGGGCACTGTAATCTTTTTGGAATTGACCGACTTCCGTCCAGAATCAAAGAAATCATCTGCAGACCGGCATCCGAACAGGCAGAAACATGGGTTACGGAGATTTTGCAGGAAGCAGCAGAAAGAGGATGGCTTGTGAGCATCAATCATCCGTTTTTACATGTTTGGAAATGGAAATTTCATTCGATTCCACTTCGTATGGTTCAGTTTCTGGAAATTGTAAACGATCCTACATATGAATATGCAAAGGAATCCAATGAGAAAGCAATCCGGTTTTTAGATTTGCTGTGGCAGGAAGGTATCGAATCTACGGAATTGGGGGAAGTGATTCTCACAATCTGATCGAGGAGAGATATGATGGGGCTTTAGAGCCATCTGTGGCAGGAGATCCGGGAACGTATGTATTCAGTAAAGGGCTGACACCGACAAAACTGTTGCAAAATTTGAGAAAAGGACATGTTTATGTGAGCAGATATTGCACACTGGAGGTAGAAATTACAGCCGATGGAGAAACCTATCTTCCGGGAGAACATATTCCTGTTGGAACAAAGGAAGCGGTGCGTATACAATATCAGGTGGTCATTCGTGGACTGGAAGAGTGCCCGGTTGTATATGCTGTGATCAACCGTGTCAGAATGGGGATGGAACTTACGGAGATAGAGAAGGGTGTCTATGAGGCGAAGACAGAGATTCTCTTTTCAGCAGGAGAATATGAATGGATGCGTCTGGATGTCCGAAAAGAAGATGGTACATTCTTAGGATATGTCAATCCAATTTACCATGGGACAAAAACACCACAGTGCAAGACGTTTGGAGAGATGGTTCAGAAAGCATCGGGATGATTTAGAGAGAAGAGGAAACGATGGATATAAAAGGAATTTTATTTGACAAAGATGGGACTTTGATAGAGTTTCATTCATTTTGGGTGCAGGCGGCAAAAAGAGTTGTACCAGAATTTTTAACTGAGAATCAGATATCGCCGGATCAGAAACATGCGGATGTAGTAATGGAGGCAATGGGAGTTTTCGGGGATGATATAGATCCAATGGTGCACTTGCTTATAAATCCAATAAAGAAATTGCAGAGGAAATTACAGAGGCACTTGCAAGTAAGGGTATTTACATAGACAGCAGGAAGGCACAGGAGCAGATTGTCAGGTTGTTTGAAAAATTGTAACAGACAGCCGGATGCAGTTTCAGACATTTACAGATCTTCCAGAATTATTTCAGCAGCTAAGGAAAAGACAAATTCGTATCGGTATTGCCACAACAGATACGATTGCTTCTACAAGACATTGTCTGAGAAAATTGCAGATTGAAGACTTGATCGATTATGTTGGAGCCGATGATGGGTTAGCAAGACCAAAGCCGGATCCAGATATGTTTGAAACATTCTGTAAAGCATATGGGCTTGAACCAGAAGAAGTTGCAGTAGTCGGAGATACTTATAATGATATGAGATTTGCGAAAAATTGTAAGGGGAAGGCAGTTGGAGTGTTGAGCGGTGTCAGTAGGAAGGAAGATTTTCAGGATTTGGCAGATGTTGTATTGCCTTCCGTAGCAGATATTTTTTCTATTTTGGATCAAGGAGAAGAGAAAGAGGAGTGTAGTGAATGGCAGAGATCACTTTAAATCATGTATATAAAAAATATGAAGGCGGTGTGACGGCTGTTCAGGACTTTACACTGGAGATTCCGGATAAAGAATTTGTAATCTTTGTAGGACCTTCCGGATGTGGAAAATCGACAACGTTACGGATGATCGCCGGATTGGAATCTATTTCGGAGGGGGAACTTCTGATTGATGGTGAGCGAATGAACGAGGTGGAGTCCTGCAATCGGAATATTGCAATGGTATTTCAAAGCTATGCATTGTATCCTCACATGACCGTATTCGAAAATATTGCTTACAGTATGAAGTTAAAGAAAGTTTCGAAAAAGAGATCAAAGAACGGGTACACGAGGTAGCACAGATTTTGAAGATTGAAGAGATTCTGGATAGAAAACCGGGACAGCTTTCAGGAGGACAGAAGCAGAGAGTGGCAATGGACGTGCGATCGTCAGACATCCGAAAGTGTTTCTGATGGATGAGCCGTTGTCCAATCTCGATGCAAAACTCCGTACACAGATGCGGATTGAGATCATGAGACTTTACAAGGAACTTCAGACTACGTTCATTTATGTGACCCATGACCAGACAGAGGCGATGACACTCGGAACACGCATTGTCGTGATGAAAGATGGGATCATCCAACAGGTAGATACACCGCAACGGCTGTATGATTTCCCTGCAAATAGATTTGTTGCCGGATTTATCGGATCACCACAGATGAATTTTATTTCGGGAATATGCCGTGTGAAGAAAACGGGTGTCTTTTTGGAAACTGCAGATTGTGAAGTGCAGATTATAGATGGAAGAAAAGAGCGGCTAAGAAATGAAGGGTATGATGGCAAGCAAGTGACGATGGGAGTGAGGCCAGAGCATGTGAAGTATGGAGTCCAGAAGAATCCGAAGTGAGTGATCTGGTGTTGCAGTCACAGGTGAGTGTCTATGAAATGCTGGGAGCAGAGACTTATCTTTATTTTACTTACGAAGGGCAGCAAGTGTCTGCGAGAGTGAAAGCAGATACGAAGATCCGAAAAGAGGATAAGGTATTTTTTGGATTTGATACAAAAGATATGATTCTGTTTGATTTTGAAACGGAAGAAGCAATTTATTAGAAGAGACAATAATCTGAAAGAAATAACTTTTTTATGAAAGTGAAATAAATAGTTGACAATGTGAATCAGATTGTCGTATAGTAACCATAATGAATAAAAGGGAGTAGCTAGCGTTACCCAACGTTTACGATGACGTCAGGACGATGAAAATTCATCCGTATCGTAATTAAATGGCGAGACTTTTATTGCATATAACAAACATATGCAATAAGTTCTCGTCATTTTCTATTTTACAGTTATAAGATCTTTTCTTTGATGTTGAAATGTTTTTACAGATTCTGGCATAATAAAGACAAGGTCATATAGCAGCAGGAGGCGTTGGAAGAACCTATGGTGACAGATAGAAACTTCTTCATTGCAGGATAGGAGGGTGAAACATGGACAAATTTTATCAATTGTCGAAAGAAGAGACAAGAAAAAAGGTAAACGGCCAGCAGGAGCCGCTTACAGACCAGCAGGTCAGGGAACACCAGGAAAAATATGGAAAGAATGAGCTGGTGGAAGGAAAGAAAAAGAGCACGTTTCAGATTTTCCTGGAACAGTATAAAGATTTCCTTGTAATCATTCTGATCGCAGCAGCGATTGTATCTGGATTCCTCGGGGATGCAGAGAGTGCGATCGTTATTTTAGTCGTAATCACGATGAATGCGATTCTCGGAACTGTGCAGACGGTCAAGCAGAACAGTCATTAAACAGTTTAAAAAAATTATCAGGTCCGACAGCGAAGGTACTTCGTAATGGAAATGTGATCCAGATTCCTTCGGTAGAATTAACCGTTGGTGATGAAGTTATGCTGGAAGCCGGAGACTATGTGCCGGCAGACGGACGTATTCTTCAGAATGCAAGCTTGAAAATTGACGAGAGCGCCCTTACAGGTGAAAGTCTTGGTGTAGAAAAGTCAGATGAAGTGATTTCTGGAGAAGTTCCACTTGGAGACCAGACAAACATGGTATTCTCAGGAAGCTTTGTCACTTACGGAAGAGGTTCTTTCCTTGTAACCGGAATCGGTATGGAGACGGAGGTTGGTAAGATCGCAACATTGTTGAAAACAACTTCTGAGAAACGTACTCCACTTCAGATTAACTTAGATCAGTTTGGACAGAAATTATCTATCATTATTTTAATTTTCTGTGGTATTTTATTTGGAATCAATGTATTCCGCGGAGATTCTATCGGAGATGCATTCCTCTTTGCAGTTGCCCTTGCAGTAGCGGCAATCCCAGAGGCATTAAGCTCTATCGTGACGATCGTTCTTTCTTTTGGTACACAGAAGATGGCAAAAGAACATGCGATCATCCGTAAGCTTCAGGCTGTAGAAGGACTTGGAAGTGTATCTATCATCTGTTCGGATAAGACAGGTACTCTGACACAGAATAAGATGACAGTAGAAGATTATTATGTAAACGAAAAGAGAATTCCGGCAGCCGAGATCGATATTCAGAAGAAAGAGCAAAGACAGCTTTTGGATTACAGTATTCTCTGTAATGACTCTACAAACGTAGATGGTATGGAAATCGGTGACCCGACAGAGACAGCTCTGATCAATATCGGAACAAGACTTGGAGTAGGGACAATGGATGTCAGAGAAGCCTATCCGAGAAAGACAGAGATTCCGTTTGACAGTGACAGAAAATTAATGTCCACTGTCAATGAGATGGACGGAGAGCGTGTCATGATCACAAAGGGTGCAGTAGATGTACTCTTAAACCGTATGGCTTATATTCAAAAGGGAGATAGTGTCTGCCCGATCACAGATGCTGACAAAGCAGCGATCGAAGCACAGAACCAGGAATTTTCAAGAGGCGGACTTCGTGTGCTTGCATTTGCATATAAGAAGATGGAAGATGAAAGAGATCTTTGCCTGGAAGATGAAAACGATCTGATCTTCCTTGGTCTGATCTCTATGATGGATCCGCCGCGAGTAGAATCTGCAGATGCGGTTGCAGAATGTATCCGCGCAGGAATCAAGCCAATTATGATCACAGGTGACCACAAGGTGACAGCAGCAGCGATCGCTAAGAGAATTGGTATTTTAAAAGACGAATCAGAGGCATGTGAAGGTGCGGAGATTGATAATTTATCGGATGAAGAGTTAAAAGATTTTGTAGAGCATGTGTCAGTATATGCACGAGTTTCACCGGAACATAAAATCCGTATTGTGCGCGCATGGCAGGAAAAAGGAAATATCGTATCTATGACAGGTGACGGTGTCAACGATGCCCCTGCATTAAAGCAGGCGGATATTGGTGTTGCAATGGGAATCACAGGAAGTGAAGTTTCCAAAGATGCAGCATCTATGGTACTGACAGACGATAACTTTGCAACAATTATTAAGGCAGTAGAAAACGGACGTAATGTCTATAAAAATATCAAAGGTTCCATCCAGTTCCTGTTATCCGGTAACTTCGGTGCAATCCTTGCGGTATTGTATGCATCTATCGCAGGTCTTCCGGTTCCATTTGCACCGGTACACTTATTGTTTATCAACTTGCTGACAGATAGCCTTCCGGCAATTGCACTTGGTCTGGAACCACATACAAAAGATGTCATGAATGAAAAACCTCGTCCGATGAACGAATCTATTCTGACAAAAGATTTCCTGATTAAGATTGCAACAGAAGGTCTTTCTATCGGTGTAACAACAATGATCGCATTTTTAATTGGATTCAAGGGTGGCGATGCAGTGCTTGCAAGTACAATGGCATTTGGTACTCTTTGTACAGCAAGACTTGTTCATGGATTTAACTGTAAATCAGACAGACCGGTTCTCTTTAAGAAAAAAATGTGGAACAATATTTATCTGATCGGGGCATTCCTTCTCGGATTAGTATTGATTACAAGTGTACTGATGATTCCGGCACTGCACTCTGTATTTAAAGTATCTACATTGACCATCCAGCAGTTACTGATCGTATATGGTCTTGCAGCTGCAAACCTTCCGATCATTCAGTTATTAAAATGCTTCCGTAAGAAATAGAAGGGGGTTCAATGAACTTAAATAACGAATCAATCAAAAAAATCCGCGGACTGATCCTTTTCACAGCGTTGATCGTGATCGGTCTGTGGAAGTATGAAATTGTTCTGGATGCGGTTCATTTTTTGTTTAGCATTGCTTTTCCATTTATTTTGGGAGGTGCGATCGCATTCATACTAAATGTTCCGATGAATTTATGGAGAAAGTATTTTTCTCCAATCAATGGGCAAAGAATAACAAGATTGTGCAGAAAATCAAGAAACCGTGTAGTTTAGTCTTGTCGATTATGCTTGTACTTGGTATTATCTTTGTTGTAATCTTCGTTGTATTTCCGCAGCTAGGAAAAACAATTTTAATGCTGGGAGAAAGCATTCAGGTATTTATACCGAAGCTTGAGCTGTGGGCAGAAGATTTATTTCAAAATAATACGGGAATCATCGAGTGGATTGAGACGATGGAGTTTGACTGGGATAAGATGATCCAAGGCGGAATTGATTTTCTCAGAAATGGAGCAGGAAGTGTCTTAAATACAACTTTTGCAGCGGCAAAAGTATTGTCAGTGGATTGACAACATTCTTTATTTCAGCGGTATTTGCATGTTATATCCTACTTCAGAAAAAGAAGCTGACAGTTCAGATCCAGAAGGTGCTGTATGCATTTTTGCCGGAGAAAAAGGTTAGTACTGTTCTTGATATTTGTTCACTGACTTACCGGACATTTTCCAATTTCCTTACCGGGCAGTGTATGGAAGCGGTTATTTTAGGAACAATGTTTTTTATCAGCATGAGTATTCTGAGAATGCCATATGCACTGTTGATCGGTGTGTTAATCGCATTTACAGCTTTGATCCCGATTTTTGGGGCGTTTATCGGATGTGTGATCGGTACATTTCTAATTCTGATGGTCAACCCAATGCAGGCGATCGGTTTTATAGTCTTATTCTTAGTCTTACAGCAGGTGGAGGGAAATCTGATCTATCCGCACGTTGTTGGAGGATCTGTAGGCCTTCCTTCCATGTGGGTGCTTGTTGCAGTCAGTCTTGGAGGAAGTCTGATGGGACTTGTAGGAATGCTGATCTTTATCCCGATGGTTTCTGTGATCTATACATTGTTCAGAGGATATGTGTATGAGAGATTGAGAAAGAAAAATATCACAGTGTTCGAGAAGAAAGAGGAAAAGGAACATGGAACAGAGACAGAAGAATAAGGAATTTGAAATAAAAGTCAACGGAGACAGCGCAATTATTTTGCGCTGTTTTTCGTATGGAGAGAGTGCGGTGATTCCGCGGGAAATTGATGGATACAGGGTGACGGAGATTGCACCGTATGCATTTTCGTCACATATGGACCATCCGCCGGAGGAGGAAACCGGGCAGGATGCGTTGTGTGGAGAACGGTTGGAGGAAATTGTTTTGCCGGATACGATCGAGAAAATCGGTCGGTATGCGTTTTATAATTGTAGAAATTTAAAACGATTGAAGTTTTCTACAGATATTCGAGATATTGGGGCAGGGGCATTTACCGGATGTCATCAGATTGAAAAAATGGATGTGACGGTGGTTCCCGAAAAAAGGTCGTGCTTCCGGGAACTGCTCATTGAGATCGGAGAGGAACAAGAAGTCATGTATCACTGCCCGGATGGAGATGCAAAGCTGATCTTTCCGGAATATTTTGAGGAGGCAGTGGAAAATACTCCGGCGAGGATCCTCGTCACAAAGACGCACGGAAGTGGGATGTGGTATCGAAATTGTATCGTGAAGAATGAATTGCAATTTGACCAGTATGATAAGCGGTTTGCGTGGGCGGTGGAAAATGAGCAGGAAGAAGTTGTGGTGGCACTTGCATTTGCACGACTTTTGTATCCGTACCGGCTTGCGGAGGATGCAAAGGAACAGTATGAGGGGTACTTAAAATCTCATGTGGAAAATGTGTCAGAGTATCTTTTGAAGAAAAAAGATATGAAACTTCTCACATATTATGTGGAACATTGTATTGACAATGTGGATAACCTTCGTGTATTAATAGACATGGTGGGGATAACCGGGGAGGCATCGATGATGAGCTATCTGATGGAGCAGTATCATCAGAGATTTGCTGTAACAGAGAAAAAGAAGAAGTTTGAATTATAGAAGGAAGAAAGATAAGAAAAGCAATGATAAAAAGAGAGGAGGAAGCGATGAATATTATACAGAAACAGCAGCAAAGAGAACTGGAAAAGATTGAGATCTGCATGGATATCTGGAAGCAGGCGAGAAATGAACTGTATTTGTCGATGCGATTTCTTGATGTGTCTTTGAGTCGATTTTTCTTTTTGCCGGAGACGAATATAACAGGGATGGGGACAGATGGATTTGGCATTTATTTTTATCCGGATGCATTGATCTACCTGTATAAAAAGGATCGGATCTATATTAATCGAGCCTATCTTCATATAGTATTTCATTGTCTGTTTGGACATTTGACGATTCCGAAAACTGTAGATACCGCTTTGTGGGATCTTGCGGCAGATATTGCGGTGGAGTGATCATTGACGGACTTTCTGTACGCGCAGTCAGAAGATATGTTTCGCCATATCGGAAAAAAGTGTATCAGAGTCTGCGGGAAAAGATGAAGGTGCTGACAGTCGCAGGAATTTATCAAGTGTTGGAAGAAAAAGAGGCGGGAAGAGAAGAAGATACATGGATTGGAGAAGCTGATTTTGAAAAACTGCGAGGAGAGTTTTTTGTGGATGATCATCAGCTTTGGAATCAGGAAATTCCGCCGCAGAAAATGATGGAACGGCAGAAAGAGTGGAAAGAGGAAAACGAGAAGCTTCAGACGAAAATGGAGACGTTTGCAAAAGAAGCATCAGAAGATGCAGAGGCACTTGCAGAGCAGGTGCGCGTAGAAAATCGGACACGATATGATTATAAAAAATTTTTGAGAAAATTTTCAGTACTAAAAGAGGAAATACAGGTAGATCCAGATACCTTTGATTATATATTTTATCACTATGGAATGGAGATGTTCGGAAATGTACCATTGATCGAACCACAGGAGACGAAGGAAGTGCATAAAGTCGAGGACTTTGTCATTGCCGTTGATACATCGATGTCGTGCAAAGAAGAGCTGATCCGAAAATTTTTAGAGCAGACATACAGTGTGTTAAGTGAGTCGGAGAGCTTTTTCAGAAAAATCTGTGTGCATATCATCCAGTGTGATGATAAAGTACAGTCAGATGTAGTGATCCATAATCAGGAAGAGATGGAACGCTATATGGAGCAGTTTGAGATACATGGATTTGGCGGCACTGATTTTCGCCCTGTGTTCGGTTATGTCAATAAGTTGATTGCAAAGAAAGCGTTTCGAAGACTCCGTGGTCTGATTTATTTTACAGATGGATATGGAACATTCCCGGCGAAAAAGCGTTGTATGAAACTGCGTTCGTATTTTTAAAAGAGGATTACAGTGATGTGGACGTGCCGGTGTGGGCGATGAAACTGATACTGGAGCCAGAACAATTAAGAAGAACAGAAGGTGAGATGGAATATGGATATTAAGAGAGCAAAGGAAGAAATCAAAGATTCAATCGAAGCATATTTGCTGAAAGATGCATATGGAGAATATGAGATCCCGGTGATGAGACAGCGACCGATATTTCTTTTAGGAGCACCGGGAATCGGAAAAACACAGATTATGGAACAGGTTGCGAGAGAATGTGGGATCGGGCTGGTGGCGTATACAATCACGCACCATACAAGACAGAGTGCGATTGGATTACCGCTGATCTCAAAAAATGAGTATGGGGGAAAAGCGTATTCGGTTACAGAATATACAATGAGTGAGATCATTGCATCGGTGTATAAAAAGATAGAAGAAACAGGGCTTTCAGAAGGAATTTTATTTATCGATGAGATCAACTGTGTGTCGGAGACACTTGCTCCGGCAATGCTTCAGTTTCTGCAGTATAAGACGTTTGGAAATCATGAAGTACCAAAAGGCTGGGTGATTGTGGCAGCGGGGAATCCGCCGGAGTATAACAAGTCCGTCAGAGAATTTGATGTGGTGACGATGGACCGCGTGAAGAAAATCGAGGTGGAAGCAGATTTTTCGGTTTGGAAAGAGTATGCTTACCATCAGGGGATTCACCCGGCAGTGATTTCTTATCTGACAAACAGACAAAATTATTTTTACAAGATGGAACATACAGTAGATGGCTCCTTCTTCGCAACACCAAGAGGATGGGAAGATCTGTCAAGCTGATCCAAGTGTATGAAAAACTGGGGAAAAAAGTAGACAGAGATGTGGTCGGTTCCTATATTCAGTTTCCGGAGATTGCAAAGGATTTTGCAAATTATCTGGAGCTGTATTACCGCTATGAGGCAGATTATCAGGTTGAACAGGTGATGGAAGGAAAGATTCCGGAAATCTTGTTGAAAAAGATTTCCCATGCATCTTTTGATGAAAAGCTAAGTGTGATCAGCCTGCTCCTTGCGCGTGTCACAGAAGTTTTCCGCAAAGTATTTGGGCAGGAAGCTTATGTTTCTATGCTGTTTGAGAAGTTAAAACAATACAAAGATGTGCTTGGTCAGAAAAAGGAAGCAGTGGAGGCATTCCGGGAAATTTTAGAAGAAACTTGTGAGGAACAGAAGGAAAAAGAACGTGCAAAACTGCTCACAAAAACGGAAAAGATTGTTTATCGAAAAGGGATCGAGAAATTGGAACTGTATCTGAAGGTATTGGAGGAGGAGCAGATTTCTGATGGAGAGGATGCATTTGAGAAAATCCGCGGACTTTTTGCAGAAGAGCGCGGTGCTTATGAAAAGCTGGAGGAATCTGCGGGACAGAAACTGGAGTATGCATTTGACTTTATGGATATTGCCTTTGGAGCCAGTCAGGAAATGACAATCTTTATCACGGAACTAAATATGAATGCTTACAGTGTAAAGTTCCTTCAGGAATACCAGTGCGATAGATATTATCAATACAACAAGCAGCTTGTGTTTGATGAGATTGACAGAAATATCCGGAACCGGATCGAGCGGGTGGAGATGCAGCTTTAGAGAATATAAGAGTTCCCCCGGACATAGAGTATATTTATAAAATAAATATGGGGGAGAAAAAGTTGTTAAATGATCTTTGGGCAGGAATGATACTTGTAGGAATTATCTATGGAGCGTTGACAGGGAGGATGGCAGATGTCACGAACGCGGCGCTGGACTCTTCCAAGGAAGCAGTGACACTTTGTATTACAATGCTTGGAGTAATGTCTTTTTGGGTAGGGCTTATGGAAATTGCACAGCGGTCAGGCTGATCGCTGCAGCATCGCGAAAACTACAGCCTGTGGTACATTTTCTGTTTCCAGACGTGCCAGAAGGACACGAAGCAAATAGACATATTACAACAAATATCATTGCAAACATCCTGGGGCTTGGATGGGCAGCAACGCCGGCAGGACTGATGGCGATGAAGAGTCTTCAGGAAGTCAATCCAAACAAGGACAAAAGCATTGCGAGCAGAGATATGTGTACGTTTTTGATTTTAAATATTTCTTCTTTGCAGCTCATTCCAATCAATATCATTGCCTATCGGAGTCAGTATGGAAGTGTAAATCCGGCAGGGATTGTCGGGGCGGGGATTGTGGCGACGCTGGTCAGTACGGTAGTCGGAGTAGCATTTGCAATGGCGATGAGGAAAGGAAGCGCGTGTAGGAAAAGAGATTTTGTCATCCTGGTGTGTTTGTTGAAATACCAAAACATATTTTAGACTTGATTTTTTGTAATACATATATTATGATTATTGTAATACAAAAAGGAGATGAGATTATGGGAAAACCAGGAAGACCAAAGGGGAGTGACAATAAGGAGAAGATCTGTTCTCTACGCCTGGATGAACAGACGTTAAAGCGCCTGAATGCTTACTGTGAGCGCCTGAAAGTGGCAAAGTCAGAGGTGATCCGGGAGGCAATCGAGCGGATTTTGGAGGAAGATCAGTATAAATAGTTTTCCGTTTTCATAAGATGATAAGAGCCTATTTATGAAGAGGAGTAGATGAAGTTCTTACTATATCTGAGTGATTTTATCGTACCTTTTGTGATTTTCTATATCGTCGGTTTTGGAATTTTGATGAAGACAAATGTCTATGAGCATTTTATAAAGGGTGCGAGAAAGGGATTTTTTACTGTTATTAAGATTATGCCTACATTGATCGGGCTGATGGTTGCGGTAGGAGTATTGAGAGCTTCTGGATTTTTAGATTTTTTTGCGGAAGTGGTCAGTAGGTTTGTGGTACATATCGGATTTCCGGTACAGCTCGTACCGCTTACGATCGTCAGGATGTTTTCTTCCTCAGCAGCTACAGGCTGGTACTGGACATCTTTAAGGAATATGGAACAGATTCGTACATTGGGCTTGTGGCATCTATCATGATGAGCTGCACGGAGACAATCTTTTATACGATGTCTGTGTATTTTATGACAGCGAATATCAAAAAGACAAGATACACACTGGCGGGAGCGCTTTTGGCGACATTTGCAGGAATTGCAGTAAGTGTACTGCTTGCATCGGGGATGTATGCCGGGTAATGATTTTCTGACAGACTGAACCGGAGAGTAGGAAAGCTCTCCGGTTCCGTAAGGAAATTCTCGTAGAATTCAGTGTATTTTGTTATCGGGTATATCGTAAAATTCAGTGTTTTCGTTATGTGGAACTGTCAGCTTCTGATGCGGCATAGATACCGGAACATAGAAGGATGAGAAGTGTGCAGATAGATTAGTTTATCTGTGGTATTGTCAAAAGGGTGCGTAAGGAAAGAATACAGATGACAGTGGAAAGCGTTTTGCCATTTGACTGCATTCTCTTTAAACTGCGAGGATCGTGTATGATAATTGGGGGATTCGTTGACGGAAGGAAAGAGGAAAGAAATCGTAAGTTTGCGAATCGTAAGCTCGCATTCGGAATAACCTGCTTCCAGTAAGCCGTGAATGAATCTTTGCAGCATGAATGTATCCGGAAAGGTAACAGATACTTTTAATTGAGAGTCTGCGGAAACAGGACATCGTCCAATTTGGAATCCGCTTAGTCGCCAGTGTCGTTTGCTGAGCTGAAAAGTGGACAGGTCTTCTTCCAGAAGCTCTAAGGAAAGAGGAAGAAATTCAGATTCTGCTATACTAAAAAATCGGGTTGTAGTTCTGTTTTGGGGAGAGACAATGTGGTCAGCACAATATAGTCCGATCTCTCCGCCAAAATAGATTCCATATTGACCTTTTTTCAACTTGATCAGACATGTTTTTCGTTATAGTCAAAGTAGATCAGAAGAGCATCCTGAAGAGAAAGATCGCGGATGGCAGTATCAGCAGGACGGCGGCAGGTTTTTGGGAGCCACGCGTCCTCTCGATAGGTAAAGAGATCATGTAGAGGCAGATAGGACAAATCATATGGATGGAGCAAGTTCTGCAAAAGAGCCGATTTCTTTTCAGAGGGCATTCTTTGGATCTGAAGAATCAGCTTTTTCCTTTTGTGATAATTCAAAAGGAAGAGAAGAAAGAGCAGCAATAGGAATACTGGTAAGAAAGACATAAAAACCTCCTTGGAAATATCTTATTGTATTGTATGCCACAGAGGAGTCGGATGTGTGACAGGGCAGCTTATCTATCAACCGCATATTTAGAAACAATATCAAATGGGGCAGGTCCGACATCGAGAACTGCACGGTGAAAGTTTTTCTGGGAGAATTCATCTCCGTCTATTTTCATCGCTTTCTTTTTCAATTCCATAAATTCAAGATAGCCAACATAATATTTCAAGTAATTTCCCGGATCAGATAGGATCAAATTATATATTTCCTGGATAGCATCGGTATCTTTGATTCCATAATCAGAGAAAAAGCGTACAGTATCGGGTACCGACCATCCATCGTAATGGATTCCAATATCTGCGGCAGCATAGAGTCCAAGTGTCAGAGAACCATTTTTTGAAACAGCGCAGCCTGGTCTTTTGGCAGCGGACTCAGATAGTAGGAGCACATCTCGCATAAGTTGCCCATCCTTCCACATAACCGCTAAAATTAAAAATGCTGCGGAGAGGTTCTGTATTTTTTTCAGCAAAATAAGTTGTTTGATACAAGTGTCCGGGATAGCCTTCGTGTGCAAGTGTCGTAAATAGTTTTAGGGTATCGACATTGCGTGATTGGTTGATGTAGATTACATTTTCTGACTGGTCGTCAATGGCGGGAACCATATAAAATGCAGGGCTCAGATAAGGTTCCATAGCATTGGGAACATATTTCACTTGAGCAGTTACGTCCGGAGGAGCAGGAAAGGCAGCAGAAGATTTTTGTTCCAGCAATGTCAAAATCTGTTCTGGCTGATTCCGATCAATCTGGTTTTGCAGAAAAATATCTGACTTGTCTGGAGGTGCTTCGGCAGAGACAGGACGCGAGGCAAGTTCAGGATCTTTGGACAGCAATGTCTGAATAGACAAAAGATCAGAGGAAATCTGGTCATGGATTAATTTTTTTATTTCGGATACCGAGCGAGGTGAGCCGGTATCTCTTTCTACGACATAGCTATAGTATTCTTTTCCATTCGGAAATAACAGACTCCCTTTTTATTTTTTCCACTGCCGCGCAGTTCTAGAAGGGCATCGATCAGTGACTCATAAGCCGGAACGACAGCATTTGCAATCATTTCTTGATTTTTCTTTTGATAATTCCTTTTTACAGTAGAAGAAAGTCCAGGTATCTTGGAAAGCCGTTCATCAAAAGTTGTGAGCAGATAATTGGAATCTTTCATGTCGACAAAGGAACTACATTGGTCGACCACAGCATCTACGGTGCTGTCCGGGATAAATAGACCACTATCTGCCTTCTCCTTTTCGAAGGAGATCAGAGAGTTGAAGTAATCCGGGGTACAGGATAAGAGTGAGAGATATGTATCGACATCTTTTATATCATGAAATGGATATTCCGCTAACAGTACCGGGAGCTGTGCCTGAATTCCGGTAATCTCTCCTAATGGTTCCTCGTATAAGAGATAGGGAGCGCCTTTTTGGGCAGTCTGCAAATAAGATTTGAGAATATCGTAGGTGAGTTTATTTTCGTCTGTGAGATCTTCATAGTGATAATGGGACAAAGCAGAAAGACTGTTTTCTAGAGATGCCATCATTCCGGTCGTATTTGTGGAAAAAGATCCGTATGTAACCGGAGCCTGGACGATATCGTAGGCAGATGGATCTTTCAATGTGTAATGTAGTCCAATAGTATTTGCAGCCACATCCTGCCGGAATAGTTCAAGAGTAAATTGACGGAAAGCGGTGTTAGTGTCGGAAGATGCTCGAATAGAAGAGCAGCCGGAGAAGAGTAAAGAGGACGATAAGAGCAGTGCAGTAAATGAAGTAAGATATTTGTTTTTCATAGATACTCCAAAGACATTTTTAACAGTTTATGAGAAAGAAGCGGGAAAAAGACATGGATTCAGAGGAGATGGTGTATATGACAAAAG
>ENA-OQIC01000309-OQIC01000309.1-human-gut-metagenome-genome-assembly--contig:-NODE-309-length-21962-cov-1.950905_pt1 | contig 21962 bp, 30 predicted proteins | sample MGYA00242572_ERZ504736 | MGnify/ENA primary metagenome ERZ504736 (study PRJEB26092, sample SAMD00036201) | human gut metagenome | host: Homo sapiens | study: EMG produced TPA metagenomics assembly of...
CAAGACAGCCAGACCCAGTTCTTCAGCAGTTAGAGCAGAGCAATAGTTTATCAACAACAACAAATGATGCATTTAAGCCAGTGTGCAAATATTGGGACCGAGTTACAAGACCAGAACATATCATGACAGCACTGATCAATGCAATGAGAGTTTTAACAGATCCAGCAGAAACAGGAGCATGCTGCATCGGTCTTTGCCAGGATGTTGAAGGTGAATCTTTTGATTTCCCTGAATATTTCTTTGAGAAACGAGTTCACAGGATCACAAGACCAGTGGCAGTGGAAGAAGAGATTGAAGACATTGCAAATGTGATCGCAAATGCGAAGAAACCACTTGTTATCGTTGGTGGAGGTGTTCGTTACTCTGAAGCTGGGGAAGAAGTAGAAAAATTCTGTGAAGAATTCAAGATTCCATTTGGTGAGACACAGGGAGGAAAAAGTGCATGTAGATCAAGCCATCCATACTGCATGGGAGGAATCGGTGTTACAGGTACTTATGCATCCAATGTTCTTGCAAAAGATGCGGATGTGGTCATTGCAATCGGAAGCAGAATGTCAGATTTCGCGACAGGATCCAAGAGACAGTTTGCAAATCCTGATGTGAAGTTTGTATCTATCAATAACAGCAGATATCATGCATATAAATTAGATTCTGTGAAAGCAGTTGGAGATGCAAAAGTAACAGTGAAAGCATTAGCTGAAAAATTAAGAGCAATGAATTATGTTTCATCTTATAATGGAGAGATTGAAGAAGCCAAGGCTGTATGGGATAAAGAAATGAAACGTCTGGCTGAGTACAAATATGATGAAACATTTGAACCAATGATCAAAAATATGGATCCAAGAACAATTCCAGAATTCGTGGAGCTGACAAAAGGTAAGATCACACAGACAGCAGCATTAGCAACGATCAGAGATGTGATCGATGAAGATGCAACGATCATCACAGCAGGAGGAAGCTTACCAAGTTGTATGCAGCGTGTATGGACAACAGATAAACGTGGTGGATATCATGCAGAGTACGGATATTCTTGTATGGGATATGAAGTTGCAGCAGCACTCGGAGTTAAACTTGCAGAGCCTGACAATGAAGTCTATGCAGTTGTTGGAGATGCAAGTTTCCAGATGTTACACAGTGAGATCATGACAATGATGCAGGAAAACAGAAAGCAAATATCTTAGTATTCGATAACTGTGGATTTGGATGCATCAATAATCTGCAGATGAATCATGGTATTGGATCCCTTGCAACAGAATTCCGTTACAGAGAAGGAAATAAACCTTGCGGAGATCTGATCCCAGTTGATTATGCAAAAGTTGCAGAAGGATATGGATTAAAATCTTATACATGTAAGACGATCGAAGAATTAAGAGCAGCCTTAGAAGATGCTAAGAAACAAAACGTTGCATGCTTATTTGACTTAAAAGTAATTCCAAAGACAATGACAGATGGATATGAATCATGGTGGAATGTTGGAATTGCTACAACTTCTGAAAAAGAAAGCGTTCGCAAGGCATGTGAAGGTGTTATGGAAGGAAGAAAAGAAGCAAGAGCTTACTAATAGAAAGAAGGAAGAGACAATGGGTAAAGTATTTGGATATCCTGAATTTGATGAAAATGGAGAACAGATCTTAACAACTTATGACAATGAATATAAGGATATGTTAATGGATGTTCGAGTATATCGAATGAAGGCAGGAGACGAAAAAAGTTTTCAAAAGACAGGTGAGGAAACAGCAGTCTTATTATTAAGCGGTTCTATTGAATTTGTATTTGATGATGTGACAGCGAAAGCAGATCGAAAGGATGTTTTCACAGAAGGACCTTGGTGTGTTCATGCAGCAACAGAATCTAAGGTAAGTGTTAAGGCACTTGCAGATAGTGAGATCCTTGTTCAGTCAACAAAGAATGATACAAAGTTTGACACTAAATTATATAAACCAGAAGATGCTCCATGGGGATATTCTTCTGTTGGTAAATTTGGAAATGTGGCAAAACGCCGTGTAAATACGATCTTTGATCATGATATCGCTCCATATTCTAATATGGTACTTGGAGAAGTATTAAATGACAGAGGAAACTGGTCAGGATATCTGCCACACAGACACCCACAGCCAGAAACTTACTACTTTAAATTTGACCGTCCGGAAGGATTTGGAGCAAGTTTCGTAGGTGATCAGGTATTTAAAAGTACAGATGGAAGTTTTTCAGCAATCCCAGGTGGAGAATTACATCCACAGGCTGTTGCACCAGGATTCCAGATGTATACATGCTGGATGATCCGCCATCTGGATGGAAAACCTTGGTTACAGACAGATCGAAATGAAGATGAGAGATATCTCTGGCTTCATGATGCACAATTTTAATCAATAAAAACAGGAGGAAAAGAACATGGCAAGAGAATTTATTGCACCAGGAAATATATTTACAGGTGCCGGCGCACTTGATATGGCAGAAGACAAATTAAGACAGCTTGGTAAAAAAGCACTGATTGTTACAGACAATGTAATGGTAGAACTTGGAAACTGTGCAAAAGTAGAAGCAGCATTAAAAAACGGAAATGTAGATTATGTTGTTTATCATGAGATCAATGGGGAACCAACTGATGTTATGATCAATAAAGGATTAGAGCTTTACAAAGAAAATGGATGCGATTTCTTAGTTGCACTAGGTGGAGGAAGTCCGATCGACTCTATGAAAGCTATCGCAGCACTCGTTGCAAATGGTGGAAATATCTCCGACTATATGGGAAAGATCATTGGTGGGGAACTTCCAACAACTGTTGCAATCCCAACAACAGCAGGTACGGGATCAGAAGCAACACAGTTTACGATCATTACAGATACACAAAAAGATGTAAAAATGTTATTAAAAGGTGCAGTGTTAATGCCAGATTATGCAATCATTGATCCACAGTTTACAATGACTGCACCACCAAAGATCACAGCAGCAACAGGATTAGATGCACTGACACATGCAGCAGAAGCGTATACATCCAAACTTGCACAGCCATTATCTGATACATTTGCATTATCAGCGATCAAAAGAATCTTTAAATACCTGCCAGTTGCATTCCATGATGGAAAGAATGTAGAGGCAAGAGAACAGATGTCAATCGCAGCGTTAGAAGCAGGAATCGCATTTAACAATGCATCTGTTACATTAGTTCATGGAATGAGCCGTCCGATCGGAGCATTATTCCATGTAGCGCATGGATTATCCAATGCGATGTTATTAAAACAATGCTTCATCTATGCTTTAGATGGTGCTTACGATAGATTTGCAGATCTAGGAAGAGCGATTGGAGCTGCAAATGATGCGGATTCTGATAAAGAAGCAAGTGAAAAATTCCTTCAGGCGGTTGTTGATATCTGCGATGAACTTGAAACACCAACACTGGAAGAATACGGAATCAACAAAGAAGAATTCTTTAATGTGATCGATAAAATGGCAGCAGATGCTATGGAAAGTGGAAGCCATCCAATACAAGAAAAGCGATCACAGCAGAAGATGTAAAAGAAATTTATAAAAATTTATGGTAGATGTTATAAATCGCCAAACTCCTAAGAAACATATAACATAAACAAAGATAATCATAAATGAAAACTCCAAAAATATAAAAAATAAAACTCCAAAAACATATAAAACTCAAACACATATAATTCGAAAAATCTAAAAAGAAAGGATCACCATATTATGAACGGATCAAAATGGTGGTTCTTTTCTTTTGTTGGTATTGAAAATGATCAGCCAGATAATCGTGAATTAACATTCTGAAAAAAGTGGTTTTTCAAAGTTTATAATTTGCCCGATTTACACGAAGATAGCCATATTTCTTCCCCATATTTAAACTGTAGATAAATCTTTTTCTTAGAATAAATTAATTTCTTCAAAGTTACGGCTTTCCCTTTTGGTACACGAAAAGCAACTTTTTTGCTGCCAGTTTTTTTATAAAAAGTTACTTTTTTGGCAGTGATAAACTTATTTTTTGCAAATATCTTGAATATTTTATCTTTCCTGTTTTGTCCAAGTTCGCTTCGTACCGTTTTTGTAGAAGATGCAGTTCTAATGAATTTTTGCTTACTGTATTTAAAAGGCAGTGTCCAATTGATCCATCCGGTTTCCATAGGTTGTACACGATGTTTAACGGTAATCCCTTTTTTATTGGCAGTAACGATTTCTTCAGCGTAAGATGAGTGATCATTAAAAGATTTTACAACACGAAATTTGGTTGGATTTTTTGTTATAAGTAAAGATTTCATTATAAGTAACGTAGTCATTTTCACCACGGCCAATAATCTGGATAAATGTATGTTGTTTGCTCATTTTTGCATATTTTACAACAAGATAATAACAATCGTGATCACGGAGAGATATTTCTGTGGTCCTTTTTCCATTTAGATAGATCGTAAAACGGTTGATATACCAGCCTTCTTGATCGGGTGTTGTACGGATGATCACAGAATCAGCATTTTCGTCTCCAGTGATGTCAACATTACCAGTATAAGTTCCAGAAGTTTTTGTTTGAGGTATGTTTTTAACAGAGGCTTTTGCAAATGATGGTGTCATAATGCATAATGTAAAAGCAAAAAGAAAACAACCTAAAATCCTGTATAACATTTCTTTTCATAAGAAAATCCCTCCTTAAAATTATGAAAGCTAATTGTTTCTGATTATATTTTAACATATTTTATTGTAGAAAATGCACAAAAATATGGTATATATAATAATTAAATTAAAGAATGTGACGAAATTAAAAAAAGTGCTTATACAAGATATAAAAAGTGTGTATAATAATGCATTGACAAGAAATAAGCAGGAAAGAACGCAGTGAAGATTGCACACAATAGAAAGTGGAGATCCGCAACGAGTTTGGTTGAGGGTCTCCACTATTTTTTTGCCTTATTTCTTGAAGAAAAGCAACAATTTATCACAACAAGAAGAGGAGAAAAGAAAATGCCACAGAATAAAAGAGAAAGCCTTATCTATACATTCATCATGTGTTTTATGATGGTATTTTGGATGAGCATATACAACGTATCATTACATATGGGAGGATTATCAATGGAATCCATCAAAGCCGGATGGTTAGGGTTCCCGATCGCATATATTTTTGCAATGTGCTGCGACTGGTTCTTTGTATCTAAGATCGCAAAAGGATTTGCGTTTAAGTATCTTGTAAAACCAGACAGCTCTGTTTTAAGAAAAGTTATTTCAGTATCTTGCTGTATGGTTGTACCTATGGTGATCATTATGTCACTTTATGGAGCAGTCGAAGTTAGTATCGAGATGGGGAATTTCTCAAACTTACTGATAATGTGGCTTACAAATATTCCAAAGAACTTTGTAATGGCACTTCCTTATCAGTTGATCATTGCAGGACCAGTTGTGCGCTTTGTGTTTAGAGCTGCATTTCCGGAAGGAAAAGTTTTGGCATAATTTAAAAGTGTAGATACAAAAAATGCAAGGTAGTTTATGACCATATGAATACGTCGGCACTTAGCGATTGGATGATTGAACGATTATTCAAGAGCTTAGTACCGCTACGTAATTCATCTGAGCGAGAGCGGATCATAAACTACCTTGCATTTTTTGTATCTACACTTTTAAATTATGGCTGCTGTAGGGTGCTGGATGCCATTTTTGAAATTTATTTTCTTTTGTATGATTGCATTTAGATTTATTTAGTTTTGAAAAGTTTCAATAAATGGTTGACAAGTGAAATGAAATGATGTAATATAACAGCATAAACAACAGTAAATGAAAATAAATGAAAGCGAAGGTAAAGGAAATGGTTACAGTAGAACAGTTAGCAAACATGATAGATCATACAAATTTGAAAGCATTTGCAGATGATGCTGCATTTGAAAAGTTATGTGATGAGGCGAAGAAGTATAATTTTAAAATGGTGGCGATCAACCCCGCTCAGACGGTAAGATGTAAGAAAAAACTTGAGGGAAGTCCGGTTCATGTAGGGGCAGCGATTGGTTTTCCTTTAGGTCAGACAACTTTGGAATGTAAGATTTTTGAAACAAAAGATGCGATTGAAAAAGGGGCAGATGAAATCGATTATGTGATCAATGTGGCAGAGTTAAAGAATAAAAATTATGATTACATAAAAAAAGAAATGGAAGAAATCGTAAAGATCTGCAGAGAAGCTGGAAAAACTTCAAAGTTATCTTTGAGAATTGCTATTTAACAGATGATGAAAAGAGAAAAGTTGCAGAAATTGCGAAAGAAGTTAAACCAGATTTTATTAAGACATCTACCGGATTTGGAACAGGTGGAGCTACAGTGGAAGATGTTAAATTAATGAAGTCTGTGGTAGGAGATGAAGTAAAAGTAAAAGCAGCAGGTGGAATCAGAGATTTAAAAACAGCATTGGCCATGATCGAGGCAGGGGCAGAGAGATTAGGAACAAGTGCAGGAGTAGCAATTGTTGAAGAATATAATAATCAAAAATAAAAAGGAGATGGTTCTACATGAAGGATGAAGTAAAGGTTTGTCTGATTGGTTCGGGTCGTGCAGGTATGATACATGGGCATAATTTTGCAGGAAGTGTACCAGGAGGTAAGATCATCGCAGTTTGTGATCCTGTAGGTGATGTGGCAGAGAATGCAGCAAAAGAGTTGGGAATAGATCTTTTTTACAAAGAATATCTTAACGTTATGAAAAATGAAGATATTGATGCGGTGATTATAGCATGTCCTACAAAATTTCATAAAGAGATCACAGTAGCAGCTGCAAATGCAGGAAAACACATCTTTTGCGAGAAACCAATGGCAATGAATGAAGAAGAATGTGATGAGATGATTGAGGCTGCAGAGAAGAATCATGTAAAATTACAGATTGGTTTTATGAGAAGATTCGATGAGAGCTTTCAAGAGGCTAAGAAGATGATAGAGGTAGGTGAAATCGGAGAAGTTGTCTCAGTAAAATCTCATACTAGAGGACCAAGTAAACCAAAAGAATGGATGTATGATATTTCAATCAGTAATGGGCCACTTGGGGAAGTTTGCAGTCATGATATTGATACAGTTCGATGGTTTAGTGGAAGTGAAATTAGTAGTTTATATGCAATTGGTGGAAATTATAGAAATAAAGAAATCGCAGAAAAATACCCAGATTTTTATGATAATGTAATCATGAGTGTAGAATTCGAAAATGGAATGCAAGGTGTGGTAGAGGGAGCACAGTATGTGCAATATGGATATGATGCACGGGTTGAAATCCTTGGGACAGAAGGAGTGATCTGTCTTGGAGATGTTCATGAAAAGAAAGTATTAACTTGTACAAAGAACCATAATGTCAAACGACCAACCATGCATAGTTGGACATATTTATTTAAAGATGCCTATGTTGCGGAAGATACGGCATTTGTAAGAGCAATTCTTGATAATACAGAAGTAAAAGCAACAGGGCATGATGGGAAAATGGCAGTAAGGATTGTACGCATCGGAAATGAATCATTAAAGGAGAAGAAGATTAAAAAACTATAGGAGGAACGGCTATGGAAAATAATAATACAGGGTTTAGAGCTAAAATCCAAAAATTTGGTGGTGTTTTAAGTGGTATGGTCATGCCAAATATCGGAGCATTTATTACATGGGGATTGATCACTGCAATTTTTCTTCAGACAGGATGGCATCCGAATGCACATATTGCAAAATTGATTAGTCCAATGCTTTCTTACTTACTTCCAATTTTGATCGGATATACGGGAGGTAAGAATTTTTACGGAGATCGAGGCGGTGTTATTGGGGCAGCAGCGACCATGGGCGTGATCGTAGGAGCAGACATCCCTATGTTTATGGGAGCTATGATCATGGGACCGGTGGCAGCATTATGTATGAAACAGGTAGATAAGTTATTTGAAGGGAAGATTAAACCTGGATTTGAAATGATTGTAAATAACTTTTCTATGGGAATTCTTGGAATATTTCTTGTATTAGCTGCTTATTATGCAATCGGACCATTTGTTCAGGCAATTAATGTGGTATTGTCAGGTGGAGTGAGTTGGATCATTGCACATAAACTAATTCCATTTGCAAGTATTTTTATTGAACCAGCGAAAGTATTATTCTTAAATAATGCAATCAATCATGGAATTTTATCACCAATTGGAATTACACAGGCTGCCAAAGCTGGAAAATCAATTCTATTTATTTTAGAGCCAAACCCAGGACCAGGTGTTGGAGTATTATTAGCATATACATTCTTTGGAACAGGAACAGCAAAGAGAACAGCACCAGGAGTAGCGATCATTCATGCATTTGGTGGAATTCATGAACCATATTTCCATTTATCTTAATGAAACCACAGATGATAATTGCATCAATTTGTGGAGCCGTATCAGGAAACTTTGTATTTGAATTTTTTAACTGTGGTTTAGTAGCTACAGCTTCTCCTGGAAGTTATTTCTCAGTGCTTGCAGTTGCACCAAAATCAGATTATCTTCCGATCATTGCAGGAATGTTATTGTCAACAGCAGTGTCATTTGCAGTTGGATCAATCATTTTGAAATTCTCTAAAGGTGGAGATGATTATGATAATGCATTAGAAAAGAAAGATGCAATGAAAGCTGAAGGAAAACAAGAAGAAAAGAAAGAAACGATCATAGATTTATCTGGAAAAGTAATTAAAAAAGTATATGTGGCATGTGATGCAGGAATGGGATCTAGTGCTATGGGAGCATCTATTCTTAGAAAGAAAATGAAAGAAGCTGGATTTGATGATATTGAAGTAAAAAATGTATCGATTCCATCTTTACCAGAAGATGTAGACATTGTAGTTACACATAAATCTCTAACAGATCGTGCAATAGCTGTCAGACCAAATGCGATTCATTATTCTGTAGAAAATTTCCTTGAGGGAGAACAATACGATGCAATCATAGAAAAATAAAAGAGACAAGATAGTAGTGATTTTGATTTAAAAGATATGTTCATGCATAAATTTGTAAGAGCATATCTTTTTGAAAAAATATTTATTTCATAGAAGTTTTAGATAGAATATGTTAAAATTTGAATAAATAAATGAGTCAGATGAAGGAGGAAGTTGTCATACATGTTTGCAGAAGAAAGACAAGAAAAGATTTTAGAAATGCTTAAAAGTTAATAAGCGTGTAAGCAATACAGAATTGATCAAGAAATTTGGAGTCAGTGGAACAACAATACGAATTGATCTGACTGAATTAGAGCAAAAAGGTTTGCTTTCAAGAACACATGGAGGTGCGATCTTAAAAGAAGATCCAGTTTATGGAGAGGATTCGATATCATCAAGACGAGAAAAAATAAAGAAGAGAAAGAATGTATTGCAAAGAAAGCACGAGCTCAGATTGAAGATGGAGATACAATTCTTTTAGATAGTGGAACGACAGCATTAGATCTTGCAGAGTTATTGAAAGATATTCATAATCTTACAGTAATTACAAATGATCTGCAGATCGCATTAAAATTGCAAAAATATTCAGAAATTCATTTAATTTTATTAGGTGGAAGAGTTCGAACATCATTTGAGTGTACCGTTGGAGGTATGGGAATCAGAGCACTAGAAGAATTATCTGTTGATAAGGTGTTTATGACAACAAATGCCCTTTCTTTACAAAAGGGAGCAACAACTCCAAATCTTGACAATGCAGAAATCAAACGTGAAATGATGAAGATTGGGAATCAGAGATATTTACTCTGTGATAGCAGTAAGATTGGAACGAAAACAGTTTGTTCATTTGCCAAGATTGAAGAGTTTGATGTGATTATCACGGATGATAAAATATCAAAGGAATTAAAAGATAGTATCGAAAAATTACACATTGAAGTTATATAGGGATTCATTCAATACCAAAGATAATTGGCTTATATCCAAGTCTTGCCCCAACGTGCGGCACAGGTTTCGCACATTGGGGCGATTTTTGATTTTTCGGATTTAATAAGAAATGTAGTGTTCTGGATCGTACCATCAGATAAGTTCATATCAGAGGAGTCGATCAATCCTTGCAGGATCAGTAAGTCTGTGCGATCAGATTTCTGATGCATGGAGCAGACTCTGGATAGTCCGATGATACAACCTAGAAGTTCATCTCTGTTTGATAAGTTATGTTCCATAGATTAATCCTGTTCTAATGGGAAGACGACAACTAACATCATCTTAAATGCTTCTACTGCATGAACAGAGTGTGGTTTCTTTGCAGGCATGACAAGAGATTCCCCTTGATTTACGATATATTCTTTGTCATCTACAATAAATTTTCCGCAGCCTTCAATGACAGTTACCATTGCATCTCCGATCGAGTCATGAGTAGAAATATCTTCTCCTTTGGAAAAAGCAAAGAGTGTAACACTGACAAAGTCATTTTGTGCTAAAGTCTTGCTTACAACTTGATCAGCATCTGCATTGACCTGGTCAGCAATTTTGAGTACTTTTTCGTGGTCAATATTTTTGATATATGGATATGCATTCATTATAAAATCTCCTTTTTGTTTCGCATATTGTTAAGTTGATTTTAGTATATCCAAAAACTTGGAAAAAGCCTGTTATTTTTACAAAAAAATAAGAAAATGAGTAAATCATATTACAAACATATCAAATTGATATAAGTGCTTTTCTTTCTTTTTGTATACAATTGTGATAGAATAGCGTTAGAAAAATTTTGCCTTGGAGGAATTAAAAAATGGAAAACAGTGTCAAAAATTTAATTCAGTTTATCGATCACAGTCCAAGTTGTTTTCATGTGATTGAAAATGCAAAAAAACAGTTCTTGGAACATGGTTTTATACAGTTAGAAGAAAAAGAACATTGGAATTTAGAAGAAGGAAAAAGTTACTTTGTAGAACGAAATGGAAGTTCTATGATAGCATTCCATCTTCCAAAGAAGGATTTTCAAGGGTTTCACATCGTGGCAAGCCACAGTGATTCTCCAACATACCGTATCAAAGAACAGCCTGAGATGTCCGTAGAGAAACATTATACGAAATTAAATATTGAACGATACGGAGGAATGATCCCGGAAACATGGTTTGATCGTCCATTGTCTGTTGCAGGACGTATTATAATAGAAGAAAACGGACAGATCAAAGATCAGTTGGTCAATATTGACAGAGATCTTATGATCATTCCAAATCTTGCAATTCATATGTCAAGATCTTCAAACGAATCAAAACAGTTAAATCCACAAAAAGATCTCCTGCCATTATGTGGAGGAAATCTTACAAAAGATGGTTTTGAGGAAATGATCGCCAAAGAATCAGGCGTTGAGAAAGAAGATATCTTATCTTATGATCTGTTTTTATATAATCGAATGAGAGGAACAACACTAGGAATCAACGAAGAATTTGTTGTAGCTCCCAAATTAGACGACCTTGAATGTGCATATTCATCCATCGAAGGAATGTTAAATGCAAAGCTTTCCAAAGATTATGTCACAGTATGTGCGGTCTTTGATAATGAAGAAGTCGGAAGGCGGTACAAAGCAAGGGCTGGGATCAACATTTTTCCCAGAGGTATTTAAAAAGAATTCAGTTATCTTTGTGGAAAAAATGAAGAAGAATATTATATGGCGGTGGCAGACAGCTTTATGTTATCTGCAGATAACGCTCATGCAGTTCATCCGAACTATCAGGATAAGACAGACCCTACGAACCGTCCGTATATCAATGAAGGAATTGTATTAAAATACAATGCATCACAAAAATATACAACCGATGCGAATTCAGCGGCACTCGTAAAATATCTGTGTAAAAAAGAAAAGATTAAGTGTCAGGTATTCTTTAACCGTTCGGATATGTTAGGCGGTTCAACACTTGGTAATATCCTGACTGGACAGGTGTCGATCAAGGCAGCAGATATCGGACTTCCACAGCTATCCATGCATTCAACATACGAAACTGCTGGATGCAAAGATTTAGATGATATGATCACACTGCTGGGATCTTTTTATGAGCTTGGAAAGGAAGTGCAGATTTAATGGAAGAAAAACATTTGCAGATGTCAGAGAGTTTTTTCTTAACAGCAATTCTTGCAATCGTAGGAGGCTTTCTTGATTCTTACAGTTATTTAATGCGTGGACATGTATTTGCAAATGCACAGACAGGAAATATCGTATTGTTTGGTGTGAATCTTCAAAAGCGGGATTTTACACAGGCATTTTACTATTTTGTTCCAATTCTTGCATTTGCTGTGGGCGTAATTCTTGTTGAGATCATAAAGCATTTTTATAAGGAAGAACATAAGATTCATTGGAGACAGAGAATAGTGGCACTTGAGTTTGTGCTGATAACGGTTGTTGGATTTATTCCGCTGGGACAATATGATGTTGTGGCGAATGTACTGATTTCTTTTGTATGTTCTATGCAGGTGGAGACATTTCGAAGGGTTCATGGGCATCCATTTGCCAGTACGATGTGTACTGGTAATTTAAGAAGTGGAACAGAAGCACTGTGCCAGTACTTTAAAACAGGAGATAAGACATTAAAACAAAAAAGTTTACGATATTATGGAATTATTACTTTTTTCATTATTGGAGCAGTGATCGGAGGATTTTTAACCGGTCGTGCAGGAGGAAGTTCTATCTTTATCTGTAGTATTTTGCTAGCGATCGCAACGATCTTGATGGCAAAAGAGTTCAGAATCTGATAAAAAGACTGATTTTACAAACATTTAACAATGTTTGCGAAATCAGTCTTTTTTCTTTTGTGTTACTCTTCAGGGAAAACTTCATTTACAAGTTGACAGTATTCCTCATACTCATGAAATTCTGAAAGATCAGCAAAACCTTCGATCATTCCACGATAATACCAACTCTGCATCTTCTTATCCTTCATATTGAATCTCTCCCATAACTCTTCGCCAAGGATGTTATAATCCCGATAAAGTGCACGGATGTTAGCAAGCTTGTCACCAAGGGCGATGATCTTAGCGTTGCGGGATGCACGGTTCTTTAAGAAATCGATCGTATGGCCTTTTCTCTCAACCCATGTCTTACTCTTATCTTCACTTTCCTGATAGACATAAGAAGCAACGATATCACCGAATTCACGACGGATGTCATCTATCGAGATTCCGTCACAATCTTCAACAACATCATGAAGGACAGCGGCACAAAGCATATCCTGATCGAGAGTCATAGCGGCAACGATGGCAGCAACTTCCATAGGGTGGATGATAAAAGGAAGATTGGTGCCTTTTCTTGTCTGACCGTTGTGGGCATTTGTTGCGTAGATAACGGCTTTTTCAAACATTGGAAAACTCCTTTATTAAAATAAGTTAGTGTAAAATAATTGTTAAGATAATCATAAAGCATTTTTTTGGGTATTCAAGTAGGAAATCCAAGAAAATAGAGAGGAAAATACTTGTCACTTTAAAGCGTGTCAGTGTTGACTTTTTAAATACAGGAAGTTAAAATAAAAACTAAGTGTGATCAAAGAATGAGAAGATTTTGTGATCACCGCAAGAAAAAAGGAGAGTAAAACAATGACAGACAGCAATTTTACGATCGGATTTATCGGTTTAGGATTGATCGGTGGATCCATTGCGAAGGGAATAAGAAGAGTTTTTCCAAACTATACACTCATTGGAATGGATGAAAACCCGGATACGATCAAAAGTGCATTGGAGGATGGAATCATTGATTCAATTGCTACAGACTGCAAAACAGATTTTGCGGAATGCAACTATGTATTTTTGTGTGCACCGGTTCAATATAATGTAATGTATCTAAAAGATCTGAAAGGATCGATTAATGAAAATTGTATTTTAACAGATGTAGGAAGTGTAAAGGAAGAGATTCACTTAAAGATTGAAGAATTAGGAATGGAAGAATACTTTATCGGAGGACATCCGATGGTAGGATCAGAGAAGGCAGGTTTTTCTTTCAGTTCTGACAGATTAGTTGAGAATGCTTACTATTTATCACGCCAACGAAGAAAGTCAGCGAACAAAGAGTGAAAGATTTTACAAACTTCATTGAAGAATTAGGAGCATTAACGATCATTCTGGATTATAAGCAGCATGATGCCTATACTGCAGCGATCAGTCATGTACCACATATCATGGCAGCAGAACTGGTACATATCGTAAGTAATATGGATACAGATGATGGAATCTTAAAACAGTTAGCTGCAGGTGGTTTTAAAGATATCACAAGAATCGCATCTTCATCTCCAGTCGTATGGGAACAGATTTCTTTATCAAATAAGAAGAATATCAAAGAATTACTGCAAAAAGCACAGAATCATTTAGGCTATGTGATCGCAGCACTTGATATGGAAGACAGAGAATATTTGAATAATTATTTTAAACAGGCAGGAGAATATAGAGATTCTGTGCCAGACAGTGCGGTTGGTCTGATCCAGAAATCTTACGAGATCTTTATTGATATTCCAGATGAACCAGGAACGATCGCAACAACGACAACCTTGCTTGCTTTGAATCATGTAAGTATCAAGAATATTGGAATCATTCACAACCGTGAATTCGAAGAAGGTGTTTTAAAGATCATGTTATATGATGATGAATCAGCAAAGAAGGCGACAAAAATCTTAAGAGATAAAAACTACACAGTATACGAGAGGAAATAAAAACATGAAATTAACAAAAAGTGCGGGACTAGAGGAGAATTATCAATTCCAGGAGACAAATCGATCAGTCATAGAGCAGTTATGTTTGGATCTTTAGCAAAAGGAACAACACATATCAGCAATTTCTTATCAGGAGCAGACTGTCTGTCAACGATCGATTGTTTTCGTAAGATGGGTGTTTTGATCGAACAGGATGGAACAAACGTTACAGTCCATGGAAATGGACTTCATGGCTTAAAGGCACCAAGTGAGACATTAGATGTAGGAAATAGTGGAACAACAACAAGATTGATCTCAGGAATCCTGGCAGGTCAGGATTTTGAAACTGTATTATCTGGAGATGCATCTTTAAATAAACGTCCAATGGGAAGGATCATCAAACCATTAGAACAGATGGGTGCAAAGATCACAAGTGTGAATGGGAATGGATGTGCACCATTGAAGATTGAAGGAACAAAATTAAATGCAACACATTATGATTCTCCAGTTGCATCTGCACAAGTAAAATCCTGTGTGTTATTAGCAGGATTATATGCAGATGGCAAGACAAGTGTGACAGAACCAGCATTATCAAGAAATCATACAGAATTAATGCTTCGTTCTTTTGGAGTGAAAGTAGAATCACATGATACAACAGCGACGATCACACCTCCAGAAGAGATGATCGCAACAGATATCGTGGTTCCAGGAGATATTTCTTCAGCAACTTTCTTTATCGTGGCAGGACTGATCACACCAAATTCATGTATCCGTTTAAAAAATGTTGGAATCAATCCAACAAGAGATGGAATCCTACGTGTATGTAAAGATATGGGAGCTGATGTTACATTAGAAAATGTGATCGATAATGGGGGAGAGCCAACAGCAGATATCGTTGTAAAGACAAGCAAATTAAAAGGAACGGTGATTGGTGGAGAAGTCATTCCAACATTGATCGATGAGATTCCAGTTATTGCACTGTTAGCAGCATTTGCAGAAGGTGAGACAGTGATCAAAGACGCGGCAGAGTTGAAGGTAAAAGAGTCTGATCGAATCGCATTAACGGTTGAGAATCTTGTGAAAATGGGTGTTGATGCGACAGCGACAGACGATGGAATGATCATCAAAGGCGGTAATCCATTACATGGAGCAAGTATCAATTGTAAATACGACCATCGAATCGCTATGACATTTTCGATTGCAGGAATCAATGCAGAAGGAGAAACTGTGATCGAAGATTCAGAATGTGTGGATGTGTCTTATCCAACATTTTATGAACAGTTAAATTCATTGCAATAAATAAAATGCTATGATAAGAATTCATAAGGAGTAGATAACAATGGAAAAGAAATATTTCTTTTTTGATATTGACGGAACGTTGACAGATAGATCGACAGGGAAGATCGTGCCAAGTGCAGAGAGGCGTTGGATCGTTTAGAAGCAAATGGACATTTTGTTGCGATCGCAACTGGAAGAGCACATTACAAAGCACGTAAATTCACAGAAGACCAATGGGTTTAAAAATATGGTCTGTTGTGGAGGCAATGGCTGTGTGATCAACAATGAATTAGTGGAAAATATTCCTTTGGATAAAGAAGGGTGTTTACAGATCATTCATCAGTCAGAAGAATTAGGGTATGGATGGTGTGTAGCTCTTGATGATACGAAAGATGTCTATATGACAGACGATAAATTTCTAAGACAGGTTGGAAAGAGAAAAGAACCAACCAGATATATCATCGATGATATGTTAGATATTGACAGTGTCGACGCGATTTACAAGATTTATGTAGCTATTCCAAAAGAGGAAGAAGAGAAGCTTAACAAAGAAAAAAGTTGATCGGGCATTTGAGATTTGAACCAGAATATTTAATGTTCCAGCCAGATAATAAACGTGGTGGTATTGTGAAGATGATGGAATATCTTGGCGCAGATATTAAAAATGTGGTTGTATTCGGGGACGACTACAATGATATGGATATGTTCTGTAAAGACTGGTTTTCCATTGCTATGGGAAATGGATGCCAGGATTTAAAAGATGTGGCAAGTTATGTGACCGATACAAATGTCAATGACGGTATTAAGAAAGCATGTGAACATTTTGAATGGATTTAATAAAGTAAACAGCAGACAGAAGATACATCGGAGGGAAATATGAAACATTTAAAATTAGGGAAGATACAATGGATCGCATTATTGGTTGTCAGTGCAATGTTTGTGAATTTATGCAGCCATATGGTATTGGCAGCAGCAAGAGATGGAAATGATCCGGCACAGGGAACAACGGCAGAAGCAACAACAGCTTCAGAAGCGACAACAGAAGCAACAACAGCTTCAGAAGCGACAACAGAAACTACAACGGAACAGCAGGAAGAGACACAGTCTATGGGAGAATATAAAGCATTCTGGTTTTCTTTCTACGATTATGACTCTTATCGTGCAAAATATAAAAAGAGAACGGCAGCAAATTTCCGTACCTACTTTACAGGTGTTGTCAAAAAAGGAAAGAGTCTTGGAATGAATCGCGTGATCGTGCAAGTAAGACCATTTGGAGATGCCATTTATAAGTCAAAGTATTTCCCTTGGTCCAAATATATTTCTGGAAAACAGGGAAGAAATCCAGGATTTGACCCATTAAAGATCATGGTAGAAGTTGCACATGACAATGACATGAAGATCGAGGCATGGGTAAATCCATATCGTGTAACAACAGGTTCTACGAATTATAAGAAACTTGCAAAGAATAATCAGGCAAGAAAATGGCATGCCAAGAAGTCTACAAGAAGAAATGTATTATCTTATGGTGGAAGTTTGTATTACAACCCATCCAAAAAGCGGTCAGAACACTGATCACAAACGGAGTGAAAGAAATCGTACAAAATTATGATGTCGATGGAATTCATATGGATGATTATTTCTATCCATCTTTTACAAAACGTAATGTCAAAAAGGCATTTGATGCAAAAGAATACAACAAATCTTCTTATAAGAAGAAAAAGAAAAGTAATCTAATACTTACCGTCGTGCACAGGTAAATACTCTTGTAAAACAGATGAAAAAAACAGTAAAAAGTGTAGATCCAAATGTATCATATGGTATCAGTCCGGCAGGAAATATTGATAATCTGACGAGTAAATATTCATATTATGTAGATATCTATAAATGGCTAAATTCTACAGAGTATGTTGATTATATCTGCCCACAGGTATACTGGGGATTTAAAACATCCAACTGCAAAATTTAATAAAGTCACAGATCGTTGGATCAAGGCAGCAAAGAGTAAGAAAGTTAAACTTTATATTGGAATCGCAGTATATCGTGCGGGACATAATGTTGGCCAGAATCGTGCAGAGCGAAAAGAATGGAAGAGTGATACAAAAGTCTTGAAGAAACAGGTCCAGTATGCAAGAGAGAAACATGTGGATGGATTTGCATTCTTTGACTATCAGGATCTAAAGAGCAAGACAAGTGCCAAAGCAGTCAATCAGCTCAAAACAGTTTTAAAATAAACAGGAAATAAATATTGCAGAGATCATTGCATAGAGATATGTGATGGTCTCTTTTTAGTTACAGCAGATTTCTTTTAATGTAAATTACACTATATAAGAAATCTACAGCGAGTTGACATAATATGAAAAATATAATATTATATGGCATATAATATGAGTAAGGAGGATGCCAATGGTTTTTAATACAGGAGCTGCGCTGTTAGATGCGGTAGTTCTGGCTGTCGTATCAAGAGAAGAAGAAGGTACGTATGGATATAAGATCACACAGGATGTAAGAGAAGTGTTAGAAGTATCAGAATCTACATTATATCCAGTATTAAGGAGACTTAAGAAGGATGGCTGCCTGGAAGTTTATGATAAGCAATACGGCGGCAGAAACCGCAGATATTATAAGATCACATCTGTGGGAATAGCACAGCTTTCGTTATATAAAGAAGAATGGAAACAATATTCCCAGAGAATATCTGGAATTTTTGAAGGAGGAGAGAGAGTATGAACCGGGAGGAGTACTTAAAGAGATTGTCTTTTTTACTAAAAGATCTTCCAGAAGAAGAAATTGAAGATGCGATCGCATATTATGAAGATTATTTGAGGAAGCAGGAGAAGAGAAAGAAGAACAGGTGATCAAGGAACTTGGTTCCCCAGAGAAGATCGCGAGGATGATCCGTGATTCTGTACAGGAAAATCAGGCAAGCAGTGAGTATACAGAAGAAGGATATAGACAGGAAACTTACGAAGATTACCAACAGATGAGTAGAAAAGACTCACAAAAGGAAGCCAAACAGGGCAGCAGATGGCATATGAAGGGAAGAAGAAACCGGAATATCATTTGAATGATCTTAATTCTTGTCTTTGTGGGAAGCTGGCTGATTCCTGGTATTTTGGCATTGTGATTGGAATTGCAGGAGGAATTTTTGGCAGTTGTGCAGGATTGTTGTTTGGAGGACTTGGGTTGGTTGGTGCTGGAATTTATAAGATGTTTACGACAGTTCCATATGGTTTATTGTTGATGGGCGGCGGTTTTCTGATGATCGCTGGTGGAATTTTATTATTATGGTCCCTTGTATGGATCTGTGCAAATGCTATTCCATGGATCATTGCAAAGATCGTGAATTTTGGAACAGGAATTTTGGGAGAGGATGTGAATAAGTTTGAAGACATTTAAGAAGTATGCATGATATTAATATCAGTAACGGCTGTTGCAGGGATCGGATGCATCATAGCAGCATTTGTTATGGGTGCAGATCCAAGACAGATTCGAAATTATGCAGAAGGAAAGACAAGCGGTAAATTACAGACAGAGGAACGAAATATAAGAGCAGATCAGATCCGGAAATTAAATATTGATATTGGAAGTGGAGATGTGAAGCTACAAAATGGGAATCAGGATCGTCTGATCATAAAGAAAAAAGGAAGCTGGGAGCCAGTGATATTAAAGTCAGATGGAGAGATTGAAATCAAGCAGAAGAGCAGACATTTTAAATTGTTTTGGTTTCAATCAAACGATGAGATTACAGTTATTCTGCCCAAAGGAGTTACCTTTGAGAAAGTTTCCATGGATTGTGGCAGTGGAGACATTGCGTCAGATTCTTTGAATATCACAGACGAACTTGACATAGACTGTGGAAGTGGAGATATTGATCTGACAACGATCACAACATCAAAGACAGAGATTGATCTGGGTTCAGGAGATGTCACATTGACAATGGCAGGAACAGAAAAAGATTATAACTATAATATAGATTGTGGAAGTGGAGATGTTAAGATTGGAGATATACTTTTCGAAGATGATCTAAAAAAACGAAATATCAATGCATTAAGATGGATTAATATAGATTGTGGAAGTGGAGATCTTACGATCGATTTCGATAATACAATATTGTAAAACAAAGTAACAGATAGATGGAGGAAAAGGAAATGAAGAAAACATTGTATAAATCAAGAAAAGACCATTTTTTATTTGGTGTATGTGGAGGATTAGCAGAATATTTTGAGGTAGATCCAACTTTGGTACGAATCCTTACAGCAGTATTATGCACAACAGGAACAGGATTGTTGTTATATATTGTGGCAGCTGTTGTCATGCCGGAGCGTGTCGAGTAATTGTCTTTTTCTTGAATCAATCCAAAGAATGTGATAAAATAGACAATCATGTCAAAATTCAGGTCAAATAAGACTTTGATCATGAAGATAAATACACATAAAGAAGAGGAGAAATCATATGAAATTACCAATATTGATCGCAATGGTTCTCTATATGGCAATGGTTATCTGGATTGGTGTCATTTACAGTAAGAAGACAAAGACATCCGAAGACTATTTCCTTGGAGGACGAGGACTTGGACCATGGGTTACTGCAATGAGTGCAGAGGCATCTGATATGAGTAGCTGGCTGTTGATGGGACTTCCTGGACTTGCATACGCAACAGGATTCAGCCAGGCAGGATGGACAGCAATCGGATTGATCCTTGGTACATACTTAAACTGGAAGATCGTGGCAAAGAGATTACGTCATTATACAGAAGTAGCAGATAATGCGATCACAGTACCAGACTTTTTCAGTAACCGTTTCAAAGATGATAAGAAAATCTTAAGCAGTATTTCTGCAATTATGATCCTTATTTTCTTTACAGTATATACAGCATCAGGATTTGCTGCGTGTGGAACGTTGTTTAACTCTGTATTTGGATTAAATTATCAGAAGAGTATGATCGTCTGTGCGATCGTTATCGTATTATATACATCCATGGGTGGATTCTTAGCAGCAAGTACAACAGACCTGATTCAGGGATTATTAATGTCATTTGCCATCGTGATCGTACTGATCGTTGGAGTTGTGAATGCAGGTGGAGTAGCGAATGTTATTGCACACGGTCAGGCAATCGAAGGATTCTTTGATGTCATGAAGTACCATGACCCAGCAACAGGAGGTGCAGTATCACAGGGTGTGATTCCAATCTTATCTGGACTTGCATGGGGACTTGGATACTTTGGTATGCCACATATTCTTGTAAGATTCATGGCGATCCGTGACCCACAGGAAGTAAAGAAATCAAGAAATATCGCAATGATCTGGGTATTGATTTCTTTAAGTGTAGCTGTATGTATCGGATTTACAGGAGCAGCACTTTATCCCAATGTAGCAGAATTAGCAGGCAATGGAAACCAGAGAATCTTTATTTATATGACAACACATTTATTTAAAGGACTGATTCCATTATTTATGGCAGGAGTTATTTTATCAGGAATTCTTGCAGCAACAATGAGTACATCTGATTCGCAGCTTTTAATTGCATCATCCTGCGTATCAAAGAACTTATTCCAAGGATTATTTAAGAAAGAAATGTCTGAAGAAAAGGTACTGTTAGTTTCAAGGATCACAACGATCGTGATCGCATTGATCGGTGTTTTTATCGCAATGGATGAAAACAGCTCTGTATTCGGATTAGTAGAAAATGCATGGGCAGGATTCGGTGGAGCCTTTGGCCCATTAACACTGTTTGCATTATTCTGGAAACGAACAAACTTAAAAGGAGCAATCGCTGGAATGTTAAGTGGAGGTATCATTGCACTTGTATGGCCAGTGACTCTGGGAAAATTAGGTGGAATTTTTGGAATTTACTGCCTGTTACCAGCATTTATCGTATCTTCTATTCTGATCATCGTAGTTAGTTTATGTACAGAAGAACCTAGCGATGTTATGGTGAAAGAATTTGAAGAAGCAAAAAGCCTCAATGATTAAATTGTGATTTGAATGACGAAAATTATTGGTGGAATATTATAAAAAGAGATCATATGTTTGCAACCCACTCGCGTTCGGACTCCCACGTAGCTGTACTAAGCTCCTGAATGGTCTAATGACCATCCACTCGCTAAGTGCAGACGTGTCCGTACGGTTGCC
>ENA-OQIC01000310-OQIC01000310.1-human-gut-metagenome-genome-assembly--contig:-NODE-310-length-21935-cov-2.334327_pt1 | contig 21935 bp, 26 predicted proteins | sample MGYA00242572_ERZ504736 | MGnify/ENA primary metagenome ERZ504736 (study PRJEB26092, sample SAMD00036201) | human gut metagenome | host: Homo sapiens | study: EMG produced TPA metagenomics assembly of...
CTGCCTCAGCATCCGGCGCCTCACCGAACCCGTATCCCGCAAATATCATCGGTACCTTGGCAATCTCACACGCTTCATAGTCCCCGAGCGTATCTCCGACATAGACCGGAAAATCTAGTCCATTTCTATCTGCAACGCTTCTGATATTCTCTCCCTTTGGACGTTTTGTATTCCCAAAGCATTCCATATCTGTCACAAACTTGCCAAGCCCTGTCTTCTCTAAGAATAACTCAATGTAACCGCTCTGACAGTTGCTGACAATAAACAGAGGATACCTCTCTGCCAGTGTTCGTATAACTTCTATTACCTGTGGATAAGTAATGTCCTCTTCGCTGGCAGCCAGCGCCTCGTGCTCATATCGACAGCATCGCTCCAGGATACGCTCCCTCTGTTCTTCTGTAGCCTCTGGAAGAATATTTTTCGCAATCACATCCATCGTCTTCCCAAATAATCCCTTTAAAATCTCTCCAGTCAGATGAACGTCTGTGATTCCCTCTTCTATGATTGCCTGATTCCATGCACCTGCCACAATCTCTGTCGAATCCCACAGCGTACCGTCTACATCAAAAATAATCCCATCTACTCTCATTTCCATCTCTCGTTTCTTCTCCCTTCCCGTTCCAGCAAATATCGCTTCACATCATCCCCACATCCAAATCCAGATATATCTCCATTCTTATGGATCACACGGTGGCATGGAACAAGGATCAAAATCGGATTTCGATTATTTGCCTGTCCGACTGCGCGGACTGCTTTCGGATTTCCTATACCTGCTGCAATCTCTGCATAACTCCTCGTTTCCCCATATGGGATTTTGCGTAACTCTTCCCATACTCGCTTCTGAAACGCTGTCCCTTCTGCCTTGATTGGAATTGTAAAATTCCTTCGCTCTCCCGCGAAATATTCCCGAATCTGGCAGTACGTTTCATATAGAACATCCGAATGCAGATGATAGCGATGTTCGGATTGCTTCTCCGATAACAAAATAACATTTTCCGTTTCTAAAAAAAGATTTGTCAGATATCCATCTGCTTCTGAAATTGTCAGGATACCGATTGGACTTTGAAATGTGTAAGACTGTTTTAACATTTTGTAGTTATCCCTTTTCTCTCTTACTTAAAATACAAAAATATTTTATCATACAAACTGGCAACCTGTCATGCAAAAAGGGACTGCCTTACGGCAATCCCTCAAAATTTATTCATCTTTTAATTATTCGATGATTGTAGCAACTCTTCCTGATCCTACTGTACGTCCACCTTCACGGATAGCGAAACGTAAACCTTGTTCCATAGCTACTGGATGGATCAGTTCGATAGACATTTCTACGTTATCTCCAGGCATGCACATTTCTGTACCTTCTGGTAAGTGGCAAACACCTGTTACGTCAGTTGTTCTGAAGTAGAACTGTGGTCTGTAGTTGTTGAAGAATGGTGTGTGACGTCCACCTTCGTCTTTTGTTAATACGTAAACCTGAGCTGTGAATTTTGTGTGACATGTAACACTACCTGGTTTAACAAGAACCTGTCCTCTTTCGATTTCTGTTCTCTGAACACCACGAAGTAATGCACCGATGTTGTCACCAGCCTGAGCTTCGTCAAGAAGTTTACGGAACATCTCGATACCTGTTACAACAACTTTACGTGTTTCTTCTTTGATACCAACGATTTCAACTTCGTCAGATACGTGAAGTGTACCACGCTCAACTCTACCAGTTGCAACTGTACCACGTCCTGTGATAGAGAATACGTCCTCTACTGGCATTAAGAATGGTTTGTCTGTTTCACGTTCTGGATCTGGGATGTAGCTGTCAACAGCTGCCATAAGTTCCATGATCTTGTCTCCCCATTCTCCGTTTGGATCTTCAAGAGCTTTAAGAGCAGATCCTTGGATGATTGGAGTGTCATCTCCTGGGAATTCGTATTCGTCTAATAATTCACGAATTTCCATTTCAACTAATTCTAATAACTCTTCATCGTCTACCATGTCACATTTGTTCATGAATACTACGATGTAAGGAACACCTACCTGACGAGAAAGTAAGATGTGCTCTCTTGTCTGAGCCATAACACCATCTGTTGCAGCAACAACGAGGATAGCACCGTCCATCTGAGCAGCACCTGTGATCATGTTCTTAACGTAGTCAGCATGACCTGGGCAGTCAACGTGAGCGTAGTGACGGTTCTCTGTCTCGTACTCAACGTGTGATGTAGAGATTGTGATACCACGTTCTCTTTCTTCTGGAGCTTTATCGATGTTCTCGAAATCTGTTGCTGTGTTACCTTCTACTCTTGCTGCAAGAGTTTTTGTGATAGCAGCTGTTAAAGTTGTTTTACCATGGTCAACGTGTCCGATTGTACCAATGTTAGCATGTGGTTTGCTTCTTTCAAATTTAGCTTTAGCCATTTTGAATAATCCTCCTTATTATATGTCTTCTTAACGAAGACAATTCTATTAGTTTCAGTTTAACTCGACTACTTCGATTATATTTCAAATCGCATTGTTTTTCAAGCCTTTTTCTGATTTTTTTATATCAAACAACCGAATCTGCCTAAGAAAATCTCAGAAGCCATATCCGGTTGTCAGATACGATATATTTTACGGTTGATTAAGCGTTTTTGTTAGATAACACTTTCTCCTGTACGTTCTTCGGAACTGGCTCGTACTTCTCAAAGAACATTGAGTAGTTACCACGTCCCTGTGTCTTAGAACGTAAGTCTGTAGAGTAACCAAACATCTCAGATAATGGAACATATGCACGAACGATCTTACCACCGCCGAGGTCATCCATACCTTCGATACGTCCACGACGAGAGTTGATGTCACCAATAACATCTCCCATGTATTCTTCTGGCATTGTTACTTCTACTTTCATGATTGGTTCAAGTAAAACTGGTGCAGCTTTTGCCATAGCTTCTTTGAAAGCTAAAGATCCTGCAATGTGGAATGCCATTTCACTTGAATCGACTTCATGGTAAGAACCATCATATACAGTAGCTTTGATACCTACTACCGGGAATCCGCCAAGTGTACCAGACTTCATAGCTTCCTCGATACCTTCTCCAACCTTCGGGATGTATTCTTTTGGAATTGCACCACCGACAACTGTTGACTCGAAGAAGAATGTCTCTTCACCGTTGACGTCTGTTGGTTCAAATTTAACTTTACAGTGTCCGTACTGTCCACGTCCACCTGACTGTTTTGCATATTTGCTGTCTACATCAACTGCTTTTGTAAAGGATTCTTTGTAAGCAACCTGTGGTGCACCTACGTTTGCTTCTACTTTGAATTCACGAAGAAGTCTGTCTACGATGATTTCAAGGTGAAGCTCACCCATACCAGCGATGATTGTCTGACCAGTTTCCTGATCTGTATGAGCACGGAATGTCGGGTCTTCTTCTGCAAGTTTTGCTAAAGATTCACCTAATTTACCCTGAGAAGCTTTTGTCTTTGGTTCAATAGCTAACTCGATAACCGGCTCTGGGAATTCCATAGACTCAAGGATTACCGGGTGCTGCTCGTCACAGATTGTATCTCCAGTTGTAGAAAACTTAAATCCGATCGCTGCTGCGATATCTCCTGAGTATACTTTGTCAAGCTCTTCTCTCTTATTTGCATGCATCTGTAAGATACGTCCAACACGTTCTTTCTTACCTTTTGTTGCATTTAATACGTAAGAACCTGAGTTCATTGTTCCAGAGTAAACTCTGAAGTATGCTAACTTACCTACGAATGGGTCAGTCATAATCTTGAATACTAATGCTGAGAACGGTTCTTCATCAGATGATTCTCTTACAACATCGTTTCCGTCTTCATCAATACCCTGGATAGCAGGTACGTCAAGTGGTGAAGGCATGAATTCGATAACTGCATCAAGAAGTTTCTGAACACCTTTGTTTCTGTAAGCAGTACCACAGCATACCGGAACAGCATCACAGTTACATGTTCCTTTTCTTAAAGCTGCTTTTAATGCTTCTGTTGAAGGTTCTTCTCCTTCCAGGTATTCCATCATTAAGTCATCATCTAATTCACAGATTTTCTCAACTAATTCTGTACGGTAAAGCTCTGCATCTTCTTTCATATCTTCCGGGATATCTGTGATGGAAATATCATCACCTTTATCATCGTTGTAGATATATGCTTTCATTTCGAATAAGTCGATGATTCCTTTGAATTCATCTTCTTTTCCGATTGGAAGCTGGATACAGATTGCGTTTTTACCTAATCTTGTTTTGATCTGTTCTACTGCTCCGTAGAAGTTTGCACCTAAGATGTCCATCTTGTTGATGAATGCCATTCTTGGTACGTTGTATGTGTCAGCCTGACGCCATACGTTTTCTGACTGAGGCTCTACTCCACCTTTTGCACAGAATACACCAACTGCACCGTCAAGTACACGGAGTGAACGCTCAACCTCTACTGTAAAGTCAACGTGTCCCGGAGTATCAATGATGTTGATACGGTGCTCTAACGCACCAGCTTTTGGCTTGCAGTTTTCCTGCAGTGTCCAGTGACATGTTGTAGCAGCTGAAGTGATTGTGATACCTCTTTCCTGCTCCTGAGCCATCCAGTCCATAGTAGCAGTACCTTCGTGAGTATCACCGATTTTGTGGTTAACACCAGTATAGTAAAGAATACGCTCAGTTGTTGTTGTTTTACCAGCATCAATATGAGCCATAATACCGATGTTTCTAGTTCTATCTAATGGATATTCTCTTCCAGCCAAGACTTTTTCCTCCCTTAGAATCTGTAATGAGCAAATGCTTTGTTAGCCTCTGCCATCTTGTGCATGTCTTCTTTCTTCTTCACTGATGCACCTGTGTTGTTAGCTGCATCTAAAAGTTCGTTTGCCAGTCTTTCTTCCATTGTCTTCTCTCCTCTTTTACGAGAATACAATGTGATCCAACGAAGTGCTAAAGCCTGTCTTCTGTCTGCTCTTACTTCGATCGGTACCTGATATGTTGCTCCACCAATACGTCTTGCTTTTACTTCAAGCACTGGCATAATGTTGTTCATTGCTTCTTCGAATACTTCAATCGCTGGTTTCTCAGCTTTTGCTTCGATTCTTTCAAATGCTCCGTATACAATCTTCTGAGCTACACCTTTCTTACCATCTAACATGATGTTGTTGATAAGCTTTGTAACCACTTTGTTATTGTATAATGGATCCGCTAATACGTCTCTTTTTTGAGTATGTCCTTTACGTGGCACGGTCCTTCCCTCCTTAATCATTGTTTTGAAATGTTCAAAATTACTTAATTAATTCATCGGTACTCACATGTGTCTTTCTAATGATAATGTGTTCGTGCGGGACTTACTATCTCTATCGATATAACCCGCAACCTACTGGAATCATAGTTCTGTTTGTGATACGATTTTTGTTACTGATTCTTATTTCTTTGCGTCTTTCGGTCTCTTAGCACCGTATTTAGAACGCGCCTGTCTTCTCTTAGCAACACCTGCTGTATCAAGTGTTCCTCTGACAATGTGGTATCTTGTACCTGGTAAGTCTTTTACTCTACCACCACGGATCAGAACAACGCTGTGTTCCTGAAGGTTGTGTCCTTCTCCTGGGATGTAGCTTGTTACTTCGATTCCGTTAGAAAGACGAACTCTGGCAATCTTTCTAAGAGCTGAGTTAGGCTTCTTAGGTGTAGCTGTTTTAACTGCTGTACACACACCTCTTTTCTGTGGTGCAGATGTGTCAGTTGCTTTCTTTTTTAAAGAGTTGTAACCTTTCTGAAGAGCTGGAGCTGTAGATTTCTTTACAGATGTCTGACGTCCTTTTCTTACTAACTGATTAAATGTTGGCATTCCTTTCACCTCCTATGATATTTCCTGTTCTTCTTTTCGCGAAGAACTCCTGGTTGCTGAGCTTTTATTCACTCTTTTTGTGCATAAAAAATATACATATTCCTATGCACGCTCTATTAGTCTATTACGATTTTCCCCAAATGTCAAGCACCCAGACAAAAAAGCAAAAAAAGTCGCAATCCTGCAAACTTTTTTCTGCTTTCCCTGCTTTTCTATAAAAACATGCACCAGATCGGCAACGTCACGAGTGACAGAAGCGTAGATACAAACAGCATTCCCGCAGCGCATTGTTCATCCCCGCCATGTTTTCCTGACAGAAGTACTGCTGTAATCGGTGTCGGCATCGCCGCAATGATCACTGTGATTCCCCGAAGAAGCGGATCGATCGGAAGCAGTGCCGTCAATCCAAACACAATCCCTGGCACAACAATCAGCCGGACAAATGTGTAAAAGGCAACGGACTTGGTCAAAAGTCCCTTCGGATTCATTTCGGCAAGCATCATCCCTACCAGCATCATGCTGAGCGGTGTATTGCAGCTGCTGATCCCCGAAATAGTATTTTCCAGAAAAGTCGGAAGGCTGATCCCGCTCCCCATCAGAATTGCCCCGGTATACACCGCCACAATGCAGGGATTGGTCAGCACTTTTCGAAACAGGCTGTGTTTCCCTGCTTTTTCTTCCTGCCCGCTTCCTTTCATAAACACAGACATTCCAATCGTCCACATCACAATCCGAACAGGGATCATAAAAATAGATGCATAAAAAAGTCCGTTGCTTCCGTAAATCCCCTCAATAATTGGATTTCCGAGGAAACCACCGTTTGACACAATCGTCCCATACCGAAGTGCCTTCTGCCTGTAATGCGGTTCTTTTCGGTAGCATACAAAACTCGTCACAATACTGACTACATTATATCCAATTGACAGGAACAATACGATCGCGCAGGAAACCATCATCCCCCAATCCCATTCCATAAAAAATGAATGAATAATATTAAACGGAAGTGTGACAAAGAGACAGAGGTCTACCATGTTCTTCCGCCCCTCTGTGCCCACAATCCCCTTTTTTCGGATGCAGAAACCAATGATCACAAGAAGAAAGATCATCAGCTGCATATTCAACATATTTTTTACTACCATCTTAGATAATTCTCAAGGCTTTATCTGCTCGATTCAGCACTTCGCACCCTTCTTCTGTCACAAGAACAAGATCTTCGATACGGACTCCCACTTTCCCTTCAAGGTAAATGCCCGGCTCGATGGAGAAGATCATTCCCGGCTTCAACACGTTTTCATTCACAGAAGAAACATCCCCCGCCTCATGCACTTCTTGTCCGATGCAGTGTCCGGTGCGGTGTGTAAAATATGGTCCATAGCCTTTCTCTGTAATGTAATCTCGGGCTGCTTTGTCCACATCACAGAAACGCGCACCTGGTTTTACTGCCGCAATCGCCCTCAGATTTGCCTGAAGCACGGTATCATACACTTCTCTTGCCTGCTCAGAAGCCTCACCGATAAAGACGGTTCTCGTCATATCAGAGCAATATCCATCCTTCTTACAGCCAATATCAAGCACAACCGAATCTCCTGTTTTGCCGACACTGACCGTATCTGTCATATGATGTGGATCTGCCGCATTTGCCCCATAAGCACAGATTGGCTCAAAAGAATATCCTTCTGCACCCAGTTCTAGATAAATCTTCTGCAATTCTTCTGCCAACTCTTGTTCTGTCATCCCCTGATTCACAAGCGGTATCAGTCGCTCCACTGCCATATCATTCAGTCTGGAAGCTTCTTTCATTTTACAAATCTCATCTGCATCTTTGATCTGCCGAATATCGTCCAGTACAAAAGAAGCATTGACAAACGCACTTCCTGCTTCCAGTTCCATCAGACGAAGTAAAAATTTTGCGGGCCAAATCTTGTCCACTCCTACTTTTTTCTCTTTTTCCACATATCGTGCAAGGATTTCCACACTGTCCTCCACATCATCAAAATAGATGACATCCACTCCAACTTCTCCTTCCTGCGGGAAAGTTAGATAGGATCAGCTTGTGATCTCCATTCTGGTTCAGATACAGTACTAGCATCCTCTCTCCCGGCAGGATCATTCTTCCTGTCAGATAGTAGATCGATGCAGGATCTGCAACAATCATTTGTTCCAGTCCTGCGTCTTTCATCGCATTCAATACACGGTTCAGCTTATCTTGAAACATTTTTCTTCCTCCTGCTATCTCTTAATCTATTTCTGTCTGGTTCTCCTTTCACTGATAAATTCTCCCAGCAGAACCCTCTATTTTTATTATATTCTCTTCTTCTTTCTACTGTCAATTCTGATCTTTTCTGTCCGTCGGACAAATTCCGGCACAACCGCTGCAACCGCCTCATCCACATCCACTTTGTCCATTTCTTTTCTTTCGAAACTGCTGTCGGATAATCAAAACAACCAGCACAGCAACTCCAATTCCTATGATCCAGTCAACCATACATGTCTCCTTCTTCAAACCTCTTAGTGATATCCAGCAGAACGCCTTCCGCGCAGCAAAAGAGGGCAAGACTTTTTCAGCCTCACCCTCCTCTTTTATTCTTCTATCGAATTAAATAAATCCTCGACCAATACATCTTGTGCTTCCAGCTCTGCTACACTTTCCTCAGATAATGTAAATGTCTCAAAGTCTTCTAAAGAAATCTCATCTTCCATTGCCATATCTGTATCCAGTTTTACATCACGGTATTTTCTCATACCTGTTCCTGCTGGAATGAGTTTACCGATCAATACGTTTTCTTTCACACCAATCAGATGGTCCACTTTACCTTTGATTGCCGCCTCTGTCAGGACTTTTGTTGTCTCCTGGAAGGAAGCTGCTGATAAGAAGGAATCTGTTGCAAGAGAAGCTTTTGTAATACCAAGCATTACCTGAACACCTGTTGCAGGCTCTTTTCCTTCTGCGATCATCTTCTCGTTCACATCGTCAAATTCAAGTACATTTACCATTGTTCCCGGTAAGAATTCTGTATCACCCTTTTCCTCGATGCGGATCTTCTTCAGCATCTGACGTACAATGACCTCGATATGCTTATCGTTGATTTCTACACCTTGGAGACGGTATACACGCTGTACCTCCTGGATCATGTAATCTTGTACTGCACGGAGTCCTTTGATCTTCAGAATATCGTGTGGGTTCACACTACCTTCTGTCAGCTCATCACCTGCTCCTAATACTGCTCCATCCTGCACTTTGATTCTGGAACCGTAAGGGATCAGATATGCTTTGGATTCTCCTGTCTCGTTGTTTGTCACAATGATTTCACGTTTCTTCTTAGTATCATGATGGTTGCAACTCCACCAAATTCTGTGATGATTGCAAGACCCTTCGGCTTTCTTGCCTCAAAAAGCTCCTCGACACGAGGAAGACCCTGTGTGATATCGTCACCGGCAACACCACCGGTATGGAATGTACGCATCGTAAGCTGTGTACCCGGCTCACCGATTGACTGAGCAGCAATGATACCGACTGCTTCTCCAACCTGTACCGGCTCTCCCGTTGCCATGTTTGCACCGTAGCATTTTGCACAGATTCCGATGTGTGACTTACAAGAAAGAATCGTACGGATCTTCACTTCTGTAATCTCTCCGCCCTGTGCATTCACACCGTATTTCATGATGTTCTCTGCACGTTTCGGTGTAATCATATGATTTGCTTTTACAAGCACATTTCCATCTTTGTCACAGATAGTCTCGCAGGAATAACGTCCTGTGATACGTTCCTGTAAGCTTTCAATAACTTCGTTTCCATCCATGAATGCTCTTACATACATACCTGGAATCTCAGCGCCTTTTTCCACACAGTCTACTTCGCGGATAACAAGTTCCTGTGATACGTCAACAAGACGTCTTGTCAGGTATCCAGAGTCGGCTGTACGAAGCGCTGTATCAGAAAGTCCTTTACGAGCTCCATGGGCAGACATGAAGTATTCCAATACGTCAAGACCTTCACGGAAGTTTGACTTGATTGGGAGCTCGATCGTACGTCCTGTTGTATCGGCCATCAATCCACGCATACCTGCAAGCTGTTTGATCTGCTTGTCAGAACCACGGGCTCCGGAATCTGCCATCATGAAGATGTTATTGTATTTATCAAGTCCTGATAACAGTGCCTCTGTCAGCTTATCATCAGTCTCTTTCCATGTCTCTACAACTTCTTTGTAACGTTCTTCTTCTGTGATCAGACCACGCTTGAAGTTCTTTGTGATTCTATCCACAGTATCCTGTGCATTCTGAATCATCTCCGGCTTCTGCGGAGGCACTGTCATATCAGAAATCGAAACAGTCATCGCTGCTCTTGTAGAGTACTTATATCCTGTCGCCTTGATTAAGTCTAATACTTCGGCTGTCTTTGTTGCACCGTGTGTATTGATTACTTTTTCAAGAATCTGCTTATTCTGTTTCTTTCCTACATGGAAGTCTACTTCCAGAAGCAGTTCATTTCCCGGAATGCTTCTATCTACAAATCCAAGATCCTGTGGGATGATCTCGTTAAAGATAAATCTTCCAGTGTAGATTCTACATTTCCAGTCTTCACTTCACCGTTTGGCATTGTCTTTGTAACACGCACTTTAATCTTAGAGTGAAGCGTGATCACGCCATTTTCATACGCGAGGATCGCCTCATTTAAGTTCTTAAAGTACTTTCCTTCTCCCTTTGCTCCCGGTCTTTCCTGTGTCAGGTAATAGATACCAAGTACCATATCCTGGGAAGGAACTGCTACCGGACCACCGTCTGAAGGTTTCAGAAGGTTATTTGGAGATAAGAGTAAGAAGCGGCACTCTGCCTGTGCTTCTACAGACAACGGAAGGTGAACAGCCATCTGGTCACCATCGAAGTCAGCGTTGAACGCTGTACATACAAGCGGATGAAGTTTGATCGCCTTACCTTCTACAAGAATCGGCTCAAATGCCTGAATACCAAGTCTGTGAAGAGTAGGGGCGCGGTTTAACATAACCGGATGCTCTTTGATCACGTCTTCTAAGACATCCCATACTTCCGGCTGTAATCTCTCAACCATTTTCTTTGCGTTTTTAATATTGTGAGCGGTACCGTTTGCTACAAGCTCTTTCATTACGAACGGCTTGAATAACTCGATCGCCATCTCTTTTGGAAGACCACACTGATAAATCTTCAGTTCCGGTCCTACAACGATAACGGAACGTCCAGAGTAGTCAACACGTTTTCCGAGCAGGTTCTGACGGAAACGTCCGGATTTACCTTTCAGCATATCAGAAAGTGATTTTAACGGTCTGTTTCCTGGTCCTGTTACCGGACGTCCGCGGCGTCCGTTATCAATCAGGGCGTCTACTGCTTCTTGAAGCATTCTCTTTTCATTGCGGACGATAATGTCAGGCGCACCTAACTCCAACAGTCTTCTCAGACGGTTGTTTCTGTTGATGATTCTTCTGTAAAGATCATTTAAGTCAGAAGTAGCAAAACGTCCACCATCAAGCTGTACCATCGGACGTAAATCCGGCGGAATAACCGGGATCACAGTCATGATCATCCATTCCGGTTTGTTTCCGGAATCACGGAACGCCTCTACAACTTCCAGACGCTTCACGATTCTTGCACGCTTCTGTCCAGTTGCTCCTTCTAATCCTGCCTGAAGCTCTACATATTCTTTCTCAAGATCGATTGCCTGAAGCAATTCCTGAATTGCTTCTGCTCCCATTCCGACACGGAAATTATTTCCCCATGCCTCTCTTGCATCCTGGTATTCCTGCTCAGATAACACCTGTTTGTACTGTAAGTTTGTCTCTCCCTTATCCAGTACGATATAGGAAGCAAAATACAATACTTTCTCAAGTGTTCTCGGAGAAAGATCAAGGATCAGTCCCATACGGCTCGGAATTCCTTTAAAATACCAGATGTGAGACACCGGAGCGGCAAGGTCAATATGACCCATACGCTCACGGCGGACACTCGCCTTTGTTACCTCTACACCACAGCGGTCGCAGACAACGCCTTTGTAGCGGATTTTTTTGTATTTTCCACAGTGGCATTCCCAGTCTTTGCTTGGTCCGAAAATTCTTTCGCAGAACAGACCGTCACGCTCTGGTTTTAATGTTCTATAGTTAATTGTCTCAGGTTTTGTAACTTCTCCCCTTGACCACTCTAAAATCTTCTCAGGTGATGCCAATCCAATTTTAATTGCATCAAACGTCATTGGCTGATATGATGTTTCATTATTTGTGGCTGTCATTTGTGGCACTCCCTTCTTCTATTCTTCGTCAAGAATTGCTTCAAAATCGATGTCATCAGTTGCATCAAAATCCGTCAGATCCTCCTCGATGTCCACAAGTTCTTCTCCGTCAAACTCCTGTTTGCTGAACCCGTGTTCCCCGTAAGATTCTTCTTCTGAATTATATCTTCTGTCTCCTTCGATGATTGAATGTAAATCCGTCTCACCGTAATCGATTGTCTCCATGATCTCTACTTCTGTCTGGTCTTCTCTGAGTACTCTGACATCAAGTCCAAGTGACTGAAGTTCTTTTAAGAGTACTTTAAAGGATTCCGGAATTCCTGGTTCTGGGATATTATCTCCCTTGATGATCGCCTCGTATGTCTTCACACGGCCGACAACGTCATCTGATTTACAGTTAAGATTTCCTGAAGTGTGTAAGATGCACCGTATGCCTCCAGTGCCCAAACTTCCATCTCACCGAATCTCTGTCCACCGAACTGTGCCTTACCACCTAATGGCTGCTGTGTTACCAGTGAGTAAGGACCAGTAGAACGTGCATGGATCTTATCGTCTACCAAGTGATGCAGCTTCAGATAGTGCATGTGTCCGATCGTAACCGGGCTGTCAAAATATTCTCCGGTTCTACCGTCGCGGAGACGAACTTACCGTCTCTTGAGAGCGGAACACCTTTCCAGAGTTTTCTGTGTTCTCTGTTGTCTGACAGATACTGCATAACTTCCGGCAGCAACTCTTCTTTATGTTTCTGTTCAAATTCTTCCCACTCAAGATTTACATAATCATTTGCAAGATCCAGAGTGTCCATAATATCATTTTCGTTTGCACCGTCGAATACCGGCGTTGCAATGTTAAATCCTAATGCTTTCGCAGCAAGACTTAAGTGAATTTCAAGTACCTGTCCGATGTTCATACGTGAAGGCACACCAAGTGGGTTCAGCACGATGTCAAGCGGACGTCCGTTTGGAAGGAACGGCATATCTTCTACTGGAAGTACACGGGAAACAACACCCTTGTTACCATGACGTCCGGCCATTTTATCACCGACAGAGATTTTTCTCTTCTGTGCAATGTAAATGCGGACTGCCTGGTTCACTCCAGGAGATAACTCATCACCATTTTCTCTTGTAAATACTTTTGCATCTACTACGATACCGTATTCTCCATGAGGCACTTTCAGGGAAGTATCTCTTACTTCTCTTGCCTTTTCCCCGAAGATTGCACGGAGCAGTCTCTCTTCTGCTGTCAGTTCTGTCTCTCCCTTCGGAGTTACTTTTCCGACAAGAATATCTCCTGCGCGCACCTCTGCACCGATGCGGATGATACCTCTCTCGTCAAGATCCTTGAGTGCATCATCTCCAACACCTGGAATGTCGCGTGTGATTTCTTCCGGTCCTAACTTCGTGTCACGAGCTTCTGCCTCGTATTCTTCGATATGTACAGATGTGTAAACATCATCCTGCACAAGTCTTTCACTCAGAAGTACAGCATCCTCGTAGTTGTATCCTTCCCATGTCATGAAACCGATCAGTGGGTTCTTACCAAGAGCCATCTCTCCGTTTGATGTGGATGGTCCGTCTGCGATTACCTGACCTGCTTCTACTTTTTCTCCTTTGACTACGATCGGTCTCTGGTTGTAGCAGTTGCTCTGGTTACTGCGAAGGAATTTTGTCAATTTATATGTTTTCTTTGTTCCATCTTCATGTCTGATCGTAATCTCTTTTGATGTAGAGCGCTCCACAGTTCCTGCCTGCTCTGCAACAACACATACCCCAGAATCGACAGCGGCTTTCACTTCCATACCTGTTCCGACTACCGGCGCTTCTGTTGTAAGAAGCGGCACTGCCTGACGCTGCATGTTGGATCCCATCAGCGCACGGTTGGCATCATCGTTTTCCAGGAAAGGAATGAGTGCTGTCGCTACCGAGAACACCATCTTCGGAGAAACGTCCATGTAATCGAACATCTTTCTCTCGTACTCCTGTGTCTCTTCACGGTAACGACCGGAAACATTTTTGTGAAGGAAATGTCCCTCTTCATCCAAAGGCTCATTCGCCTGTGCTACATGGTAGTTATCTTCTTCATCTGCTGTCATGTAGATAACTTCTTCTGTGACAACCGGGTTCGCCGGATCTGTCTTATCAATCTTACGATACGGAGCCTCGATAAATCCATATTCGTTAATTCTCGCATAGGTTGCAAGAGAGTTGATCAAACCGATGTTCGGACCTTCAGGAGTCTCGATCGGACACATTCTTCCATAATGAGAATAGTGAACGTCACGCACCTCGAATCCGGCTCTGTCTCGTGACAGACCACCTGGTCCAAGTGCAGAGAGACGTCTCTTATGTGTCAGCTCACCAAGCGGGTTGTTCTGATCCATGAACTGTGAGAGCTGTGAAGAACCGAAGAATTCTTTCACCGCTGCCGTTACAGGCTTGATATTGATCAGAGACTGTGGAGAAATACCATCCAGATCCTGTGTAGTCATTCTCTCACGAACAACTCTCTCCAGTCTGGAAAGACCGATTCTGTACTGGTTCTGTAACAGTTCTCCAACCGCACGGATACGTCTGTTTCCTAAGTGGTCGATATCATCGTCTGTTCCAAGTCCATACTCTAAGTGAATATTGTAGTTAATGGAAGCAAGAATATCTTCCTTTGTAATATGTTTCGGAATCAACTCATTGATGTTCTTGCGGATTGCATCTTTGAGTTCTTCTACATCTCCTGCAGTTTCCTCCAAAAGACCTGCCAGTACCGGATAGAAGACTGCCTCTGTCACTCCAACTTCCTTTGGATCGATATCTACGATCGCCTTTAAATCTACCATCATATTGGAAAGAACTTTGATCTTACGTTCTTCTCCCTGTACCCATACATATGGAACTGCTGCATTCTGGATTGCTTCTGCAAGTTCCCTTGTAATGAGCTGTCCTTCCTCTACAAGCACTTCACCTGTCAGAGGGCTTACAACTGTCTCTGCCGCTTTCTGTCCGGAAATACGGTTCTTCAGTGCAAGTTTTTTATTGAATTTATAACGTCCAACCTTTGCAAGGTCATAGCGTCTCGCGTCAAAGAACATGCTTGTGATAAGGCTCTCTGCACTGTCTACTGCAAGAGGTTCACCCGGACGGATCTTCTTATATAATTCCAGAAGACCTTCTTGATAATTCTCAGCCGTATCTTTTCCAAAGCTTGCAAGAATCTTCGGCTCTTCTCCGAATAATTCAATAATTTCTGCATTCGTACCAAATCCAAGTGCACGAATCAGCACTGTGATCGGTACCTTTCTTGTTCTGTCTACACGAACATAAAAAACGTCATTGGAGTCTGTCTCATACTCCAGCCATGCCCCACGGTTAGGGATAACTGTTGATGAAAATAATTCTTTCCCGATTTTGTCATGGGCAATCGCATAATAAATTCCAGGGGAACGAACTAACTGGCTTACGATAACACGCTCAGCACCATTGATTACAAAAGTACCGGTCGCTGTCATGAGCGGCAGATCTCCCATAAAGATTTCATGCTCGTTGATCTCATCTTTTTCCTTATTATAAAGTCTTACTCTGACTTTCAGCGGTGCTGCATAAGTTGCATCACGCTCTTTACATTCCTCGATCGTATACTTCACATCATCTTCGCATAATGTAAAGTCTACAAACTCCAGACTCAAGTGACCGCTGTAATCAGCAATCGGAGAGATATCGCGGAATACTTCTTTTAATCCCTCATCCAGAAACCACTGGTAAGAATCCTTCTGGACTTCGATCAAGTTCGGCATCTGCAATACTTCTTTTTGTCTAGAATAGCTCATACGGGAACTTTTTCCATTTGTGATGGGACGAATTCTATTTTTCTCCATTGACGTTTCACTCCTTGTATATTTATTTGGTTGCGTTGTATTTTCCTTGAATATACAATGAAAACAAGCATTTATGAGTGTTTTCATATGCGCACTACGGGCATTATTATCCACAATAGCGCATTTTTAACTGTATCATGAAAACTTTCTGTTGTCAAGTGTTTTTTTCAGCAATTTAAAAAGGGCAGGACTTTTCCCACCCTGCACATCCCTCTATACATTTTCTCTGAAAAATCGCTCTGCATTTTCAAAAAAGATTTTATCTACTACCGCTTCTTTGATCCCTCCTTTTAACATCTTCTCTGCAAGTTCTGCATATTTCACAGGCGTATTTAACGACAAATGAATATCCGCTCCATCAAAATCACTTCCACATGCGATCACATTTTCTCCACCCAGCTCCAACATGCGGTCAATATGCCGATACACATCCTCCTCTTTCCCCTCTCCTGTATCACTTAAAACGGTTGATGAAGATTGATCCCTACCAATCCTCCTCGTATAACCATTTCACAAAACTGTTCTTCTTTCAAGTTTCTCGGATGCGAACAGATTGACCGTAAATTCGAGTGAGTTGCAACAAACGGACGCGCAGCCACTTCACAGACTTCATCAAATCCTCGATCATTTAAATGAGAGACATCTACGATCATTCTCCTCTCTTCCATTTTTCTGATTACTTCTTTTCCAAACGGCGTAAGCCCTTCCCCGGTATCATGTCCTGACCCAAGCTCATTTTTTCCATTCCAGACAAGCGTCATGATTTTACGCCGCTCTCCGCCAGATCATCTATACGTTCTATCCTTCCTCCAAGCGCCGCACCACTTTCTACCGCCAAAATTACCGCGCACTTTCCTTGCCCGGTAATCCGTCTGATATCTGCTCCACAGTTGATTTTTTCCACAACTTCTGCCTGTCTCTGCAAAAGCTGATCCAAATATTCTTTGTACTTGAGAAAATATGCAAATGCATCCTCTCCTCGGACTTGATCCGGAATAAAAATCGCCATCGTTTGGCAAAAGCACCTGAACTTTCCAGCTCACATAATGAGAACTGTGTTTCCGGGCAGAAAAAATCTGCCTTTTTCTCTCCCAAGGTAACAAGTGTATCACAATGCAAGTCAAATAACTTCATATTTCTTTCTCCCATTTTCAAATTTCTTTCCATATGCTTCTTTCTGCTATCATACGCTTTTTCTAGCATATTTTCTACTCTTTCCGGAAACTTCCTACTCTCTCTCCAAAAACAATATATGCTCTCTCTTCAGATGCAGCCACTTCGGCACACCTTTTTCCCCAACATCCCAGAGTTTCTTGGAAACTTTCCACACAACTGGAGTTTTTGCACGTTCCGATGTGAAAAACTGTACATGATACTCAAATAAATCCTCTTTCACTTCCGGTTTGTAAACCGGAAATACAAGTTCACCGTCTGACTCTGTACGCTCTGTTGTAAATTCATGCGCCCGGATCCCGATTGCCTGTGCATCGCCTACGTTTCCCATTCCAGCAGGAATCACCATATCCCATCCCGGCACATACAGGTGTTTCCCGTCTTTCCATACAATCTCTTCAATATTTTTACATCCGGTCAGCTTCGCTGCAGCTACTTTCTGCGGATGCTCAAACAACTCTTTGACCGTTTTTTTGATAACAGCTTTTCCGCCATCTATCACCAGTACTTCTTCACTAAAACGATAAATTTCATCCCGGCTGTGCGAAACTAAAATAACAGTGCCCGGATAATCTTGAAGCAGTTCCAGGCATTCTCTCTGTGTCTGTTCCTTCAAATAGCTGTCCAATGCAGAAAAAGGCTCATCCAACAGAATCATATCCGGCTCATAAATCATGATCCTCGCAAGCGCCGTCCGCTGCTGCTGACCTCCTGACAACTGCCCCGGAAGTTTCTTTTCCAGTCCCTGCAAGGAAAATCGGTCAATCATGTCCCGCACTTTTTTTTCTTTTTCCTTTTTTCCACAACGAAGTGCAATCCCAATATTCTTTTCCACAGTTATCGTCGGGAAAAGTGCGTAATTCTGAAACAAGTAACCGACATTTCGCTCCTGCGGCGGCATCCATATTTTTTTGCAGAATCAAAAAGACCTTCCCCGCGGATTCTATCTTCCCGGTTTCAGGTCTTTCAATCCCTGCAATGCTTTTTAGTGTAAGACTCTTTCCACATCCAGATGCTCCGAGGATCCCGATTCTTCTACTTTCCGACTGAAACTGCACATCCAGCTTAAAATCATCAAATTCTCTATGTATCCTTACTTCTATCGCCATACTACCACCTCTTGATATGTCTCATCCGTCTTCCAAGCAAAAGATTCAACACGAAGATCATTCCAAACGCGATCACCATCACGATCCCTACCCATACACCTGCCGTCAGATAATCACCATCCTGAATGACCATCGCGATCTTCTGGGAGATCGTTCCCGTCTTTCCCGGAATATTTCCCGCCAGCATCGAAGTCGCCCCATATTCTCCGAGCGCCCGGGCAAATACCAGTATCGTTCCCGCTGTAACTCCTGGACCTGCGGTCGGCATAACTACCGTCCAGAAAATACGAAACTCTGACATTCCAAGTGTCCGCGCCGCATGGATTAGATTGATATCGATCTGCTCAAATGCCGCCCGTGCATTCCGATACATCAGCGGGAATGCAATCACCGTCGCAGCGATCACACATCCGGCCCATGACTGTACGACCTTGATATCAAAATTGCCATATAGAAATGCCCCAAACGGCCGCCGCACACTGAATATGAGCAGCAGGAAAAAACCTGCAACCGTGGGAGGAAGTACCATCGGAAGTGTCAGTATACCATCCAGAACCGCTTTTAGTCTCGGTCCCGCCTGAACAGATTTTCTAGCCGCGTAGATTCCTAAAAAGAACGAGATTACTGTCGCAACCACACCGGTTTTCATAGAAATCCAAAGCGGACTCCAGTCCAGTTCTGCCATGATCCTTCTGACTTCTTCCATGTTTCCTTCCTCCTAATACGATACTCTCTCTATTCTACCTGTGTATCAAAATAATAACTTTCAAAAATCGCTTTTGCTTCGTCTGAGACGACATATTCTAAAAACTCTGCAGCCGCTTCTTTCTGTGCATCATCCGCTTCCTTATTTTCCACCTGACAGATTGGATAAATGACATTTCCCGTCAGATCATAACTGACTGTCTGAAGTACCTTTACCTGATCCTCATAGCCGTGTGTATCTGAATAGTAAGTTGTCCCAACCTCACAGGAACCTTCTGTGACAGCGATCAGAACTTTGCTGACATTATCCTGCTCGCTGATTTCCACGCCTCCGAGTGCTTTTGACACTTCCTCTGTCCGAATCTTTGATACATCCTCTGTCTCCGGAAGGTCCCAAGGCTGACAAGCGCTTCTCTTGTATACTTTCCAACCGGTACACTTCCCCTGGCAAGGGCAATGCTCTCTGCCTTGTCCAGATCTTCCAGTCCGGTAACCTCGGTACCGCTGTCCTTTCTTGTAAGAAGGACAACCTGATTGTTCACTACATTTTTCTTGTCCCATCCACAATCAGCCCGTCTGCCTCAAGCTGATCCATTTGCTTTTGCGCTGCTGAGAAAAAGATATCGCATTCGTATCCTTCCTCAATCTGTGTGAGAAGGGTCCCCGAACTATCCGCATTGTAGGTGATCTTCACTTCCGGATGCTCCTTCTCATAATTTTCTGCCAGTTCTGTCATGACCGTATTCAGACTCGCAGCGATAAATACCTGGATCTCCGTCTCTTCTTTCTTGCCGGGATCTGCTTTCCCCTTTTTCTGTGTTGCTTTTGCTTCTGCTTGTTTCCCCTGCTGGTTCCGTCTTTTCATTTTTTCCGGCACAGCCGGTCAGCCCAACCGCACTTCCGCTCAAAAGGCATCCTGCCAGCAATAGGGTGCCTGCCCGTCTCCATGTTTTCTTTCCGCTTCCCACCATTTTCCTCAGATGCATCGAATCCACCTTTTCCCTTCTCTTTTATTCACTTTGCTCCAGCAGCCTGATCTCATCTCCGACTTTAATATGTCCTCCGTGAATCACCTGCGCAAACACGCCTTCTCTTGGCATGATACAGTCCCCCATTTTCTGAAAGATCTGGCAATGACTGTGACATTCTTTCCCAATCTGTGTCATCTCCAAGATCACTTCACCAATCTGGAAGCGCGAACCAACCGGAAGATTTTTAAAATCGTACCCTTCCGCGATAATATTTTCTCCGAATGCGCCAAATTCCACATCCGCCCCTCGCTCACGAAATTCCTGAATGCGCTCCAACGAAAGCAGACTGATCTGACGGTGCCATTTCCCCCCGTGTGCATCGCCAACAATCCCCCAGTCTACTTCAATATCTGCTTCCTGCACTTCGCTTTTTTGAATTCCTCTGATATCGCTTGTACAGATTCCCCTGATGATTCCCATATTATCCTCCTATCCGGGACATTTCCCGCTTTTCTGTGATTTCCTCTTTCTTTTCAAAACAATGTGCTTCCGGTTTCTCTGAAATTGCTTGTGCAAGCAACCGCCTCACTTTCTCCGGCTGATGGTTTCTGACCGCCTCTTTTATTGAAATCCCGGTATCATAACACAGGCATGGCTTTATGAAGCTTCCGCTGTCATTCGTATCCGATTGCAGCTGTCACAGAATTTTCCGTGCAATGCGCTAATAAATCCAACACTTCCTTGAAATCCCGGTATCTGGTAGTACACTGCCGGTCCATTGCCATGCCCAGAAAATGCTCCTCGCCCACCGCTCTTCTGCTTCTTTGCTTCTTCTGTCATTTCGCCATATCTTCCACGGATCTTTTCCAACAACTCCTGATTGGAGACAGATGCCTTCCTGCTGCCGTGCCCAATCGGCATCATCTCAATAAACCGTATATCGATCGGTGTTTCCTTTGCAATCTGGAGCAACGCTTCCCATTCTCCCTCATTGACGCCCTTTTGAAGTACCGTGTTGATCTTGACTTTCAGTCCAAGCGCATGTGCGGTACGGATTCCTTCCAGCACATCCTTTAGCCTGTCATATCCGGTGATCTCCGCAATTTTCTGCGCACAGCGTATCCAGACTTACATTGACGCCGTCGAGCCCCGCTTCTTTTAATTCTTTCGCATACACTGCAAGGAGAATCCCGTTTGTCGTCAACGTCACCTGCTCTGTGTGCGGAAGTGCTTTCAGCATATGGATCAGTTCGATGCAGCCTTTCCGCACAAGCGGTTCCCCTCCGGTCACTTTAAATTTTGTGATTCCAAGTTCCGAAGCAATCTGGCAGACTTCTGCAATCTCTTCCAGTGTAAGGATCTGCTCCATCGGAATGCTTTTGATCCCATCCGGCATGCAGTAGCGACATCTCAGATTGCATCGGTCCGTGATGGAAATCCGCATATAATCAATGACTCTTCCATACGAATCTTTCACCTATTCGTCCTCGCTTTCCAAAATAAGTGTCCCACTCTTGCCCCCGGTCTTTCTGCACAGCCGGATATCGGAAATACGCATTGCCTTATCCACCGCCTTACACATATCATAGATTGTAAGCAGCGCGATATTAACTCCCGTCAGCGCCTCCATCTCCACGCCGGTTTTACCGACCGTCTTTGCCGTGCACGCCGCCTCGATCGCGCAGCTTTCCTCCAGATATGTGAATGTGATCTCCGCTTTAGAAAGATTTAAAATATGGCAGAGCGGAATCAGATCCGATGTCTTTTTGGCTCCCATGATCCCGGCAATCCTTGCAACACCGAGGACATCACCCTTCTTCATTTCTCCTGCTTTAACAAGCGCAAAACATTCCGGACTCATATAGATCTTTCCTTTCGCTGTCGCTTCACGCTGTGTTTCCTGCTTGTCGCTGACATCGACCATCACAGCATGGCCACTCGCATCAAAATGTGTAAATCCGCTCATTAATATCCTCCTTTTCCGAATCCGCAGTTTGGAAATGTACAGACCGGGCAGGACAGACAGAGCCCGCCTTCTCCAAGTG
>ENA-OQIC01000311-OQIC01000311.1-human-gut-metagenome-genome-assembly--contig:-NODE-311-length-21855-cov-2.326215_pt1 | contig 21855 bp, 25 predicted proteins | sample MGYA00242572_ERZ504736 | MGnify/ENA primary metagenome ERZ504736 (study PRJEB26092, sample SAMD00036201) | human gut metagenome | host: Homo sapiens | study: EMG produced TPA metagenomics assembly of...
CAAAGGGGCTTGGGGGCGCTGCCCTCAACAAGCAAGCGGAGAGGAAAATCACGGAGGGATTTTGCGCTCTGCGGGTCGGTGTGTATTAACACCGGCATTGCTTGCCCCTTTTTACCCGGAAATGAAAGGAGCCAGTGAGGAAACAGTCAAATTTCACTCACCGGCTCAATTCGTTTCAAATTTCTCGGATAGTTCTGTTAGTTCTTTCGCGGTCTCCTGCGTATGGCGCAAGAGGGTTTCACGCATTTCTGATGGACAGCTGCAATAAAGCATCTTCATCTGATTGGCTCCCTCATCTTCTGGTGAAACATCTGGATTGATCAGAGTGTCCAGAGAGAGCGGTAGCACCTTTGCCAATGCCTTCAAAATCAAATAGGACGGGTTTATTTCCCCTTTTTCGATTTTGGCGATTTGCTTTACAGATACATGACTTAGATCCGCAAGTTCTTGTTGTGTCAGGTCTTTTTTCTTTCGGGCTTCCCGCATTTTTTGCCCCAAAGCGGTCAAATCATCAATCGGCATAATCATTCACCTCAAATATATTGTATCGTGCCGATTTGCGCAAAGGAATAACCTTATTATGCCTATTGACAGATATGATTATACTGATTTTATGAGAGGGAATAGGGAAAGTGCAGTTGTATCCTTGATGAGCTATGTTACAATGCTAATAGTAAGGAAAAATAAAAAATGTTTTTGATTTTTAGATTTAGGACATTTCTGTAACATTTTGTGTTTATCCTATCAGTATAGCTGAAAAATAAGGAAGGAAGTGAATGTCTTGAAGAAGATTCTAATTGTAGAGGACGATCAGCTTTTGAATCGGACCTTGGCATACAATCTGACCTCTGATGGATATGAGGTCATTTCTGTTTTTAATTTTGACAGCGCGGTAAGAAAGCTGCGCGAAAATGAATTTGATGTGGCACTGTTGGATATTAACCTCCCCGATGGCAGCGGACTGGATCTGTGTGAAGAAATCCGGAATCGCGGTCAGCATACCTATATCATCTTTATCACAGCCAATGATAAGGAGAGCGATATGCTCAAGGGATATGAAGTCGGCGGTGCGGATTATGTGACCAAACCATTTTCTGTGACGGTGCTTTGCAAAAAAGTGGCGGCGGTTTTTGCAAATCTGGAACTGCGGACACCCCGGCATGATCTGTTTGATGATGGCTTTCTGAAAATCGACTTCTCCGAACAAAGTGCGTCCCTTGCCGGAGAATCCCTGGACTTTACACCGAAGGAATACCGCACCCTGTTCCTGTTCGTAAAGAACCCCCGGATTATTCTGACCAAGCGGCAGATTTTAGAGAAGCTGTGGGACATTGATGGAGACTTTGTGGATGAGCATACGCTGACGACGATCATCAGCCGTATCCGCAAAAAATCGAAACAGACGAGAGGAAATATATTAAGACAGCTTATGGAATGGGCTATCAGTGGATCGGCGGTGAGCCTCGATGAAGCTGCAAAATTTATCTGTCAGGGCATTTTTGAGAAAAATTGTGGCGGGGACTCTGCTCACTGCCGCTTTGCTGCTGTTGATTTTTTTTCTATTGACGAAAGATGTGCGTGTTGTCATCTGCGGCATTATTTTGACAGCTGCATTTTTCATTTGGGGCATGGTTTTTCTGCACTATTTTCAAAAGAAACTTTCTCTGTTCACCGATGGTTTGTGCCAGACCTTGGATCACATGATGGACAGTACAGACCGGCCCCAGGTAGACTATGAAGCGGAAACACTGCTGTCCCGGATCAGCCATCGTCTGGAACGACTCTATAATGTGATGCAGAAAACCAGACACATGGCAGAGGGAGAAAAGGAAGAACTGCAATCCCTGGTATCGGATATTTCCCACCAGACCAAAACCCCCATCGCAAATTTGAAGCTAATCAACGATACGATGCTGACAAGGCCATTGACAGAAGAAAAGCGCAAGGAGTTTTTGCAGGCCACAGGCACACAGCTGGATAAACTGGATTTTCTCATTCAGGGAATGGTGAAAACTTCCCGTCTGGAAACGGGTGTCATTACGCTGGAGAAACAAGATGCTGTGATCGGGGATACGCTGGTGAGCGCCATCAATGGTGTTTTGGCTCCGATGGAACAAAAAGAGATCAGCCTGTCGGTGGACTGCCCATCTGATTTGACAATATCCCATGACAGCCGCTGGACTTCCGAAGCATTGTTTAACATTCTGGATAATGCGGTAAAGTACACCTCTGCCGGTGGCAGCATCCAGGTAAGGGTACGGGATTGGGAAATGTATTTGAGGATAGATGTGACGGATACAGGCAGAGGCATCCCGGAACATTCTCAGGGCACGATCTTCAAACGCTTCTATCGGGATGAAGCGGTGCATGATATAGATGGGGTCGGAATCGGCTTATACCTTGCCCGTGAGATCATTACCATGCAGGGCGGCTATATTACCGTCGAGTCTAAAGTTGGGGAAGGATCAACTTTTTCCGTGTTCCTGCCCATAAAATAATTCTGAGGCAGTCTGTTTTGGCAGGCTGCCTTTTTTGAAAAATTTTTAGAGGACAATGGATTTTAGGACAATTCTGCAACATTTGGGATTTATGCTGACAGCAACATCATGAAATTGGAGGTGGCCTTATGGAAATCACAAAGACATTACTCATCAATGCAGCTTGCTTGCTGATCCCGCCGGTCGTTGTTGTTTTGCTGCTCCGGCACTTCTTTCCAAGAAAGATTAGATGGTCGGCTGGTGTGGTGGCTCTGGTAGATCTGGTGATCTTCTGGACAGATATTTCTTATTATGAGAGCGTTTGGCTGACGCTGTTTTTTGTTGTAATTCAGTTAGCAATGGTTTTGCTTATATCTATCCGGATTTATAAAAAAGACACACGAAAATGAATTGTCCTAAAATTGAAGCAATTCACCCTAAAACTGTTGAGCCTTTGGGATATTTCTGCAACATTTGGGGGTTAGGATGACAGTGAAAGGAGTGGATGACTATGACATTACCATTTGAAAATGATACCCGCATCATTATAAATAAATTAGCAAAACGCAATGTATCTTCAAATCGTATTTTTTGCTTTTTTAATGTTTTGACCATTGCGCTAGCAATTAGTTTGATTGTGGGAATCTCCTTATTCCAACAAGGAAGCAAAATTAGTGAACAAAAGATTTTGAATCAAATGCAGCAAGTTACCATCGGGGGGCTTACAGCAGAACAGATAGAAGTTCTGAAAAAAGAACCTGATCTTGAAGATATTGTACCCTATAAGCATAGTGATAGTTTTCTGATGGATGGGATCAAATTTGAAGCGGTTTATATGCCGACTGGTTTTGGAATTATAAAATCCTATGAATTAGTCAGTGGAACCTGTCCAGAACAGTACAATGAAATTGTAATTGATAAAAATGTTCAATTAGAGCTGGGGTATCAGCTAAATATAGGAGATACCATCACTTTACCAACGGCGGGGAGTAAAACAGAGGATTTCATCATTACTGGTTTTACTGATAATGTGGAAACAGGAACATTTTACTTTTATGTCTCCCCAGCGTATGCAGAACAGGGTGTGTTATTATCTGATATTCCATATAGTGCCTTGATTCGTGTAAATGGTGCCACGGAAATGGGACTTATTGATTTTGAGAATACAGTATATCGTCTGGCTTTATCCCAAGACATAAGCAGGAACCAACTTTATTTTAATAGCAAATTCTGTTCCTCACTTATCAGTGGATCAGGAATGGGAGGTGTTCTTTTAGCTACTCTTTTTATTGCATTTTCAAGCGGAATTGTCATATACAGTGTGTTCTACCTTTCGGTATCAAATCAAGTGTCGCAGATTGGACAGCTCAAAACTATTGGCATGACAGAAAAACAAATTAAGCGGATGATTCGTAAAGAGGGGTATCGTTTCTGCCTGTTCGGAATACCTGCCGGTATTACAGTAGGTATCATATTTGCATATTTGTTAGAGCCGAATGGAATAACGATTATCAATGCCATAGCCACAAGTATTTTAGCAATAATATTAGGCATTATCATCGTACAAATTTCCGTATACAAGCCCGCACAAATAGCTTCAAATATTTCCCCTATTGAAGCAACAAAATATGTTGGAAACGATCCAGAACTAAAAGAAAATAGAGTGCAGAATAGGAAAAATCATATTCGGCTCTCACCGTATTCTTTAGCCGTATTGAGCGAAAAGCAGAATCGAAAAAAACACAATCTGACGATTGCCTCGCTTGCAATCGGCGGGATTTTATTTATGGTTGGAGCCACTTTTATATCATCATGGAATCCAGATTCCTTTGCAAGAATGGGGAATTTGGAAGATGGAGAATATTATATTACGATTAACCACAATACATTAGTCAATCCCAAACCGTATGGTATTTCGGAGTATCAAGTTAATACGCCTTTTTCACAAGAACTCATGGAAGAATTGCAACAAATCCCGGAAGTTAAAGAGATTTATACTACGGAGAGAACCGCAGCCATTATTGAGTATCACGATGAACAATTAGAAATTCCCATTATTCCGATTACACCTGATAATCAGGAGGAAATTTTGAAAACGCTTCCTGTTGATTGGACATACGAAACATTGGTGAAACAAGACGCTATGGTTATATTAGGAACAAGCGTACAGAAAGAAGTCTATCATGCTTGCCCGTCAATAGGAGAAAAAGTGACATTACGATGGTTTGATGGAACTGAACACAGCATAGATGTTTTGATTGCCGGTACTTCCGAAAAAGTATGAATGAGGGCTTTTATCTTCCAAAAGAAACCATAGAAAGTTGTGGGGCGATATGGATTTAACAGCTTCCTTAACTTTGTCCGTACCTGAATATGAAAAAGTGGGTAAATCAGTAGAAAGCAAATTAAATAAAATACTGTCCCGACACCCTGATTTGGTAATGGAAACCTTACAAGAGGTAAAAGCATCTTCGGCAAATACGATTCATAATACCAGCGTACAAGTTTATGGGGTATCTGCCTTTGTCATTATGTTTAGCATTTTTAATCTGACAAACACCTTGATTAGTCGTATCAGTACAAGGAGAAAAGAATTTGGAATATTGGAGTCTATCGGTATGACAAAAAAACAGATAAAGAAAATGCTGCTGCATGAAAGTGTCTTACTGATTATTCCATGCTTGATTATTACGGTTGTGGCAGGAACCTTGATGGGTTATTTGTTAGTACGGATATTGTCTGCGAATGGATTAACTTATTTTCAATATGCTCTTCCTTTTATTCCATTACTGATTTACGGTGTCTGCTTAATAATAACACCTATTATAATTTCTGCTATCTGTCTAAAAATTCAATGCAGAAATTCGTTGGTGGAACGGATCAAAATGGCAGACTGATTTTGAAATGTCCGAGCATTGTAACATTTCACCCCCTATTTTCAATGAAATTTTTGGCCACAGCAACATTTCGCGGATCTTTGGGTTTTACAATGACTTTATCAAAGGAGGTTGTGCCATGAACACGAGCAAAAAAATTTTAACGGTTACGGATTTGAAAAAATCTTATATCACAAAGGGAAATACCTATCCTGTTTTGCAGGGAATCAATATGGAGGTCAATCAAGGGGAGTTTATCGCTGTTATGGGGCCATCAGGCAGCGGAAAGACAACTTTGCTTAACATTATATCTGGTTTTCTTTCTGCTGATAGTGGTTCGGTTATGATTGGAGCCGAGAATATGCTGCACACAGACAAAAATAAGCAGGCGGAAATTCGTTCATCAATTTTGGGGTTTATATTTCAGGACTTTATGTTGATAAATGGACTGACAGTACGGGAAAATATTTATCTCCCACAAATCATAGGAAAAAAAGATAATGCGGAAATGGATCAAAAGACGCAAAATTTGCTTGATACATTTGGAATCGCGGAAATTGCTGAAAAATATCCTAACGAATTATCTGGCGGACAAAAGCAAAGAGTTGCAGTTGAGAGAGCTTTGTCAAATACACCTTTGCTTATTTTAGCAGATGAACCAACGGGAAATCTGGATTCTAAATCAAGTGCTGCGGTAATTGAATCATTTTTGCTGGCAAAGGAAAAGATGAACGCTACAATTTTAATGGTAACACATGACGCCATCGCTGCGTCTTACGCTGACCGCGTGGTAGCACTATCAGATGGTAAGATCGTAAAAGAATTGTTGCGTACTGTGGAACCACGCCAGTTTATGAATGAAATTTTAGATTTTCTGAAAGTGGTGGAGGTGAGCAGATGACTTTGAATGAAATAGCCAAAAAGCTGATCCGGCAAAATAAGGGGCGCTATCTGATATTAAGCCTCTCCATCTGCTTTGCAATCCTTATGACAGGGCTTATGGAGTTTTGCTGTTCAGCCCTGCAATCACAGATGTACTTATGACAGACGGTTCCACTTATTTGATTGCACTTGGTATGTATGGGATCACAGTACTTGGCATTGTTGTATTTCTTTTTTACGCAAATTCCATTTTTATGAAATTCCAAATGGGTGAAATAGGAATCTTTCTTTCCCTTGGTATGCCACCGAAAGCAGTCACTAAAATGCACAATAAACAGTTTGATCTTGTTTTCACCTTTAGTGGTGTGATAGGAGTTGTCCTATCCATTCCGTTTGCATTTGCTGTATGGTCTTTTTTAACACTGTTTCTCTCCTATACAGACCATACTTTTACGATTGGATGGCAGGGAATTTTTATTGCCATACTGATTTGGATTTCCGCATGGGGGATTTTGCGGTTGAAAAATACAATCTCCTTATCAAAGGCAGATGTGATTAAAATTCTCCATTCTTCCTCTGAAAATGAAGAAGTAAAAGGCGCAAAACCGATACTTGGATTGTTGGGATTGTTTGCAATTCCTATGGGCGTGATTTTGTTTAACATAACCGCTGTAATAGATGGACTAAAAACTATCTCAATGCTTTTTCTGGTAATCAGCTTGATAGGGGGTTACTTATTGACAGCGCAGATTACAACGATTGGAACACTGGTAAAACGCTTTTTTCCAAAAGCATACAGAAAAAATATCCTTTTTTATAATCTGGTGCGGCAGAAAGGAAATCAATATACCTTATCCTTATTTGTTTCTTCTTTACTAATCGCACTGACTGTTTTTTTCAATCTGCTTTAACGGGAGTAGTTTTCTGGAGCTTCATTATCAAGTAAAAGAAGATCCCTATGATTATGCAGTCTTGACGACAGGTGAACAGCAAAAAGATTTGGATGAAAGTACCATCCGTTTGATGGCGGAAGAACATAATATATCCACTTCTGACTGGCATAGTCTGGATATGCTTCTGATTGGCAGGGAACATCAATATCAGGAAAAAGAAAAAATGAATGGGGGCCGGAATTTGTTATATCTCAATCCAGCTTTGAAGATTTGACTGGGCAAACTTTGTCCTTGCCTGAAAACGGGTTCGGGTATTTTGAAGATTCGGATAATGCTACATTTCAGACATTTTCAAATGAACAGGGAAATTTTTATAACCCGTCTGTTCATAAAGAATTTCATCTGACTAAGACATCTCTGATTTCAGAGGAAAATATCGTCAACAATTCCACCCAGATCAGCTATTTTTGATTTTGAATGATAAGACATTTCAAGAATTGAAAAATAGTCTGGGGCCGGATTACCAGTTTCGGTACTATCTCTTTAATGGAGATCACCCGGAAAACAGCAAAGCATTTCAAGATGAACTGTTAGGAAAAATCGTTACATTAAACAACGGAGAAATTTTTGACAGTTATCAAGAGGCTGCTGTTCAGGATAAGATCAGCGGGTATTCAGATGTGATTATTCCCTATGCGGGAAATGAGCTTTATGCAGCAAGGCAATGGGATTTTTACCCTTATGCAAAGGCTACCCAGCTTGATATACTTCTGGAATCGGGTTCTGTCTATTTGCTTTTGATTTTCTTTATTGCAATTATAGCATTTGTTTCAGCTTCAATGATTATGTGCCTGAAAATTGCAGGAACAATCCTGCAAGATCAGGAGAGTTACCAGCGGGCAGTATATTTAGGGTTGAAAGAACGGGATTTGAAAAAAATGATTCGGAAGCAGATTGCGCTAATCTATTTTTTCCCTACCTTTTGCGGAAGTATTACGGCCATATTTATGATTAACCGCTTTATGGCTGTATCCTCGGTAACACACATATCAGCAATTACGGTATTAGCCGTGTTGTTATCAGTGGTGGTAGTGATTATTCAGATAATTGCTTTTGGAGTGCTTCAGCGGAGAATGACAGCAGTTGCTACGAAAGCAGTTTACGAGAAAAATTATTAGATTGAATTGTCCTAAAATTGAAGCAATTCACCATAGATTTTCATACCCTTTAGGACAATTCTGCAACATTTGCCCTTTACCCTATACTCAACAAATATAAGAAAGGCAGGTAACTGTTATGAAAATTTTGCAGACAACTGATCTTAAAAAATACTACGGCACAGAGCCGAACATTACCCGCGCCCTGGATGGCGTGAACTTCTCTGTGGAGGAGGGCGAATTTGTGGCGGTGGTCGGCACTTCCGGCTCCGGTAAGTCCACCCTGCTTCACATGATGGGCGGTCTGGACACACCCACCTCCGGCAGCGTGATGGTGCGGGATAAGGAGCTGGCGAAGATGAACGATGAGCAGCTTACTATCTTCCGCCGCCGCAATATCGGCTTTATTTTCCAGAACTACAATCTGGTGCCGATCCTAAATGTCCATGAGAACATCGTCCTGCCGGTGGAGCTGGATGGGGATACGGTGGATCAGAAATTCATGGCGGATGTGGTGTCCATGCTGGGACTGGAGGATAAGCTGAAGAATATGCCAAACAACCTCTCCGGTGGCCAGCAGCAGCGTGTGGCTATCGCCCGCGCTCTGGTGTCAAAGCCCGCTATCGTCCTTGCCGATGAACCCACCGGAAACCTGGACAGCAGGACCAGCGCCGATGTGCTGGGGCTTTTGCAGAGAACAAGCCGTGAATTTAACCAGACGCTGGTAATGATCACACATAATGATGCCATTGCCCAGCTTGCAGACCGTATCGTGCGGATTGAGGATGGCAAAATCGTTGGATAAAGGAGGTGGCAGACATGACATTGCCTTTTGAAAATGATACAGGGCCGGTCATTAAAAAATTGGCGTCACGAAGTATTCAGACAGATAAGCGGCGCAACCTGTTTGTGATCGTAACGATTGCTCTGGCGGCAGCTTTGATGGCAGCGATTTTTTGTGCGGGAGCGGGAAGTGACAGAAAACTGGAGGCGGACATTCGGGGACAGTATCAGGCGGTTGTGGTGAATTGTGACCGTGATACGATTGAAAGACTGAAAGACTGCCCGGAAGTGGAACGCTGGGGCCTTTCCCAGAATTACGGTTCTGCCCGCTATGGTGACAGCGTTCTGACTGTGGAGTATGCGGATGCCAACTGGATGAAATTGGGTAAGAAGCCTTCCTTTACTGGGACACTTCCGCAGGCTGCCAATGAAATTCTGGTAGAACGGGCATTTCTTGACTATTTTGAAATCCCCGCAGAAGTAGGGCAGACCATAGAAGTGAATCTTGGAAACGGAAAGCAGACCTATACCGTCAGCGGTATCATGGATGTGGAGAATGACTCCCGTATGTTCCAGCTTTATGTATCTGAAGCATTTGTGGAGGAGATGGCGCAGGGAGAGCCGCTGTTTGAATTTCGGCTTCGTTATACTGGTGCTGATAGTATGGAGCTGGAGCAGCTCAAGGCGGATATTGCAGCATTCCTTTCTGCCAACGATGTCTCAGAGGATCAGATTTTTTACAGTTCCAACTATTTCGATATGCAGGGCTTTAAGTCCGGCGTGATGAATATTACATTCCCGTGGCAATCCTTTTGCTGGTTGCCTGTGCCGTGGTCATTTACAGTATCTTTTTCATTTCCGTAAAGGGCAAAATGCGGGAATATGGACGCCTGAAAGTGATTGGCACAACACCAAAACAGATCCGGCGGATCGTGCGGCGGGAGGGATTGCTGTTATCTCTTTGCGGTATCCCGCTGGGGCTTTTGGTTGGAGGGGCCATCGGGTTTGCCATTTTCCCGGCACATTGGAGCTGGATGGGCAATCTGCCTTATCTGGCTGCGACCGCAGCAGCCTGCGCCCTGACGGTATTTCTGTCCATTCATGCGCCTGTCCGCATGGCGGCGAGGGTATCCCCAATCGAAGCGGTCCGCTCCAGTGGTTATGAAACGGCAACAGACCGCAAAGATCAGAAAAACCACCGCATTACGCCGTTCTCCATGGCACAGATGAACTTTAGGCGGAGCAGGAAAAAGACGGTCATCACTCTGGTATCTCTGGGATTGACGGGTGTGTTTCTGGTAACAGCCGCTACGGTACTCAACTCCATCAGTCCCGAAAAGAGTGGCGATAGAAGCATGGGAGATCACTGTAACTATGAGGTCAGCTGGATGGATTCGGGAGGCGCGGAAGGATTGCCTGCCATCGCGCGGGAAAATCCATTGACAGAAGAACTTCGTCAGGGGCTTCTTGCCATAGATGGTGTGGAATCTATCACAAGCCATGAAGTAACATCCGCAACGGTGAAATTCCCCCAGGAAAGTGTTGCATTAAAGTTTCCTGTATTTGACAGAGAGCAGATGGAACAGTGGCTGCCGGAGGAAAATCTGGAACAGGGCAGCGCAGATTATGAGGAGCTTGCCGCAAACAACGGTGTGGTCGTGACTGATTCGGAAGATCATCTTTTAAGTATGTTTTATGGCTATACGCTGCTGTCGGGGATGTGCTGACCTTTGAATCCATGGACGGTAAGACCATAGAAGTAACGGTCATGGGGATTGCGAAACCGTCAGTGACATCGGGCACCGGCGCATGGGGCCTGTTTACCCTTACAGAAGAACTGGCCGATCAGCTCTACCCGGACATTGAGAACAGAGAGGCTGTTTGGAATGTCCATACATCGGAGGACTCGGATGCGCTCAGGCGTCTATTTTCAGCCTGCTGGAAAATCCGGTGCTGACGGTCTTTTCCAGAGCAGACCATGCGGCATCCCTGGAATCGCAGCTAAAGATGATGACCCGCGGTGTTTATCTGCTGCTGGCGTTCCTGTTTGTGTTCTCCATGGTAAATCTGGTCAACACCCTGATGACCAATCTGCTGGCAAGGCAGCAGGAGCTTGGGATTTTGCAGTCTGTGGGAATGACCGGAAAGCAGGTTTCCCGTATGCTGATTGCAGAATGCCTGTGGTACGCAGGGGTTACGGTATTTTTGTCAGTTGGCATTGGCGGAATCCTGGGCTGGATTTTTGACTATGTGATCAGTAGCTTTAATATTTTTGGGGAACTGTCCTATCAATTCCCTTTGATGGAAACGGTTGTTTTTGTTCTGGCACTTTTGGTCGTGACCGGAATCTTCTCTGTGGTTGCTGTCCGTTACTCTAAACGGCTTTCTCTTGTAGAGCGGATCAAGACCATGGACTAACCAGAGGCGGCGGCTTCCGATGTGAAGTCGCCGCTTTGCTGACAGCAGAAATATAAGACTTAAAGGAGATGATCAAAATGACAGTACCATTTGAGAATGATACAGGAAATATTGTCAGGAAACTGGCAAGAAAAAGTTTGAAAAGTGAGAAACGTCGGAATCTCATGGTGGTGATCGCCGTTGCGCTGGCATCCTGTCTGATCTGTTTTTCGATTGTGATGGCTTTGTCTACCCGGCAGATAGAGAAAAATCATGTGGAGGATACCTATGAGGCGGTCTACACGAAAATTACCGAGGAAGATGTGTCCTCCCTGAAGGGGCTGGATGACTTCTCGAGGGTAGGAGAGTATTATATGCTGGCTGTGGAACCTGCGGAGCAGGGATACAATGCCTCCTATATTTATTGTGATGAGGAAACGATGTATATTGCCCGTGACCAGATGAAGCTTTTGGAAGGCCGCCTGCCACAAAAAGAGGATGAAGTGGTGGTGAGCCGTTATTTCCTTTCCAATTACGGTGCAGACGCCGGGATTGGTGAAAAGGTTATGTTAAGCAGCGAGAGCTTTCACGGAGAATACACGGTGACTGGCATTATGGAAGGCTATAAGGAAAAAGAGGTAAATGGCACATCCATCCTTCTTTCCAAAGAAGCCTGAAGGATGGAGCGGCTACGACCCCGCTGATTATCGTGCTATGTGCATTTTAAGAATGAGCAGCAGATGGATGAAACAGAATTGACTGCCCGTAGCCGGGAGATTGCCAAGGAATATCAGCTGGAAATGCCGGTCATGAACCTCAGCTATATGAAATTCTATAAGCAGCCGGTGAATGTCAGTATGCTTGCGCTGGTTGCCGGAATCGCAGTCCTGGTCATCATCGGAGGGTATGTTGTGATACAAAGTATCTTCCGAATCTCGATCAATGACAAAATTCAAAGCTATGGACAGCTGCGGACCATCGGCACAACGCCAAAACAGATCCGCCGTATTGTCAAAAAAGAAGGCCGTTTCTTAGGATGGGCTGGCATTGGTATCGGTATTTTGCTGGGATGTGCAGCCGGGTTTGCGCTGTTTCCCCGTGGGTTTAATCTGCTATTTTATGTAGCCGCGATTGTTTTGACTGCACTGCTTGGCTGGTTTATGGTATCCATTGCGATCCGCAGACCGGTAAAGATTGCCGCCGGTATCTCCCCGATTGAAGCAGTCCGCTTTACCGGCAGTCAGAGCGGAAAGGCCCACACACATAAGAAGAATATGCGCTTAAATCCTCTCTCCATGGGAATTGCAAATTTCAGGCGTGACCGCAAAAAGACCATCAGCATCGTGGCTTCCCTGACCTGGGCGGCGTGATCCTTTTGGTAACGGCATCGGTTCTTTTGGTCCGTTCGCCGGAGCGGATCGCAAGACAGTTTTTCCCGGATGGGGATTATAAAATCTATATCCACTCCGAAAAATCAGAATATGAGGTGATGTCGGAAGGAAATCCGTTGAATGAAACGCTTCGGCAGGAGGTGTTGGCCGTAGACGGCGTAACAGATGTGATAGAAAATCGTCAGGCGGTTCATGTGCGGTTTGAAAATGAGGAAAGCTCCTCTGGAGGAATGTGCGATCTGTTGAGTGACCGAAACAGGGATCAAATGGAAGCGGCACTTGTGTCGGGAAATTTGCCTCAAGATTCCCATAGCATTGCACTGGATATGGATTATGCAGAAGATATGATCGGTGTAGATGTGGGGTCAGTTATCAAACTTACCATAGGGAATCAAGAGATTCCTGTCACTGTTTCCGGTCTGCTCATAAACGATGGGCTTAAAAATGGTCATGGTCCTCTGGCATGGGACAGCACCTGCATGGTTGCAACCAAAGAGCTATTTCAGGAAGCAATGCCAAAGATCAACTGTTTTGATTATTCCTGGAGCATTGTCAGCGATCCCAAAAAGGCGGAGCAGATTGAAAACAGTCTGAGTGCGATCATTTCTTCCAATCCGGATCTTGACTTGGATACCATTGGGATACATAAGGATTATGAGGAAATGGAAAACCGGGTCGTTTTTGGAGGGTTTCAGGCGCTGTCCTGGCTGGTATTCCTCTTTGGCGTGGTCAATCTCATCAACACAACCCTCTCCAATCAGATGTCCAGAAAGAGGGAAAACAGCGTCTTTCGTGCCATCGGTCTGACCAGAAAACAGCTCTGTCAAATGACCATCTATGAGGGAATTTGCTATGCGTTTTCTGCTGCGTTGGCAACCCTGGCAGTCGGCCTCCCGATTGCAATAATAGCTGCCCGAAAATTCAGCGAAATGACTTTTCATGTAGCAATGCCCTATTCCTTCCCCTTCCTGCAAATGGGGCTGTTCGTTCTGGTGCTGTTTGGCCTGGAGGTGATTCTGTCCTTCTGGACAATGCGCAGACAGAAAAATCAATCGCTGGTGGAAGAAATGCGAGCGATGGAATAAGCATATAGGATCGGCGGGGCGGCAGTGCGCTGCCCCGCTTTTTCTATTATCATTTTAATAAATTAAAATCAGGGGTGGATATATGAAAAAGATACTGTTGATTGACGATAGTGATACCTATATATGGAATCTGAGAAAGTATTTACAGCGCCGGGGCTACCCAGTAAAAACGGCTTCTACACTGGAAGAAGCGAGGGCCGTCATCCAAGAGGAAATGCCGCTGGTGGTCTGCTGTGATCTCGACCTGCCGGACGGTTCCGGCATGGACTTTCTGGACGAGGTGCGGATCACAGATAAGAATCTGCCTTTTATTCTGGCGTCCTGCCATGACAAGGACGACTACGAACAGGAGGCCATGCGCCGGGGCGCGACGCTGTGCATGGACAAAATGAAAGGTTCGCTGCTGCAAGATAAGCTGGTGGAATACGCCTACCGGCAGTTGTCCGGCGAAAAGGCCCCGACTTTTCACAAGCTGCTCTTTGTCCATGCGGAAGATACCAGTGCCGGAGTGCTGCGGGCGGCTATGCTGCAAAAGGGCTTTGACCTGATTCTGGTTTCCTCGATTGGGGAGGCCAAGCGCCGGATTTTTGAGGATAAGGAAATTGAACTGATCCTGTGCGATCTGGAACTGCCGGACGGCACAGCAATGGAGCTGTTTCATACGCTGCGGCGGGTGGCTGGGATGTTCCAAGTGAAGAATCCCCCTGTCCGGCTTCTGCCGTTCTTTATCCTCACCGAGAACAACGACCTTGCCATGGAATATGAATACCGGCATGAGGGCGTGAACGACTATATCACCGCCCCGGTCAATATCCCGGAGCTGATCCGGCGAGTTTTGTTCTTTGTGGAATGAAGCTTTTTTATTCGGCGGCTTTGTTAAGCAAGGCCGCCATTTTTAATTCATTTATCTTCAATGTTTGTTCTGAATATCGTATAATGTAGGGGAACGGCTGTGGTTTCATAGAGTGGTGAGGTGTTTATATTATGAATGAACGAGAAAAAACAATCCGATTATGGTTTGATATGTGGCTCAATCAGCAGGATATGGGGATTGATGATATTTTTACAGAAGATGTGATCTATACAGAAAGCTGGAGTCCCCAGTATAACAACCGAAAAACAGTAAAGCATTGGTTTCAGGAATGGAATACCCGTGGCAAGGTGGTTATTTGGGAAATCAAGCAATTTTTTCATAAGGGGGATCAAACGGTTGTAGAGTGGTATTTCAAAAATGAAATGAATAATGGGGATATAGAGGAATTTGATGGAATCTCGCTGGTTGAGTGGACAGAGGATAATAAAATAAAGGCATTAAAAGAATTTGGGTGTAATCGCAATACCTATAATCCATACCAGGAAGGCGATACCCCTCAATTCAAAGCAGAAAAAGCGAATTGGTTTTGATGGAGTGCCTATAATGTTAGCGGCTGTGGTTTCATAGAAAGTTGAGGGATTTTTGAGATTTTTGATATATCATATAAAGAATGGAGGTGCATGATTTTGAATCCTAAATTACTGGTCGTTGATGATGAACGCGGTATTGTTGATATGATACAGAGTTATTTTCAAACACGATATGATATTCTGACCGCTTATAGCGGCCAAGAAGCACTCAAAAAAGTAGCCTGCAAACCAGATTTAATTTTATTAGACATCAATATGCCTGGAATGGATGGTCTGACTGTATGCCAGAAGATACGGGAACACATAGCCTGTCCCATTCTTTTTTTGACTGCTCGTATTGAATCCAGCGATAAGATTATTGGATTTCAGGCTGGGGCGGATGATTATATCGTCAAGCCTTTGATTTGGATGAATTGGGGCGCGTATTGCTGCACATTTGCGCGTGAGCAGCGACGCCAAAATAATTCGGCAGTACGCTTCTTTGGTGAATTGATACTGGACTATTCCGCCCGAACAGTTACAATCAATAATCAGAACATCCCGCTATCTAAGAGGGAGTTTGAGATTGTAGAACTTTTATCCCTCAATGCAGGACAGGTTTTTGATCGTGAGCGGATTTATGAGCGTGTGTGGGGATTAGATGGGGACGGAAACAGCGATACAATTATGGAGCATATCCGGAAAATACGCGCTAAATTTGCAGCACATACATTGCACAATTACATTGAAACAGTTTGGGGGTGTGGGTATCGGTGGAACGCCTAAAAAATATGGGACTAAAGAAATCTTTCCTGTTATTATCCCTCTCCTGTTTAGCGGTGGCATTTCTCCTGCTTGGTGCGGTTATCTTTCTTTGCCGTGGCATTGAAAGCTATTATCCTTTAGGCGGTGTAGAAATCCTATCGGATGGTTCAATCGTACCCCTGCCATCTCCTACGGCGTCACAACAGCGCATTTTGGCTATCCTAAATATTGTGCAGACGCTTTCCTGTATTCTTTTCCCGGTAGGTGGATTGATTGTTTCAGTCTTTCTTTTTTATTATCTCAAATTGAAGTGGCCTATTTCCTGCCTGCAAAATGGCATTATGCGGATTCAGAATAATGATCTGGATTTTTCGCTACCGATTTTGTCTAACGATGAAATGGGACAGCTATGTGCTGCCTTTGAAGAAATGCGGAGTGAACTTTTGAAATCGAATCGGCTGTTGTGGCAACAGGCCGAGGAACGCAAACGGCTCAATGCCGCATTTTCCCATGATCTGCGTAACCCGATTACGGTCTTAAAAGGAAGTGTAAACTTTTGCGGCAAGGTATTCAGGATGAACAGACCATAGACCGGCTGGAAGTTACACTTTACGGATCGAGCAGTATGTAGAAGCTATGAGCAGTGTTCAAAAATTGGAACAACTCTCTGTTAAGCCAAAAGAAATCAGACTATCAGTTTTACAGAGTGAATTGCAGGAAACAGCACGGTTGTTAGCACTATCCAAAAAAGTTTCTGTTTTAGTACCATCAGATGGAACAGTTTGTATAGATCACGGGCTATTTCTTACCGTAGCGGAAAATCTGATTGGAAATGCAGCGCGATTTGCAGAAAAAGCAATCTCTATTCAAATAACGCTGCAAAATGATTCTTTGGTCTTGAAAGTAGAGGATGACGGTGCGGGGTATCCGCTGTCTCTCGTGCAGAATGGGCCAAATCCCTTTGAAACGACAAGTAGCAATTCCTCACATTTCGGAATGGGACTTTACAGCAGCAGAATTTTATGTGAAAACATGGTGGACGATTGATTTTGGGAAATCAGGCCGGGGGCGGTGCATCCGCAACTGCCATTTTTCATTTCGTGTAATCCTTGAGCGATTTTTGAGATTTATCATTTACACTCTCCTTATACCACAAATAAGGAGAGTGTTTTTTATGAATATTGAGGCAAAGAATTTATCAAAGATTTATGGTGATGGTGAAAACCGAGTGGTGGCTTTGGATCATGCGAATCTCGAAATTGTATCCAGCGATTTTATTTCTATTATGGGACCATCTGGAAGCGGAAAAAGTACCCTGCTTCATTTGCTTTCCGGCTTGGATAAGCCATCTTCCGGTTCGCTGACCTACGATGGTAAAGATATTTACAGTTACAGCGATAAGGAGTTGTCGGCATTCCGCCGGAAACGGATCGGATTTATTTTTCAACAATTTAATCTGCTTCCGGTTCTGACGGCGAAAGAAAATATTATCATGCCTCTTTTGCTGGATAAACAAAAACCGGATGAAGCATACCTGAAGCAGCTTACAGAACTGCTTGGCATTCAGGGGCGCTTGGAACATCTGCCCATGAGTTATCCGGTGGCCAGCAGCAGCGTGTAGCCATTGCCCGCGCTTTGATTGCAAAACCAGATGTGATTTTTGCTGATGAGCCTACGGGAAATCTGGACAGCAAAAGCGGCGGCGAAGTCATGGAACTGCTTCAAAATGTATGGAAAAAGATGGGTAAAGCTCTCGTTGTCATTACCCATGACAGCCGTATTGCGCGAATGGCAGACCGCCAGTTTCAGATCGTAGATGGTTTGCTTGCGGAGGTGACAGCGAAATGAAATCTTATCGTACATTAGCATTAAAAGAACTGCTATCCCAAAAAGTCACTTCTATTCTTATTTTGATTGCCGTTGTGCTGTCTACTATGATGACAACTATTGTGGGACAATCCATTGGCGTACTTAGTGCAATGCGGGAACAGCAGGCCATCGCTGTCGGAGGAAACCGATATGCCACTTTTTTGCAGATGAATGCAGAGCAGCTTCATGCACTGGAACAGGATGAGCGTCTTTCCTATGTAGGCAAATCTATTTATATGGGAAGTTTAGAACTCTCCCCATCTCTTACCCTTGGTTTGATGGAGTATTTGGATGATACTGCCACTATCTACCCATCAAGTACCAGTATAGAGGAAGGTCGCCTGCCGGAAGCCTCGATGGAAATAGCGCTTTCTGAAGATATTCTGAAATACCTTGGCTTTGAGGGTGATATTGGAGATAAGATTACACTTTCACTGCAAAAAAATCTTCGCCACAACATTGCGGACAGCTATTCCTACACAGCGGAATTTGTCCTTACAGGGATATTGAAAAATAACTACTTAGGATATACAAGCGGCACTGTTACGGGAGTTGTAGGAGAAGGAACTGCCGAACAACTTTTGCCAGAATCTTATGTTTATTACAATGTAGATATTCGGACTGCCGATAAAAAGAGTTTTCAAGCAGTCGTCAATGACATCAACATGGAATTGAACATCCATGAGCTTGATACCAGCTACAATATTGTATATTTGAACGCTTTGGGAATTTCCTATACTGCAAATTCCGAGGATGCCAATGATAAGGGATTCTCTTTTATGACAGTCGCAGGGATATTAGTGGGCAGTTTAATTTTGCTGGCTGCTGGCCTTGTGATTTACAACATTCTGAAAATATCTGTCTCAAAACGAATAAAGGGATATGGAACACTTCGGGCTATTGGAAGCGAAAAAGGACAACTTTATCAGATCATTGTAATTGAAGTAACCCTATTGTGTCTGATTGGGATTCCTATTGGTATGCTTCTTGCTTTTTGAGTGCCAGAGGGATTTTAGAGACAGCTACCGGCCTGGTTTCTCCTGAATTGTTCTTGGTTCAGGATTCTTCCGAATTGAAAACCCTAATAGCAGAAAACAGTTCTTTGAATGGAACCTTACTGATATTAAGCGAGCAATCACTTTGGCGTTTGCGTTGTTTGCAGCATTACCAGCAGCCAGATCAGCCGCAAGGGTATCTCCCATTATGGCGATGTCTGGAACAAATCTAAAAATTCGGCGCAGAAAGCGTAAAACAAAGAAAATCCATAATTTTGAAGCATATTATGCCCGCCTGAACTTAAAGAGAAATAAAGGCCGTACTGCAATTACAATTTTGTCCCTTGTTATGAGTATCACGGTTTTTATTGCCCTGCAAGGGTTTTCCTCTCTCCTGAACGCTGCAAGCGCCCTGCAAGATAACCATGTAGGAGATTATCAGATCACAAATGAAAGTATTGGATTTACCACAGATGATCTGAACACTTTGCGGAAAAATGAAGCTGTGCAAAGTGTAGCCGCCATACAATTTTCGCTTTACGAACAAAATGAAAATGGGCTGCTCGATGAAATCAGTCTTGAATTTCAACTGAAACCCGGCGAAACTTTTCAGGTTGTCGGATTGAACGATGAATATTGGGATTATTTTATGGGGGATCAATTACCAGAAGAACAGCTTGGACAACTGAAATCAGGGAACGCCTGTATAGTAAGGAATCCTATTCCCATGAGCTACGGCGAAGATGTTCTTGAATTTACAAATATAGAGGCCGGAGAAAACATCTGTGTTGCGGGAATGGAGCTGAATGTTTTGAAAACCTTGGATGGCTATGACGGTTATCTTGGTATTGGAAATGGCGGTTTCACAAATGGTGTTCAAGTGATCGTTGATGATGCTATCTATGAACGCCTGACGGGAAAAGATACCTATTCAGAGTTTTTGCCTACACTGAACGAGGGTGCTGACAGGGAAAACTTTGATACATTTATCGAGGCGTTTTGTAACAGAATACCGGGGACAACATTCTTGTCATATGAAGAAACCGACCAGCAACTAAAAGAGAGTTTTGCACAGATTCAAATGCTGGCATGGGGACTGATTCTTTTTGTTGGCCTAATCGGCATTCTTAACATCATCAATACCGTTTACACAAATATTCACACCAGAGTAACAGAAATCGGTATGCAACGGGCCATTGGAATGAGCGCCGGTAGCCTCTATAAAACTTTTCTTTGGGAAGGTGCATATTACGGGATTATTGCCTCTGTGATTGGAAGCGTGCTGGGATATGTTTGTACGATTTTCATTGAGGCGGCCACGAGCGACACCCTCCAGCTTGTTGCAATTCCTGTCATACCCATTCTTGAAGCAACCCTCTTGGCAGTAGGAGCCTGCTTGATGGCGACAGCAATTCCGCTGCGGAAAATTTCAAAAATGAGTATTGTAGATTCCATTGAAACGGTTGAATAGATTTTTTGATTGGATGTTGGTTCTTGAATAGCTTTTCTCTGACTGAAACGAGATAAAACTTGAATTGCTACAAAAATGAAGCAATTCAGCCTGTTTTCTTGCTGAAAAAGAAAGCGATTAGGAGATTTCTGCAACATTTGGTTTTTATCATAGAATTAAAAGTAAGATAGAAAATGTGATTAAATCTGCCGAACGACGGCAAAAGAAAAAAAGCCGTCGTACAGCAGACATATTTCTATGCACCTATGAAGTGGCGGCTTTGAGAAATCAGAGCCGCCGTTTCTTTTTGTTTTTCCAACGATGCTCATGCGATTAAGAGGCGGTACACAGGAGGATACCGCCATGGCAATTATCGTCATTCATAGCACCCATGAGCTTCATCAATTAAAAAAAGTCTTGTTCCTCCTCCGGGGAGGTATGACTATCAATCAGTATTATCATTCCATCTAAATCAGCAAAATAGTAGGTATTTTTGTTGCGCCAGTTTCCAATTGTGGGGAGCTGGCGCTTTTTGGTATCGGTTTTTCGGGAAAGCCCCCGAAGTATGTCGCTGCCGATCACCACCTCCATTCGATCACTCGCTAATCGCCCATGAATCGAAATGGAGGTACATAATGAAGAAAGTCAATCTTAGGGAGTTGTATCCTGATATATACAAAACGGATGTTTTTATAGAAGTAAGCAGTGAAGTACAAGAAGTATTCCTGACAGATAAGCGAGCAGAAGCTGCACGCCAGCGCCAGATGTATAACTACAAAGCGTACTATTCTCTGGACTGTGATAATGGTATAGAGAAACAGGTAGTGTATCAGCCGCCGACGCCAGAAATGCTCATGGAGGAAAAGCAGCTTCGAGAACAGCTCTATTCTGCGGTGATGGCCTTACCGGAGAAGCAGGCAAAGAGGATTTATGCTCGGTTTTATCTGGGTATGACAGTTAAAGAAATTGCCAAGACAGAAGGCGTTGATCTCAGTAGAGTGTATGACAGCATCCAACGCGGTTTGAAATGGCTGGCTAAAAATTTGAAAAAGTTTGATTAGCATAGCGAAAATCTTGCTCTTTTTTTCATTACTATTAGAAGGACAAGTTTTCCCCCTTCAACAGCACTTTGACAATTTCATAGACAGCATAACAGGTACATAACCCGTGTATGAGCGAGTGTGGGACGCCGCGAAGATGGAGCAGCCAGGGAGGTGATGAACAGAGCTGTTTCGGAGCAATCTACGATTCCACAAAGCGGATGGTGGCAGATCCGCCGCGAGGACTGCACGGGGCTTAAAGATACTTCCTCACGGCCTCCTAAAGATTGGGGGAACCCTGCGGCGCACGAGTAAACGACGCTGCGGAGTTATGACAACCGCGCCAGCGGAGACCTGTTATGTTCCCATCGTCAGGGTTGCGTGGCAAATGTGACGAGTAAAATAAGTAATA
>ENA-OQIC01000312-OQIC01000312.1-human-gut-metagenome-genome-assembly--contig:-NODE-312-length-21839-cov-2.856439_pt1 | contig 21839 bp, 25 predicted proteins | sample MGYA00242572_ERZ504736 | MGnify/ENA primary metagenome ERZ504736 (study PRJEB26092, sample SAMD00036201) | human gut metagenome | host: Homo sapiens | study: EMG produced TPA metagenomics assembly of...
GAAAATCTTCTCTTTCATCGACATAATTAGATGTTGTTTAAAGAATTATACTTTAAACTATGGCTAAGTTTAGAAGAATTATTTTCCTTTGTCAACCAATATGCATAAATGATATTTCATATACAAAAAAGTATAGGTATGATGAATTAATCTCATCATACCTATACTTTTTCAGGTTTATTGTTAACCAAACATCTAAAATTATCGGTTATCAATAAATTAGATTATCAATTTTTTTAATCATTTACATCAGAATATTTCAATCCAATATATCAATGTTTGTCTATTAATTACAGCGACTTTAGTAAGTACACGAATTAACTTGCTAATCGAATATATTAATTTTTTATATCTGTTGTCAGTTCATTCTCAAGTGGTTTGTTCCCCCGTTTTTTATAAGTATATAAAACGGATGAAGCCCAACCTAAGAGTTGCCAAAAAATTACCGATACCTGATGACTAAACAAATCATGGTCAAACAAGCCGCTAACCGTTATGCCTACTACAACGGCACCGATACCATACTTCACGATGTTACTTATAGTTGCTTTCGGCAAACGCAAAGCATACACAGCATGGCCATATATTGCGACAAAATAGAAGAGTGCGCCGGGAATTCCTATTTCTGCCAACATATTTAAAAACATGTTATGGGCATGATAAATTATCACATCAGGGGCCTGAATGTAGTAATTATAATGTGGATATTCAAACCAGAAGGCATCCCAACCGATCCCCAGAATCGGATAATCCGCAATCATATAGGTTGTACTGTCCCATAAAGCCCAGCGCAACACAGCGGATGTATCGTTACCGTCGAACAGGGACCAAAGCCTTGATGCCACTTCCCCATGGTAGCCAAAAAGAACAATAGGGATTATTAATAACGATAAAAGCAAGCGCCGATCGATAGTCAGCCCCCAATACACCACAACACAGGCAAAGCTAAGCCATATGCCCCGCGAATAGGTTAGGGTCATACAAATCAGGAAAAACAATGCCATCAGCACCATCCAGGCCAATAAGCGCCAACGCTTTTCTTTAAGGCCTTGAAAAATTCCCGTTCCTACCATGGACAATACAATTAATAAATATTCACCGAATAAATTCGGATTTTGCAATGTAGCAAACATGCGCCGCTTCAAGAGCGGAAAATGCGCCGCATCCACCCACTGTTTTAATAATTCCATGGACGTCGTCATATATTGATAGACGCCAACCAAACAAACAATGAAGGCCGACCACATGAAAATACGCAAGAAAACACGCCACTGCTCGGGCTCGCGCAAATAGCGATAGGTGAGGAAATAAATACCGCCGTACATGCCTACATTATAAAGCCAGCTGGCCGTTGTCCACATCGGCCGAGCTGATCCGAGGGCTGATAATAAACTCCACCCCATAAAGCCCAACACGCACCACTGAAGCCACGATGCGGGTTTTGACAATGGTCTGTAACGCAAGGTATCCCAAACGCTGAGCAAAAGAGCAATAATGACCAGTGCATCCCCGAGCCACGGATGTAAAGGCATAACCAACACCACGGCATACAGGAGTCGTGTAATATAATGTTGCAACGGACGGCCCCCGTCAATAGATACTGCACCTGTCATTACTTCATCCTTTACTGAGCTTTTAACCACTCTTCTGCTTCACCTAAAATATACAAGGAACCGGCTACTACAATAATATCGCCGGCCTGGGTAGCGGCCATGGCTTTTTGCATGCCTTCACTGACAGTTTGAGCCGTCTGAGCTACACCCGGCACAAATTCAGCCAATTCTTCCGGTGTGGATGTGCGCGGCGTCGGAGCCGGCACCGTAATTACAGTATCGTAAGGGTTTACCAAATCCTCTACAACTGTTTTGACTTCTTTATCTTTTAAGACGGACAACACTACCGTTTTCTGTCTGTCTTTAAATACTTCTTCATACGTTAAGCGGAATGCTTCGGCACCGCCCGCATTATGGGTACCATCAAAAATAAAGGTACGGTCTAGTTTTTTGATGATTTCAAAACGGCCGGCCCAATGAGCCCGAGCCAAGCCTTCGCGCAACGTTTCCTCGCTGATTACTTCATCACGTTCCATTAAAACGCGAACGGCACGAAAGGCACAGGCCATATTAACAGCTTGATGAACGCCTACCATTTGGTAAACAGCATATCTTTATGACCACTCTTATCTTCCAAGGTAATCATCTGACCATCTTCAGTGACAGTGCGACTGCTGATTGAAAAATCTTCGTTAAACACATACGCTTTAGAATTCAATTCTTTGGCTTTATCCTTAATAACAGCCAAGGCTTCCCCTTGAGCCGCCGTCACTACGGAATTCCCGGTTTAATAATGCCCGCTTTATGGGTAGCAATTTCACGGAGGGTGTTACCGCAATACGCCTGATGGTCCATGGATACATTGGTGATTACGGATACTTCGGGGAAAATCACATTCGTTGAATCCAATAAACCGCCGAGGCCTACTTCGATGACTGCATAGTTAACCTGCTGTTCCATGAAGAACAAGAAAGCAGCTGCCGTCAATACTTCAAACTGAGTCGGTGATTCCGATCCTTTCGCTTCAATTTTAGCTACAGCGTCTTTTACTTTTGCAATCAATTCACCAAACGCTTCTTCGGTAATATTGCGACCATTTACCGCAATGCGTTCCGTATAACTGATTAAATGGGGTGATGTGAAACGACCGGAACGGTGTCCGCTGGTGGTGAGTACCGAATCGATATACACCGTAACGGAACCTTTACCGTTGGTCCCCGTCACATGGACGGTTTTGTAGGCCCGTTCAGGATGCCCCAATTCGTCCAATAACGCATGAATGCGTTCCAAACCGGGTTTGATGCCAAAGGATGCACAACTGTCTAAATAGGCCACTGCCTCTGCGTAAGTCATGATTACCTCCTATAAGGTTTTAAGAAATTCTTCACGTTCAATAACAGCTTGTTGTTTTTGCTGATATTCAGCCAATTTGGCTTGTTCTTTTGCAACTACATCTGCCGGAGCCTTGGCCACGAAGCCCGGATTACCTAATTTACCTTCTAAACGAGCAATTTCCTTCTTAAGTGTTTCTTTTTCTTTTGTCAAACGTTCCCGTTCTTTGGTTACGTCGATTAAGTCTTTGAGTAAGAGATATACTTCAAGACCGTTAACTACCGTTACGGTAGCATTTTCAGGTTTCGCATCATCGGCACCCAAAATAGTTACCGATTCAGCCAGCCCAAAGTCTTAAAGTAATCTTGATGTTCGCTTACCATGGTGCGGAGCGATTCATCAGTGACAGCTAAAATAACAGCGCTGCGTTTACCCATCGGTACATTCATTTCGGCGCGCATGTTACGAATCCCTTTAATGGCATCCATCATGATGTTCATTTGCGCAGCAGCGGTGCTCTGATCAGCGAACGGTAAAGCCGTTGGCCATGGAGCCACTACGATGCTTCCCCCTTCATGAGGGAGATGTTGCCAGATGTGTTCTGTAACAAATGGCATAAACGGATGCAACAATTCGAGCATATGACGCAAAATAGTTACCAATAAGTATTGAACTACCGCACGGTCACGACCGCCTTCTTTATTATAAAGACGCGGCTTAGCCAATTCGATAAACCAATCGCAATAGCTGTTCCAAATAAAGTCATAAACACCGGCAGCTGCTTCACCTAACTCAAATTTATCGAGATTATTGGTGATGGTGGCCACAGCATTATTGTAGGTATCAATAATCCAGCGATCTGCCAACGTAAAGTCTTCTTCACTAGGAACAAACTCAGGATCGTAATTATCTAAGTTCATTATAACAAATTTTGCGGCATTCCAAATCTTATTTGCAAAATTTCGATTAGCTTCTACGCGTTCCATGTAAAAACGCATATCATTCCCCGGTGTATTGCCGGTTACCAACGTAAAGCGAAGTGCATCGGCGCCGTATTCGTTGATTACATCAAGCGGATTAATACCGTTGCCTAAAGATTTACTCATTTTACGACCTTGGCTGTCGCGTACGAGACCATGAATGAATACATGTTTAAACGGAATTTCTTTTTCAAATTCAAGACCCATGAAAATCATGCGGGCTACCCAGAAGAAAATAATGTCATAACCGGTTACCATTACACTAGTCGGATACCAATGAGCCAATTCCTTGGTCTGTTCCGGCCAGCCCATAGTCGCAAACGGCCATAAAGCGGAGCTGAACCAAGTATCCAGTACGTCTTCTTCCTGATGAACATGACCGCCACATTTAGGACATTCCGTAACGTCATCTTTGGATACAATCACTTCACCGCAATCATCGCAATACCAAGCAGGAATGCGGTGACCCCACCATAACTGACGAGAAATACACCAGTCACGGATGTTTTCTAACCAATTAGTGTACGTTTTGGTGAAACGTTCCGGTACGAATTCGATGTCTTTATCTTTAACAACTTTTAAAGCAGGTTCGGCAAGGGGTGCCATTTTTACAAACCACTGTTTCGATACGAGCGGTTCTACGATGGTATTACAACGGGAGCAATGACCTACACTGTGTTCATGGTCTTCGATTTTGGCAAGGAGGCCCTGTTCTTTAAGTTCGGCTACTACTTGTTTACGAGCGGCTTCACGGGTCATGTCTTCAAAATGACCGGCTTCGCTGTTCATCGTCGCATCAAGATTCATAACTACGATAGATTCGAGGTTATGACGTTGACCCATTTCAAAGTCGTTAGGGTCATGAGCCGGTGTAATTTTTACACAGCCCGTACCAAAGCCTGGATCTACATAATCATCGGCAATTACCGGAATTTCACGATTTACGAATGGCAATAACAATGTTTTACCGATAATATCTTTATAACGATCATCTTCAGGGTTAACGGCTACGGCCACGTCACCGAACATAGTTTCCGGACGGGTTGTAGCAACCGTTACGAAGCGACCTTCTTCACCGACTACAGGATATTTGATGAACCATAAATGGCCTGCTTCATCACTGTGCTCAACTTCAATGTCACTAAGAACGGTATGACAACTAGGACACCAGTTGGCAATGCGTTCACCGCGATAAATAAGACCTTTTTCATATAAGCTTACGAATACTTCGCGAACAGCTTTGTAGTAGCCTTCGTCCAAGGTAAAGCGTTCACGGGTCCAGTCACAGGAAGCGCCTAAGCTGCGAATCTGTTTAACAATAGTGCTGCCATATTCTTCTTTCCATTGCCAAACACGTTTAACGAACTCTTCACGGCCAAGATCATAACGAGACTTGCCTTCTGTTTCTTTGAGGTTCTGTTCTACTTTTACCTGCGTAGCAATACCGGCATGGTCGGTACCCGGCATCCAAAGCACATTGTAGCCCTGCATACGTTTGAAGCGAATCAGAATATCCTGCAAGGTATTGTCGAGCGCATGCCCCATATGAAGTTGCCCCGTTACATTAGGCGGTGGCAATACGATACTGAACGGCTTTTTACTTTCATCTACTTCTTCGTGGAAGTATCCCTGTTTTTCCCAAAATTCATACCAATTCTGCTCAATTTCCCCCGGATTATAGGTTGTTAAATTCTTGAACTCACTCATCTCAAGTTCCTCCTCTATGATATAAAAAAGCCCTCTCTCCATTAGGACGAAAGGGCTTAACTTCCGCGGTACCACCTAGATTATTGCCGTTGCAATCACTCATTACCTCTAACGGGGTTAACCGGACAAAACTACACACAATCCAAAGATTGCTTCATCAAGTCAGCTCAAAGGCTACCCTCTTCCTTTCACGTACGTTGCTCGCACCTTACCAACGCTCTCTGCCACGCTATGAGAAGATTTTTCCTTATCTCAGCTTTGTTATACAAATATCAATTAATACGGCTGTAATCATACGGTAATCAGGCCCTACCTGATATACGAGAATTTAAACAACTGTATCTATACTCATAATATCTAAAAATGTCCAACCTGTCAATTTTTACTTACCGTTTCATCACCTTGGCTACCATCCAAAGACTTAGTTCATAAAGAATAATCATCGGCATGGCAATCATAGTCTGCGAAAACATATCCGGTGTCGGCGATATGAAGCCCCCTATAACAAAGGACAGGAAGATAAAGATTTTTCGTTTGGAGCGCAAAAAATCCGACGTAATCAGAATTCAGTTGGCCAAAATAATCATAACAATGGGCAATTCGAATATGAATCCGAAAGGTAGCACAAATGCTATGACAAAATCTAAGTATTGCCCGATAGAAAATAGGGGCTGCAATTCATCGGTGGCAAAACCAATGAAAAATTTAATGGCCACCGGTAATACCAAAGCATAAGAAAACACGATGCCAATAGCAAACAGCATAATCGCAAACGGTAAGAACCAATTGGTTAACTTTTTCTCTTGTTGTGTTAGTGCCGGAATAACAAAGACCCATATTTCATAGAGCCACACCGGTGAGGCTGCAATAACGCCGGCCACAAAAGCTACTTTCATATAGGTAAAAAAAGCTTCCGTCGGGCGCATATAGTACAACTTACCGGCCGGCGCCACAATCATGGCCAATATATCATCTACATAATAATAGGCGACACAAAAGCCCACCAAAATAGCGAGGACCGAAATAATTATCCGCTTACGCAGTTCACCCAGGTGACCTACTAAGGACATGGCTTTATTTTCAGCCATAATCTGCTCTTCCAGCGGTGTATACTGCGACTCAGTCGCAGCAAGATCAACAGTCGCTACATCACCGGATACAGCTTCAACTCCTCAGCCGATGTTTCGTCATTTACTTCACCGCGGCGAATTCGTTCGGCTGCCTTTAGGCGTTCTTTTTGCGCCAAAACACTATTCAAGGAAGGCTTTCGTTTCGGGTCATTAAAATCACGTACCTGAAACGATTCCATATATTACACCTTTCTATCAGCCAATGAATCCAATACTTCATAAAGGACAGCTTTACCGGCAAAATCAGGCAAAGCCTCTAATGCTTCGTGAGCATCACGACGATAATCGGCTTCCAATGCTTCTGCATTGGCCACCCCGCCTTGAGCCGCCACATAAGCAATCAGTTCATCCGGCGCCTGACCGTCGGCAATAGCTTGCACGGCTTTAGTGACTTCCGCTTTATTGGCCTCGTTAATGACAGATAATAACGGATAGGTAATGAGACCTTCACGTAAGTCTTTGCCTACAGGTTTGCCCGTTGTTTCAGCGGTAGCAGCATAATCCATGATATCGTCGGTAATCTGGAATGCCATCCCCAGGCCATGACCGTATTGTTTTAATAAACGAATGTCGGTTTCCGACCATTTACCGAGAATGCCGCCCAATTCCAAACAAGCTTCTATAAAATCAGCCGTTTTCTTTTGGGTCTTCGTCAAATAACGTTCAATGCCCTGATCGAGACGATACACATCTTCCATCTGCATGAATTCCCCTTCCACCAAGGCGGAAATAATAAACGAAAAAACATGCAAACATGCTACCGAACCAATTTGTGCCACCACGTCAAACGCTTTGGCAAATAAGTAGTCACCGCTTAAAATGGCTACCTTATTGCCCTTACTGCAATGAATGGCTGTGGCGCCACGGCGCACGGCAGCCTGATCGAGTACATCATCATGAATCAATGTGGCTAAATGCAGCATTTCTACAGCTGCGGCAATACGGACACGATCCGCTTCCGATGCTTTACCGGCACCGGCTATAAGCAGACATAACCGAGCCCTTAAGCGTTTACCGCCGGCCGCCGAAATGGGGCGAATTAAGCGGTTAAAATCTTCAGAACCGGTTTGCAAGGACTCCGCCAAATAGGCTTCCACTTTTACGAGGTCTGCTTTTACTTGTTCAATTAATGCCAGTTCTTTTTCCAAACTCATTCGTCGACCCCACAATCACTTGATTAATACGCTTTAACAACAATTCACGGCCCGTATGCTTAAGCGAGCTGTACGGAATAGCCGGTGCTTCACAAGGGAAATTCTCCTTAATAAAGCGCATGTTTTGTTGTCGTTCCTTACTGTTTAATTTATCAACCTTCGTCACCACAATTTGTAACGGTACCCCCGCCTCACGAAGCCAATTGAAGGCTTCTTGATCGATTGGTAATTCCGGATGACGGCCGTCTACCAACAAACAGAGCAACATCAGTCGTTCTGATTGTAAAATATAATCGGCAATAAAGGAAGACCATATATTTCGATTACTCTTATCAGTTTTTGCGTACCCATAACCCGGCAAATCCACCAAGAACCACTCATAACGGCGTTCTTCGGTTTCACTGATATCCTCTTTGGACGTAATTGTGAAAAATTTATCGTCTTCGTTTTACCGGGCTGGCCGCTCACCAAGGCAAGGCCTCGGTGATTGCACAGCGAGTTAATCAAAGAAGATTTGCCCACATTGGAGCGCCCCAAGAAGGCCACTTCCACCGTATCCCCTTCCGGATATTGGTCGGGGCGTACGGCAGAAGCCACATATTTGGACGCAATAATACGAGGTCCTTGCGGCTCTTTACGGGTATATACAGGTTTTGGTTGTCTTGGTGTGTTTTTCTTCTGCTTCATCATTTTACAAATGCTCTTGCTAACACTTCATCCATTGTTTTTACCGGCGTAATTTTAAGCCTTCAATAACAGATGTCGGCATCTCTTCAAGGTCCTTAATATTGCCTTGCGGAATCAATACTTCTTTAATACCGTAGCGTAAAGCTGCCAGTAATTTTTCTTTCAAACCGCCAATCGGCAAGACGCGACCGCGCAAAGTAATTTCGCCGGTCATAGCTAAATCGGAACGAACTTTACGGTTTGTTAAAGCCGATACAATAGCCAATGTCATGGTAATACCGGCCGACGGACCGTCTTTAGGGGTGGCCCCTTCCGGTAAATGTACATGTAAATCCATAGTTTTATGGAAGTCTGCCGGAATATCTAACTCCTTAGCATTATGACGAATGTAGGATAAGGCGGCTTGACCGGATTCCTGCATGACTTTGCCGAGCTGCCGGTTAAGGACAACTTGCCGCTGCCGGGCATCGTAGTCGCTTCACAAGGAAGTACTACACCGCCCACGGATGTCCAAGCAAGGCCGCAAACGAGACCTACTTGAGCATTCTTCTCCCGTTCCTGTTCCAAATAGATTGGCGCACCCAAATAGTTGGACAAGTTTTTAACAGTTACACGCGGCGTTGCTTCCGAACCGTTGATAATTTCAAAAGCCAATTTGCGGAAAATCTTGGCAATCGTTTTTCCAAAGTACGAACACCGGCTTCGCGAGTATATTCGGAAATTACTTTACGAAGTACCGCATCGGATAATTTCACATTATGACCGCTTAAACCGTTTTTCTTAATTTGTTTCGGTACCAAATAACGTTTAGCGATTTCCAATTTTTCATCTTCCATGTAGCTGGATAATTCAATCACTTCCATGCGGTCCATCAAAGGTGCCGGAATATTGCCCGGTACATTGGCCGTCGTAATCCAGAATACATCGGAGAAGTCAAACGGAATTTCAATAAAATGATCGCTGAACGTCTTGTTCTGCTCAGGATCGAGCACTTCCAATAATGCGGACGAAGGATCGCCTTTGTAGTCGGATGCCAATTTATCAATTTCATCCAACAAGAATACAGGATTTCTTGTACCGGCATTCTTAAGGCCCTGAATCATACGGCCCGGTAACGCGCCGATGTAGGTACGACGATGACCGCGGATTTCCGCTTCGTCACGAACGCCGCCTAAGGAAGCGCGGATAAATTTACGATTCATAGCTTTAGCAATAGATGTAGCCAAGGATGTTTTACCAACTCCCGGAGGTCCTACCAAGCAAAGAATAGAGCCACTCAAGGAATCGGATAATTTACGAACCGCCAAGAATTCCAAGATACGTTCCTTGACCTTTTTGAGGCCATAGTGATCATGGTCTAAATTTTAGCCGCTTCGCCGATATCGAGACGGTCTTCGCTTACTTTATCCCAAGGTAGGGACAATACCCAATCGAGGTAATTGCGCAAAATATTCGCTTCCGGCATCATGGATGGCATGCGGCTGTAACGACTGATTTCTTTTTCAATACGTTCACGCACTTCGTCGGACACATTGATTTTCTTAAGCTGTTCACGCAATTCTTCCGCTTCTTCATCAGGATCGGATTTATCACCCAATTCATTGTGAATTACGCGGATTTTTTCACGCAAGAAATATTCTTTCTGCGCTTTTTCCATCTGTTGACGCACTTGGTTATTAATGGAGTTTTCCAAATCAGAGATTTGAAGTTCCATATTTAAGGCGCCTACAACCATATTTAAACGACGTAACACATTGAGTTCGCTCAAAAAGCTTTGACGCGTAACGAGTTCCGTCTGTAAGAATTGTACAATTTGGTCAGCCGTTTCGGATGCGTCGGTGCGCTCCATAACACGACGAATTTCATCTTCCGTAACAAGTTTGGTTTCTTCGGCCCATTTCAAGAAATTGGACTGAGCCAGACGACGATAAGCTTCAATTTCTACATGATCGTCATACTGGGAAACCAATGTTTCCATAGTGGCGCGATAATATACGCCACTTTCATCTATATCAACCACTTTAGCGCGGGCAATACCTTCAACTAAAATGCGAACCAAGCCCCCCGGCAAGCGTAGCATTTGTTTGATTTTGACGATGGTCCCTACTTCGGCAATATCCTTTTGTGTCGGGTTCTCCACTTCGTCATCTAATTGAGCGGATACGGCGAGCAAACGCTCATTAGCCATGGCTTCTTCAACGGCCCGAATGGATTTGTCACGACCGATGTCCAGTCGAACTTCTACTTTTGGGAACACTACCATACCGCGTAACGGTACTAAAGGCAGCGAAAAATTCGTCTCACTCATATAGGCTCCTTTTCAAGTTTATATTTACAAAAAGAAACTCATTCCAAAGGAAATGAGTTTCTTAGACTTACAATTAATTCATGCCCTTTACGGCAGACTCATTCTTGAGTATAGGTTCAGCTGTGCCTTTCACAGCATCACGGGTAATGATACAATCGGTAACACCCTTTTGCGAAGGAATATCATACATAACTTGCTTCATTACTTTCTCAATGATGGATCGTAATCCACGAGCTCCCGTATTACGCTTCATTGCTTCAGCCGCAATTTCCTCTAAAGCATCTTTCTCAAACGTTAAGGATACATCTTCCAAAGAGAGCATCTTTTCGTATTGTTTCGTTAATGCATTGCGAGGCTCTGTTAAAATGCGAATTAAGCCTTCCTTATCTAAAGGATCGAGCGTTACCATAACAGGCAAACGTCCGATAAATTCAGGAATCAGACCAAATTTCTGCAAATCTTCCGGAACAACTTCCTTCAAAATAGCAGATACGTCTTTTTCTTCCTGTTTTTGAATATCGGCACCAAATCCTAATGTCTTCTTAGCCGTGCGTTTAGAAATAACCTTTTCCAGGCCATCAAATGCACCGCCGCAAATGAACAATATATTCGTGGTGTCAATTTGGATTAATTCCTGGTGCGGATGTTTACGCCCACCTTGCGGTGGCACAGATGCAACCGTACCTTCCAATATTTTTAGCAATGCCTGCTGCACACCTTCACCGGATACATCGCGGGTGATGGACGGATTTTCAGATTTACGAGCAATCTTGTCAATCTCATCGATATACACAATGCCGCGCTCTGCTTTGGCACATCATAATCAGCGGCTGAATGAGTTTGAGCAAAATGTTCTCTACATCTTCACCTACATAACCGGCTTCGGTTAAGCTGGTAGCGTCAGCATGGCAAACGGAACTTCCAGCATTTTTGCCAAAGTCTGTGCCAATAACGTCTTACCGCTACCGGTTGGTCCGATAAACAACACGTTGGCTTTCTGTAATTCTACATCATCCACGGTATTATTTACCTGCAACCGTTTATAGTGATTATAAACAGCAACGGCCAAGGAGACTTTAGCAGCCTCCTGACCAATTACATATTCATCCAAATAAGCCTTAATTTCATGAGGCGTAGGTACATGCTTTAATGAAAACCCTGCTTCATCACTATGACCAAGTTCCTCATCAATAATATTCTGACAAACTTCTACGCATTCGTCACAAATATATACATTAGGACCTGCCACTAATTTACGAACTTCGTCGCCGGTGCGCCCGCAGAAGCTACAACGCAACGTTTCTTTTTCGTCTTTTTTCAAGCTGAGTCCTCCTAATTACTTGTCTGTTGCTACAGGACGAGTCAATACCTCATCAATTAAACCGTATTTCACAGCATCTTCGGCACTCATGAAGTTGTCGCGATCCGTATCACGGGCGATAACATCAATCGGCTGCCCACTGTGAGATGCCAATAAGCCATTCAATTCTTCACGCATACGCAAAATTTCACGAGCATGAATTTCAATTTCAGAAGCCTGACCTTGTACGCCGCCAAGCGGTTGGTGAATCATCACGCGGGCATGTGGCAATGCATAACGCTTAGCTTTAGCACCGGCTGTCAATAATACAGCACCCATGCTGGCTGCGGAACCTACACAAATGGTAGATACATCCGGCTTAATATACTGCATTGTATCATAAATCGCCATGCCGGCAGTTACTACACCACCGGGGCTGTTAATGTACAAATGAATGTCTTTATCAGGGTCTTCCGCTTCCAAGAACAGTAATTGTGCAATGACAAGGTTAGCCACATCATCATTGATAGGGCCGCCCAAGAAGACAATTCTGTCTTTTAACAAGCGAGAATAAATATCATAGGAACGTTCGCCACGTCCGCTTTGTTCTACAACGATTGGTACATACATAAAATTTTACCTCATGGGTCCATGTACCTATATAGCCCGTGGATTATTTTTCCTCGGATTCTGCGCCTTTAGCCTGTTCGATAATTAAACGAGCGGCTTTTTTACGAGCTACAGAATTTCTCAACATAGCTACACGGCCTTCTTTAACAATAATATTCATAACTTCTTTAGGATCTGCCCCGAATTGTTGAGCCATCATGTAGATTTCCATGTTCATATCTTCTGGTTTTACTTCTACATTTTCAGCTTTAGCAATGGCTTCCAATACTAAATCGGCGCGAACGTTTTCAGCTGCATTAGCTTTGTATTCTTCGCGAAGGCTTTCCATAGTTTTGTTGGAGAATTTCAAGTAGTCTTCCAATTTCAAGCCACGGCTTTCCAAATTCATAGCCATTTCTTGAATCATCTGTTCAACGCGATCGTCAACCATGATTTCAGGAATATCTACGGATGCGTTTTTAACTGCTTGTTCAATAATAGCAGCATTGTAAGCATCGATAGCACGATGTGCAGCGTCTTCTTCCATGTTTTTGCGAAGATCCGCTTTTAATTCTTCCATAGTTTCATAAGAGCTGGCTTCTTTAGCAAATTCGTCGTTCAATTCAGGTAATTCTTTGCGTTTAATATCGTGAACATGAACTTTGAATACAGCTTCTTTGTTAGCCAATTCTTTTACAAAGTAATCTTCAGGGAAGGTTACCTTAACTTCTACATCATCGCCGGCTGCGTGACCGATCAATTGGTCTTCAAAACCCGGGATGAAGCTGCCGGAACCGATTTGAAGCGGGTAGGATTTACCTTCGCCACCGTCAAAAGGTTTGCCGTCGATAGAACCGGCAAAGTCGATAACAGCAAAGTCATCTTTCTGTAATTTAGCATCTGCATCAGCTACTACCATTTTAGCTTGCTGGTTGCGGATATTATCTAACTGTTCCTGAATCTGTTCATCAGTTACCGTAGCATCCTGTTTTTCAGCTTCAAGGCCTTTGTATTCGCCAAGAGTAACTTCAGGGCGTTTAGTAAGAGTTGCTTTGAATACTAAATCTTTACCTTCTTCAAACGTTACGCGTTCGATTTCAGGTTCACTTACAGGAATGATTTCATTAGCAGTCAAAGCTTCTTGGTAAGCGCGACCGGCAATTACGTCAAAAGCTTCTTCCAAAATAGCTTCTTTGCCGAAGTTCATTTCTAAAATACGGCGAGGTGCTTTACCTTTACGGAAGCCGGAATATTTACCTGGCCGGCAATGCGTTTTACAGCTTGCTGAATACCTTTGGTTACGTCTTTAGCAGGTACTTCGATTGTTAAGGTTACCTTATGTTGATCAACAGGGGTTACAGTTGCATTCATGAAAATATGTCCTCCTTGAGGGCTAAATGCCCAAAATTTCTGTTTTATAATATTGCATTCCTTATCTTATCATAAAATTTGAATGTATGCAATTTTATGTGATAAAAGTAGCGATTTTATTTTAATTTTCTTTCGCAATCAATTCCATTACATCGCGACGACTGAATACGCCCACTACCGTGTTAGTTTCATCAACTACGGGCACGGTCTTCAAATGTTTTTCCAGCATAGTGGCCACTACACCTTCCACTTCATCTTTTGGCGAGCACGTAATAACTTCGGTAGTCATTAATTCTTCTACATGAGCGGCCAAGAGTTTCTTGAACTGTGCATTGTATTCGCCAATGCCACTGTAATAGATGCTGGCGCCCAAAACATTGACATAGTGCGGTGCATGAGGGCGAATCTTTTTATAAAGTAAATCCCCTTCTGTGATGATGCCGATTAATTTATTATCTTCATCCACTACGGTCAAAGCGGCTACCTGATATTTAACAAGCAACTTAGCTGCTTCATTGATTGACAACTCTTTACTGATTGTTGCGGGATATTTGTTCATAGCTTCAGCGATTAACATAGGATTACCTCCCTCACTATAAAATTTACTATTAGTGCTGAATGTAAAAACATCGAATTCTAAGGCTGATTGTAAAAACTTTAAATCATTTATTCCATAATTCTTAATTCTGCACTAATCGCAATTACAACTTATATATATCTTTGACAATATACTCGTAAAATCCTGCTTTATAATTTATTTTTATCTTTATTTAGTGCAAAACAATTCTTTATTTTAGTACAAAACAACTCTTTATTTTAGTACAAAATAAGCAATCACTGCCAACACAATAACGGCAAATACAATGACAACCTGCCAGCCGCGACGATTGCCACCCTCACCGCCTTCGTCGACGCCGATTAAATTGCCGTCCTCATCATAACGATTGCGGTACTGCCCTTCCAAGTCGTCATAGTCTCTTACATCTTCACCTGTTTCTTATAGCGTCGCGCCGCAACCTGCCTGGCACGCTCCTGCACATCAAGTTCCATCTGACTTACTTGAAGTGTGGTAAGATCCTTTTTCAAAGACTCCAAAAGGCCGCTGATGAATACGAGACGCCTTCCAGAATTTTATTTACATCAAAGGATCGTTGGAGCCATGACTGATAAGCTACCTTCAATACCTTATGATTTGCATCGCCCGCCGTACCTTCTGTTTTGATGAGCTCGCCGTTTTGCTTTCATTTGCCAAGCGTCCAAAAAGGTCTGTGCATAGCGACTGAACTCGACCAATAACTTCGTCAAATCGCCGCTTTGCATGCCCAACTCTTCTTTGCGATGCATAATGTATTGCGGTGTAAAATTGCCTTTTTCCAACTTTTGAATGGACATAGCCGCATCAGCGTAGGCCCCTAAGGTTGAATTCACTATGCGGGTTGTATTTGCAACCTCTTCCAACGTTTTTGCAAAAATCATTCCGTTCTTTCAGCTCCGCCGCAACCGCTACCTGCATATCAAGAGCGGCTACAGCTTCGGCCAATACAGCGGCCTGTTGCTGCAATAAGGCCAAATTATTGTGAATGATTGTCTGCGCCGTCTTAGCGGCCTCAATATAGGTTCTATAAAATCCGTCACTGCCCTCGTTCTGTTGCACCTGCCAGAGCGTTTCCAGACTCGGCATGCCACTGAAATTGGCATTTGCTTCATTATTCGTTGTATCTACTTTATCTGTCACTCTATTACCTCCATCTGCTCCCTTACCAATGATAAGGTTCATGACGATTAATTTTACAAGCGCGGTAAATCTGTTCTACCAATAAGAGCCGCACCATTTGATGGGTGAAGGTCATGGGGCTGAAAGATAATCTTAAATCGGCTCGCGACCTAAGCCCTTCCGACACCCCAAAGGCACCACCGATGATAAAAGTCATCTCACTGATACCTTGCACTTCCAAGTCGGCAATCTTTTCTGCCAAGCTCCGACGACATGGTTTTGCCCTTCACGTCCAGTAAAACGACAAAGCTCTTCGGGTTTATTTGTTTGAGCAATCGTTCCCCTTCCTCCGCCACAATAGCCTGACGTTTGCTATCATCGGCACTGGGCAATTTACTCTCGTTCAATTCCGTAATTGTCACACCGCCATATACCGTAAGGCGTTTCACAAATTCGGCCACCCCATCGCGCAGATAAGCGGTTTTAAGCTTGCCTACGGCTAATACGGTAAATTTCATAACTCAGATTCCACCTACCTCCCCGTAATTTTATTAATTCGTTGAATCCGGCAATGTGCCAAGAGTAATGGACACCGTGTGTTCAGCACCATTGCTGAGCACCGTAAGATCCAACGATTCGCCCGGTTTATGATTATCTAAAATTTGTTTCAACTGCATTAAGTTGGTAATAGATTTCTCACCTACCGCTGTGATGATATCACCTTCATTGATATCGCTGTTAGCGGCCGGTCCGTCGCTATAAACGCGCGCTACCAATAAACCGTCTGTTTTAAGTTGTAAGCCGTATTTCGCCGCATTTTGTTTATCCAAAAGGCCTAACCCCAAATACGCACGAACTACTTTACCTTTTTCAATCAGTTCTTTAACAATCGGTTTTACTTCATTGATAGGAATAGAGAAACCCATGCCTTCAATACCGGTCTGCGAAATTTTAGCACTGTTAATGCCCACAACATCGCCATCTGCATTAACGAGCACACCGCCGGAATTCCCCGGATTAATCGCCGCATCCGTTTGAATAAGCGGGAATCGTTGCGATTCCATATTGATTGTCCGATGCAAAGCACTGATAACACCGGCCGTAACAGTTCCTTGGAATTCTAAGCCTAACGGATTACCGATGGCGATAGCCGGTTCACCAACCTGCAATTGGTCAGAATCACCCAAAGTAGCTACCGGCATATTTTCGGTCGGGTCAATTTTAACAACCGCTAAGTCGGTCAACGGATCGACACCCACAATGGTACCGGGTTGTGAAGAACCATCACTTAAGGACACAGTAACCTTGCGATTATTCGCCTGCGCCACTACGTGATAATTAGTTACGATGTAGCCCGCTTTATCGATAATAACCCCGGAGCCTACGCCTTCACCAACCAATACTTGTTGGTCAAAAATATTACGATCATACACTTTAGTGGTAATGCCTACCACAGCCGGTCCTGCCTTCTTAACCGCCGACACTATCGCCGTATTGCGGTTATCGGAAAGGGGTACCGATTTTTTAGTACCATCGGCATTGACCGCCGTAGTTTCCTGGGTGATACTCTTAGTGTTACCAAAAAAATTACCCGTCAAATAACCGCCTACAGTACCCGCAATAATGAGCACTACAGCTAACAGAATAAATAAGCCTCTTCTTTTGTTATCCATAATAAACCTCCTGACTTAAGAATCAGCTACGCACGGATCGTTACCATTTCTTTCGGTTGACCGTGAAAAATTGTTATATCCTGCTTCATTATAAGCCCTTCCGCCGTTAATGCCGTGGTCACCGTGTCGGTTACTACAGCTTGTTCATTATTCTTTTCGGAGCGATGAGCCATAACTACTTGCAAATGTTCGGGACGCTTCATCATGAGTAATGCTTGCGCCGCGTGTTCATTACTTAAATGGCCGTAAGGACCGGCTACACGTTTTTTCAAATCAAAAGGATACGGGCCGTACTTGAGCATTTGCGGATCGTAATTTGCTTCTAAAACCAACAAATCACTTTCATCCATGTTTTTTAACATAGTGTCATCCACCAGCCCCGTATCGGTCATAAAGGTCAATTTATGCTTACCGTTATAACAACTGAGCCCATAGGATCCGCCGCATCATGACTGGTACGGAACGTTTCTATTTGTAAATCACCGATGGTGAAATTATTCTTCGTCAAAACGCAAAAGGCCTTGGTGTCAAGGTTCTTACGATTTACGAGTTCACGCATCGTACCCGCTCTGGTATAGACAGGCACATTGCACTGTTTGAGTAATTGCGGCAGTCCCGCCATATGGTCGGTGTGCTCATGAGTAATGCAGATAGCACTTAATTTATCGAGACCTAAACCTACCGCTTTAAGGCCGTTGGTGATACGCCGGGCACTGATGCCGGCATCTACCAAAATTGTGGTATTTTTGTAGGTTATTAGCGTTGCATTACCTTGACTGCCACTGGCCAACACATGTACGGCAAACGGAGCTTCCGAAGACTCTAAAGTTTCGTAAGCCGCCGCTATAGCACGGGCTCGATCCGTCATTAAATTTGTCACTTCTTTGTCTTCCAAAATAACTCCTTCTTACTTCTTACTTCTTACTTCTTACTTCTTACTTCTTACTTTTCCTTATTTTATATCTTAATTCCCTTACTTTCGCTTTGTTGCTTTGTCGGTATTACTGTTTCACTTCACGATTCAAATTACCGCTCTTGAAGCTTTGTAAATCGACACTCACATAGGTGAAGCCGAATTCTTCAAACGCTTTACGAATCGCTTCACGCCGTTCATCATCGGCAAAAATCTGAAAATCTTCACGACTTACTTCAATGCGTGCCATACCTTCATGGTATCGCACCCGCAAAGGACCGTCAATGAATTGATGCAAATACTTTTCGCCTTTTTCAATCATCGTCAACGCTTCGCCGGTAATCTCATGATTGTAAGGAATACGCGTAGCCAAGCATGGCGAACTTGGTTTATCCCATACTTCTAAGCCCCAAGCCTTCGCTACGGCGCGAATATCATCCTTGGTAAAGCCGTTTTCCAACAAAGGACTGCGAACGGTGCCAAGCTCTTCCAAAACGCGCATACCGGGGCGATAGTCTTTTTTATCATCCAAATTACCACCGTCAAGCACGCCGTTAATCCCCTGTTCTTTAGCCCAGTCGATTAACTTCTGAAAACGATTTTTTTTGCAATAATAACAACGGTCCGGATCGTTGCGCGTAAAATCGGGCATCTCCAATTCGTTAATTTCCACTACCGTATGCTTGATACCTATAGCCTTGGCAAAGCGTTTGGCATCTTCAATTTCTTCCTCCGGTAAGGTTGGCGAACTCACTGTAAACGCCTGTGCGTTATCGCCCAATACTTTATGGGCCACCGCCGCTAAAAAGGTACTGTCTACACCGCCGGAAAACGCCACTACAGCGCTCCCCATACGCTGTAAAGCAGCTTCCAAGGCAGACAGTTTAGTCTGCAATTCAGTATTCAACTCACTTGAACTCATTTTTTGTCTCTCTTTCTCTTTGTATAAAACAGTTGGTGCACGTCATAAACAAACTGTTCTCACACAGTTCAAACTAAGATTCTGCCACCGCCTGTAAATTTAACTGTGCTGAGCTAATAACTCAACAAAAGCCTTCATATTGGCCGCCAAATCGGGACCGCGACGGAACATATCGCCACCGACCAAGAACATCGTATCCGGACCGTAAATATCCAGTAACTCCGGCAAACGTTTTTCCGTAACACCACCGCCCGGTGAAGGACACGTAGCTTTCAAACCTGCAGTCGGATTCGTACAATAGGCGGAAATACGTTGACATTGCTGCGCCGTAAAGGTAAAACGGCCGCCATAGGACACAAAAATCGACATATCGGAACCAAATAAACGCGGCAATAAGCCATCCATAAGTAATCGGCAATACCGGAAATCCCCGGTAATACAAAACCGCCCATCATGGCGGGGTGCGTAATAATCGGCAAGCCTAATTCATCATCCGTAGCCAAACGATGGAGCCAACCGTAACCAACTAAAGCCGGTGCCACCATTAACGCCGTAGCGCCCATGGCTTTAGCATAATGAGCTCGCTCCAACACCGCTTCACCGTCAGCCGATACATTGGCGGCATACAGCGTATGATGCCCGGTTTGCGCATTTGTTTCAGCTACAGTGGCCGCACAACATTTAATTCGTTCTTCAAATGTACAGAACGATTGATTCGTAATGCCATGATCATCTTTAATCACATCGGCTCCACCCTGCACATAGGCTTTACACATGTCCGCCAATTGAGCCGGCGATGTTCCCATCGGCTTAATAACCGCTTGTATCATAGCGCGCTTTGGTGTTTTCACCAATTCGCGGATACCGTTTAAACCAAATCGTGGGCCTTTAAAGTGCTCAATCAGCGAGGGTGCAAGCTCAATGTCCACTACCCAAATATGGGGCTGCAAAGACGAATTACCGAACACCACATTCAAAAATTGAGTAGCTTCAAAAGCACTGCATTCCACACCATAGGAAATGCGAGCCAAATAATATTTGCCGTCACCGGTAGGTTCCAACGATTCAAGGCGCCCCACTATATCGCGTTTAATATCTTCATTTGTTACAAAATCATAAGGAAATTCAATGGTTTGTTCCACTTGTACACCCCAAGCAATGGCTTTCGCCTCTTCATAGCTTGGCGCTTCTATCTGATAGGTCACCACAAACCGCTCATTACACAAGGTCTCCATTTTTGCCTCCTTTTTACATACATCTCTAAAGTATTATTTTACTATAAATCGACCATTTATTGTAGATAATAATTCAATAAATTTCTATATATAGCCCTTCAATATGGCTAATCCTTCAACAAATTACTACTTGTTATAAGTATTTTATGATAAACTATAAAAAAAGAAAAGAGAGCCTCAATGTGACACGGAAGATTTGCCTATCATGTTGAGTCGTATTTAAGGAGGAACATACTATGAATTGGAACAATTACATCTCAAAAACAGCACAAGAATTGCCTGCTTCAGGCATTCGTAAATTTGGGAGATGGCCTTAGCATGGACAATGTGCTGTCATTAGGCGTTGGCGAACCGGACTATGCACCACCGCAGAAAGTACTGGACGCCGCTATCAAAAGCCTCGAAAATAAAGAAACAAGTTATACCAGTAACGCCGGCTTATTGCCGCTTCGCACGGCCATTCGAAAATGGTACGGCAAGCGCTATGGCGTTGACTATACAGAAAACGAAATGATGCTCACCGTCGGCGCCAGCGAAGCCATTGATTTAGCTATGCGTGTATTGCTCGACGAAGGGGACGAAGTCCTCATTCCGGATCCATCCTATGTAGCCTATGCGGCGGAAGTCAAACTAAATAAAGGCGTGGCTGTCATGGTGCCGACTCATTTGGAAGAAGGCTTCAAAATTACACCGGCTGCCATTGAAAAAGCGGTTACTCCTAAAACTAAAGTGTTACTCATGGGGTACCCAAGTAATCCGACCGGCGCCATTTTAACACGGAAAGAACTGGAAGGCATTGCGGAGGTTGTAAAAAACATGACCTCATCGTTGTAAGTGATGAGATTTATTCCGAGTTAACCTATGGTCGCACTCATACGAGCATTGCCGCCTTACCGGGCATGAAGGAACGAACACTTATTTTGAACGGTTTTTCCAAAGACTATGCTATGACCGGTTTGCGCATCGGTTTCCTCTTGGCTCCTACAGAAATTATTGAACAGGCTATCAAAATTCACCAGTACAGCATTGTGGCACCGCTACGCCGATTCAACATGCCGCTATCGTAGCGCTCAACGAATGCGACGACAGCGTAATTGCTATGCGTGAAGAATACGAAGCACGGCGCGATTTAATTGTTGCAGGCTTCCAAAAATGGGACTTCCCATCGCTGTGCCGGAAGGTGCCTTCTATGTATTCCCTGATATTTCAAGTTGCGGCTTAAGCGATTTCGATTTCGCCGTGCAATTATTA
>ENA-OQIC01000313-OQIC01000313.1-human-gut-metagenome-genome-assembly--contig:-NODE-313-length-21811-cov-1.564333_pt1 | contig 21811 bp, 27 predicted proteins | sample MGYA00242572_ERZ504736 | MGnify/ENA primary metagenome ERZ504736 (study PRJEB26092, sample SAMD00036201) | human gut metagenome | host: Homo sapiens | study: EMG produced TPA metagenomics assembly of...
CGCATGTTTCATGTCCAGTACCCGGCTAAATTCCAGAATACTGCAATTCTCGATCCCAATCAGTTCCTTCTCTACATACAATCTAATTCCAAGCCAGTTTGGAAGATTTGCCAGTTCCCGCATAAATGTCTCGGATTTGTCAAACACACCATTGACAAATGTACACGGAAGACTCTTCACCGTCCCTTCCTCATAGCTTCCTCTTGTCCCCAGATACCCGTTTGTCAGACAGAACAGACTCTCATAGTTCAGATTCTCCGCCGCATCATATTCATCCTGGAGAATCAGCCATTCGTCACCACCCAGCAATGTCTGTAATTTCTCTGAAAATCTATCTCTTATCATCTTCCTTCACTCCTTTAGTCAAGATATTTTTTCTTTGCAGTCTCTTTTTCTGTTCCCGCTTCTATCATCTGCAGTGTAAATGCCATCGAAAAATCCTGGCGTTTTACTTTGGCACGTTCAATCTGCTCTTCTCCGCAACTGTTGCTTCCGAGTCCGGAATGTTTGTAATCTAGATGAATAATCACATTCTCTGCTTTCTCCATCTGCCATGCATGGCCGGCTTTTTCCAGACTCTCGTCCGTATAATTGGACAGATTCAATCCGAGCGGTGCTCCATCATGCAAAGCATTGCATTTTTGCCATCTCCGATTGAGAACCATTTCACATCTTCCCGGTGTCCATTCTCCTGCGGATATACATAATTTGTCATCATACCGTCTACACCGCTCTTATAAATTCCCATAAAGGCAGCCTCTTTGCTGTCCACATAGTTTTCTCCAAATCCTCTTCCATACCACATCGCATTCTGAAGTTCTCTGTTTCCTTTCATCTGAACTCCAATACGCGGGAGAAATTCTGGTTCTTCTTTCCCATTCTGCACAGTCTTTGCGTTGAGTGTTACTTCACTTGTCCGCAAGAATAGACTCTGTACTCATAGTCACATATAAATCCCCATGACTGATTATAACATCCAAAATACTTTCCAATCTCTACTGTCACACAATCTTCTTTTTCATGATAACGGAAGTATTCTGTCTGCTCACACGGTTTCTGAATAAAATTATTTATTCATCCAGTCTTCTTTCTTGTACATATCGTTGTCAATTGTTGCACGGTAGACACTCATCTCTGGTCCTGCAGTTAAAAATTCTCTGCCATCAGCAGAAACAGAAAGTAATTTCCCAAATACTGAGTGGAACTGCACTGTAATCTTCTCATTTTGTACAGTCAGGATTCCTTCTTTTTCTGTCACCTTAAGTGCCTCTCCCTGCGGACGTTCTTCCAGTACTTCAGAGTGGATTTCCATCGGGAACTGCGCTCTTACAATTTCATGTCCTGCCGATGCATAAAGCGTTTTCTCTTTCTCACAGATAGAAATGTTTAGATAGTAGTCTACATTTTTCTCAGCCTCAAACGGTACATATGGAATCTGAATCTTTTGTGCCTCCTGAGGTTTTGCCGCAAGTTCTGTAATTCTTCCTTCCTGCACTGTCTGATCTTCTGCCTGAATCCACCATCTCAGTTCCAAATGGGATAGATTGCGGAAATCATAATAATTTTTCAGCTGGATTTCTCTATATTTTCCAGGTACTTTTGTCACTTCCACTGGTGCGATTACCTGCTTATATTCTGCCAATGCCGGGGACGGAGTGCGGTCTGGCATCAGAAGTCCGTCAATACAGAAATTTCCATTTGTCGGAAAATCTCCATAATTTCCTCCATAACGGTAATATTCATACCCATTCTCTTCCGTGTAGATTCCATGATCATACCATTCCCAAATAAATCCGCCCTGAAGTCTTTTATATTTCCGGAACAACTCCTGATGTTCTTTCAGACCTCCTGGTCCATTTCCCATCGCATGTCCGTATTCACACATCACATGCGGTTTATCTCCTTTGATTTTATATTCTGCAATCTCTTTGAGTGGTTTTAATCTTGTGTACATCGTAGAGTAAACATCCGACACTTCTGCCTCAAAGTCTCCCTCATAATGTACAAGTCTTGTATCATCCAATTCACGAATGGCTTCTGCTGCACTGCGAAAATTATGTCCAAAACTTGACTCATTTCCCATCGACCACATAATGATGCATGGATGATTGCGATCTCGTTTGACCATTCTGACACTCCGGTCCACATAAGATTTTTCCCACTCCGGATCATCTGTGATCCATTTGTAATTCCCTGTCCACTCAAATCCATGACATTCTAGATCCGCCTCGTCGATCACATACAATCCATATTCATCACACAGATCATAGAGATATTCATTTGCCGGATAGTGTGAGCACCGAACTGCATTGATATTGTGCTGTTTCATCAGAACAATGTCTGCCTTTGTCTGTTCATAGGTGACACATCTTCCTTCCTTTGGATTATAATCATGATGATTCACTCCATTTAACAGAATTACAGTATTGTTGACACGGAAATTATTGTCAATGATCTCAATTCTTCTAAATCCAGTTCTCACCTGCACTTCATGCTCTCCTGCTGAAACAGTCAACACATAAAGTTCCGGTGTCTCTGCTGTCCACGGTCTGATTTCCCCAACATTTTCTGACCAATTTGCCTTCTTTTCTTCTGTTCGGCATTCGCCTCTGCGATTATCTGTCCGTCTTTTTCCAGTTTCCAAGTCAGTGTCACATTATGTTTTGTTTTTACAGAAACATTTAAAATTCCGTTTTTGTAACTGTCATCCAGTGTTCCTTCGACAGCACAGTCCAAGATACTGTTTTTTGGCTCATTGATCAGTTCTACATCCCGGAAAATCCCGGACATCCACCACATATCCTGATCTTCCAGATAGGTTCCATCCGACCATTTATACACTCGGACTGTAATGTCATTTTCTCCTTCTTTCACAAGTTCTGTGATATCAAATTCACTCGGAAGTCTACTTACTTTGCTATATCCTGCATGAACACCATTTACCCACACATCAAATGCACTGTCCACTCCGTGGAATTTTAAAATTGTATCATTTTTTATCCAGTTTTCATCCAGAACTATCGTTTTCTTATAAATTCCTGTCGGGTTTTCTGTCGGAACAAATGGTGGGTTAACCGGAAACAGATACAATACATCCGTGTAGTGCATATGATCGTATCCGCGTAACTGCCAAACGGATGGGACATCAATCTGATCCCATCCCTCTTTGCTTATTTCTTTATTCATAAACCCTTCAGGAGATAATTCCGGCGCTTCTAGATATAAAAAGTTCCACACTCCATTCAATGTCATTTTCGGAGCGGAATCCCGATAGAAGGCAGTTCTCGCTTCTCGTCTCCCGATCTGTTCTACTGCTATATCTTCCCATCTTTTTCTTTCTCGCCTTACCATGTATAAATCTCCTCGTCTTATCTTATTTTTCTTATGTTCGCAGGAAACTCCTCTTATTTTTGATACCTGGTTCCTTGTACCTGTTGCAAACAGGAATTCCTGCGACTCTATTTTCTTTTTTTCTTATTTAATCGAACCACTTGTACCTTCCACAATATACTTCTGTGCAAAATGAAATCAGAATCGGTGGAATGATCATGATAACGGTAATACAGAGCATCGGAATGATCTGTGTTTCATGTACTCCTTTAAAGGAAGCAAGTCCAAGCGCCAGTGTATATTTACTTCTATCCTGTAAGAAAATCAATGGGCCAAGGTAATCGTTCCATACACTAATCATATTGAGCACACCGACCAGAATTAAGGAAGGTTTCAAAATTGGCATAAAGATCTTCCAGTAAATCTGAAATGCATTCGCACCGTCAATTCTTGCTGCCTCCTCAAAATCTCTCGGCACTCCCATCAAGAACTGTCTCATCAGGAATATATAGTATGCCGATCCAAACCATGCCGGAATAATCAGCGGTTTCAATGTGTTGATCCATCCAAACATTTTAAACTCCATATACTGTGGGATCATTGTAACATCCCATGGAATCATCATTGTAGAGAGAAGGATCATAAAGAGAATATTCTTTCCCTTAAAATTGTATCTAGCAAATCCATATGCAACAAGTGAACAGGAAAGCACCTGACCTGCCGTTGTTCCGACTGTTACCAGTATAGAATTCAATAAATAAGTTCCGAAAGGCTGTGCCTCCCACGCCTCTTTAAAGTTTCCAAAAAGCCATTCCGGAAAAAGCTTTGGCGGATATGCGATCGCTTCTGCCTCTGTCTTAAATGTTGTAAACAGCATATACACAAAAGGTGCCAAGAAGTAAACGGCAACAAGTGTCAGCAGTGCATAAATAATGACTTTTGATTTTTTTGACATTTTCATTACTTTCTACCCCCTCTTTTGTGTTTCTTCTGTTTTTTACTTCCTCCCGCCTCTGTCTCGTAAAATACCCATGCAGAAGAAGATTTAAATACAAGAGCTGTCAGAAGCAGAATGATAATAAACATAACCCATGCATTTGCACTGGCATATCCAAGCTTATGATGCTTAAACGCATTGTTATATGTATACAGCCCATAGAAATAAGTAGATTTCAGCGGACCTCCTCCTGTAAGCAGCATAACAAGTGTTACCTGCTGGAAGGAACTGATAATCGATGTAATCAGATTAAACAAAATCGTCGGTGTGATAATTGGCAGTGTAATACTAAAAAACTGTCTTGCCGGACTTGCTCCATCTATGGAAGCAGCCTCATACACATCAATCGGAATGTTTTTAATATCTGTATAAAAGATCAGCATCATTGTACCAACACCGAACGCACTGGCAAGTATTACCGCGAACAGTGCCCACGCAGGATCGACGAGCCATTTCGGTCCTTTGATTCCAAGAAGAGATAACAGATAGTTTAACACTCCATACTCTCCGTTTAAGATCCATCCCCAGATAATCGATGTTGCAACACCAGAGATTACTGCCGGAATATAGAAAATTGTACGATAAATCTTCACACCTTTGACCGGCTGTGTGATCAGCATTGCAAGAAACAATGCGATTCCCATGTTCAGTGGCACAAAGATTGCTGCATATTTCAAACTAATCGTCAGCGATTTCCAAAACTGCTTATCACTTGTGAACATCTCCATATAGTTGCCAAGTCCTCTGAATTCCGGCGTAGCGTAAGAGGCCAGTCAAAAAAACTCATGATCAGAGATAAGATCAACGGTCCTACTGTAAACACTACAAATCCAATAATCCACGGCATAATAAACAGATACGGAGTTGCAAGTTTTCAGAAATTTCTTTTGTTTCATTCTCTCTTTCCTCCATTCGGGTTCCTTTATCATTATTTACTGCTGTGCGGCTTCATCTAGTACATCAGATGGTTTTCCAACACACTCGGATTAAATACTTGTTCAAAAGATAAAGACAGACTTTCTGATAATTCTGACCATTCGTCAATAATAAAACTTGCAGGAGTATATCCGTCACTTTGTTCCAACATCGTGTAGAATGGTGCATACTGTGGTTGTTCCATAATTTTCTCTGATTCCACAACACTATTTAACACTGGAAGTTCCAGGCCGATTCTTTCTTTGTTCATCTCTTCGCTTGTCCAGAATTTTACAAATTCCCATGCCTCTTCTTTGTGTTTTGAATCTTTTGAAATTGAGATTCCCGAAGAACTAAGAATACTTACGGACGGATGATCTGCATCTGCAAATGACGGAATATTCACTACACCATAGTTCATGCCGTCTTCTTCCAGTGAATTAATCGCCCAGGATCCATATACATACATCGCTGTATTTCCCGCACGAAATTCATCCGTACCTGTTTTCTCTGTAGCAACTGCGTATTCTTCTTTTTCCATCTCCTGGAACATTTCAAATACTTCTTTTGATTTCTTAGAGTTCAGATTCTTCTCAAGATTGCCGTCTTCATCTGTGTAAGCTGCTCCATTACTCCACAGATACATTTCAAAATCATATGGATCCGGCTTCATCTGGAAGGAGAAACCTTTGACACCACATTTCTCATAAATGGTCTTTGCTGCTTTCTGAAGGTCATCCCATGTCCAGTCGTTTGTCGGTTCTTCAATTCCCGCCTCTGCAAATAAATCTTTATTATAGAATAATGCATGTGTTGTAAATCCTACTGGAATACCATAAGTTGTATCATCCAGTGAATTGTAATTCCACAATGTATCATAGAAATTAGATTTATAATCTTCCCCTTCTTTTTCGATATATGAGTCTAACGGTTCCAGCCCATCTGCATATGCAGGATAATTCCACATATACATCACATCTGGGTATCTCCTGAACCCATACCCGCACTGATTTTCGTATCAAAATCACTTCCGTATGCCTCCAGCGTCACCTCAATATCATCATGCTCTGCATTAAACTGATCCACCAGTTTTTGCTGACGCTCTACATCCTCGGCAGTATCCCAGGAAGCAAAACGAATCTTCACTTTTCCGTCACTTGTCTCTTCTTTTCCTTCCTTGCTGCCGCAGCCACCTAAAATTGTCGTCGCTGTCATTGCCAAAATAAGCATTCCCACCAGTTTCTTTTTCATATCGTTTCCTCTCGCTTTTTAATATGTGCTTATTATATTATTTACTTAGTAAAAGTCAACATTTTACTAAGTAAATAATATAATTTGTATATTTTACTTATTTTATATTTACATTTTTGTGTATTTTATACAATAAATATTGCATTTATTATGTTTATATGAATTTCAATCATGTTGTATCAATTTATTTTTACTGATTTCCTTAGCTTTTTTCACTGACCATTTTTCCATTTTAGGCAAAAGCAATAACACAAAAGGCACCCACTTTTTATCGTGGATGCCTTTTCTTTATAATAGTTAATCATGGCGTAAGCAATATTTATTTGTTCAATCCCATTTCTTCTCTTACTTCGATGAAGCATTTTACAATGAAGTCGATATCTTCTTTTGTATGGCTTGCACATACCTGTGTACGGATTCTTGCTTTTCCCTTCGGAACTACCGGATAAGAGAATGCAACAACATATACCCTTTGCTCTCATACGCTCTGCAAATTCTGCTGCTGTCACTTCATCATATAACATTACAGGTACACATGGATGTGTTCCCATGATGATATCAAATCCGTTGTCTACAAGTTGTTTACGATAGTATGCTGTTGTTTCTTCTAAGTGGTCACGAAGTTCTGTACTTTCCTCTAACATATTGAACATTTCAATACTTGCACCTGCAATTGCCGGAGCAAGAGAGTTGGAGAATAAATACGGACGGCTTCTCTGACGAAGCAGATCGATGATTTCTTTTCTTCCTGATGTGTATCCGCCTGACGCTCCACCAAGTGCTTTTCCTAAAGTACCTGTGATGATATCCACACGTCCTTCTACACCACAATGCTCTGCTGTTCCACGTCCGTGAGCTCCGACAAATCCTACCGCATGGCTGTCATCTACCATCACGAGTGCATTGTATTTGTCTGCAAGATCACATACACCTTTTAAGTTACAGATAATTCCATCCATAGAGAATACACCGTCTGTTGCGATCAGTTTAATTCTTGCTCCGGCTTCATCTGCTTCTTTCAATTTTGCTTCCAGATCTTCCATGTTATTATTTTTGTAACGGAAACGTTTTGCTTTGCAGAGACGTACTCCGTCGATGATAGAAGCATGATTTAATTCATCGCTGATAACGGCATCGTCTGCTGTTAAAATTGTCTCAAACAACCCACCATTGGCATCAAAACAAGAAGAGTAAAGAATCGTATCATCTGTTCCGAGGAATCCTGAAATCTTCGCTTCCAGTTGTTTGTGAATATCCTGTGTTCCACAGATAAAACGTACAGATGCAACTCCGTATCCTCTCTCATCGTATGTTCTCTTTGCTGCATCGATCAGTCTCTGGTTGTCTCCAAGTCCGAGATAGTTATTTGCACACATGTTGATAACTTCTCTTCCGTCCTCCAGTTTTACTTTTGCGCTCTGTGGAGAAACGATCGGAGCTTCTCCTTTAAATAATCCTGCTGCTTTAATGTCTTCTACTTCTTTTGTGAGATACTTAAAATATCATTTTTACGTGCCATGTTGAAATCTTCCTTTCTTTCAGACAACTTTTTCGTCGTTTTCGATCTTAAAATTCCTGTGACTGTGCCTCTAACTGATCTAAGTCTTCCCAGTTCAGGATAACCTTTCCTGACTGTCCGGAAATCATTGCTTCAAATCCTGCCTTGTAATCTTTAATATTCAGTCTATGTGTGATGATATCAGAGATGTCCAGTCCTGCCTGAAGCATTGTAGTCATCTTATACCATGTATCCCATACTTTACGTCCGTAAATTCCGCGGATATTCAGTCCATTCCAGATAACTGTCTCCCAGTTGATCTGTGCATCTGGTCTCTGAAGTCCTAATACTGCAATCTTACCGCCGTGCTTCATGTTGTCGATCATGTCTCTAAATCCAGCTTGTGCTCCGGACATTTCCATACCAACGTCGAATCCTTCTGTCATTCCGATTTCCTTCATGACTTCTTCCAATTTCTCATTTGCAAGATTTACTGTTCTTGTTGCTCCCAGTTTCTTTGCAAGATCCAGACGATACTGGTTAAAATCTGTGATAACAACGTGTCTTGCTCCTGCAAATTTTGCGATTGCCGCTGCATGATTCCGATCGGTCCTGCTCCTGTGATCAGCACATCTTCTCCTAATACTTCATAAGAAAGTGCTGTATGTGTCGCATTTCCAAATGGATCAAAGATTGCATACATCTCTTCCGGGATTGCCGGATTTGTCGGCCATACGTTAGCAGCAGGGATGACAAGGTATTCTGCAAATGCTCCATCGCGGTTTACGCCGACACCTTTTGCATCTTTACAGTTCTCTTTGTGCCCTTCCAGACAGTTACGGCATTTTCCGCATACAATATGTCCTTCTCCGGATACAATATCTCCGATGTTGAATCCTTCTACGCCAGATCCCATCTCTACGATCTCTCCAACATATTCGTGTCCAGCTGTCTGTCCTACGGCAATGGTGTGCTGTGCCCATTCATTCCACTGGTAGATATGTACGTCTGTTCCACAGATTGCTGTCTTATGGATTTTGATCTTCACATCGTTTGTACCAACTTCCGGAATCGGTACTCTTTTTAATGCAAGTCCCGGAGCTGCTGTTTCTTTTACAAGTGCCCACATTTTATTATCGTTCATCTTATTTTTCCCTCCGTGTAATTGTGATTCAGTATTATCACCATTTGTATTTATCATACTCTATTTTGACATTTTTTTCAAGACTTTTTTCCGCATATCGCGAACATTTTTATTTACTGTCCGTATAGCAGAAACACTTGTTTTCTTACAACATTCACCATTGACAGAGAAGAAAAAACACGATACACTTCTGATATAATTGAGTGCAATCAGATGCCCGCAAGATAATAGGGAAATGAGTGAGATTCTCATACGGTCCCGCCACTGTGTTGGAGGAATCGTCAGCCAATATGCCACTGGGATACTGGGAAGGCGGCTGACGGTGTTGATACCTGAGTCAGAAGACCTGTCTGTTGCATAAGATTCACACATAGTTACGAGCGATGACTAGGTGTATAAAGAGGGTGTCATAAATATAGAAGATCTGAGCAAGTGACAGCCTGTATCTGGACAGATACCGGTTGCTTCTTTTGTAAAACTTCTTTTATGACAGCCCCTTTATCGCGCATACCTGTCTGCTTTTTTTGCATGACAGGTTTTTATTTTGTAAAAATTTTCTTTTACAAAATAAGCAGCAAAATGCAGGAGGAATAATCAATGAACAAAACACAAAAGAAACTCGTCACTTTATCAACCATACTTGCCATCGGTTTTGGTATTTATCCTGCCGCAAATGCAATGCACATTATGGAAGGCTATCTTCCAGTTACTTATTGCATCGCATGGGGCATTCTCTGTATTCCATTTCTGATCGCAGGATTCTTCTCTCTGAAGAAAACAATTCAGGAACACCGGAAGACTCTGATCCTTTTAGCAATGGCAGGAGCTTACGCCTTTGTTTTATCTGCCCTGAAAATCCCATCTGTCACAGGAAGCAGTTCTCATATGACAGGAACAGGACTCGGTGCGATCTTGTTCGGACCATGTGCCACCGGAATTTTAGGACTGATCGTCCTCCTATTTCAGGCAGTACTTCTCGCTCACGGAGGTCTTACGACACTTGGAGCAAATACATTTTCCATGGCAATCGCGGTCCGCTTCTGACATTTGGAATCTATAAGCTCTGTCAGAAATTAAAACTGAACCGAATGGTCACAATCTTTCTTGCGGCCTCTCTCGGCGATTTATTTACTTATTGTATTACAAGCTTCCAGCTCGCTCTCGCCTACCCTTCCGAAGTCGGTGGATTTTCTGCTTCTTTAGTGAAGTTCATGGGGATCTTTGCAGCGACTCAGGTGCCACTTGCAATCATCGAAGGACTTCTGACGGTTGTCGTTATCATGAGTCTGGAATCTTACGCAAAATCTGAATTATCTGCACTTGGATACTTCAAAGGAGGTGCTGCAAATGTCAAGTAAAGCAAAATCTATCATTATTTTATTACTGCTCTGCGTACTGATTGCCGTAATCCCGCTTACGATGAGCAAAAATAAAGGTTCTGAATTTGGCGGTGCAGACGGCGAAGCAGAAACTGCCATCACAGAAATCAACCCAGATTATGAAGCATGGGCTTCCCCGATTCTGGAGCCACCGGGAGGTGAGACAGAAAGTCTTCTGTTCTGTCTTCAGGCCGGGCTTGGTGCAGGAGTCTTTGGATATCTGCTCGGTGTGCTGAGAGAACGCGCAAAACACGAATCCAAAGCAGAATCTCAACCTGCAAAATAAAGACGGACGACCGTTTTTATTTCCTATATTATCATTTTCCAGGAAAGGACTGTCTATGTTTGAAATCGACACACTTTGTTATCATTCAAAACTAAGAGAGAGAAATGCAGAGATAAAATTTGCTTTCACCGTGCTGACACTGTTCATCTGTGTCTGGAACCGCTCCATTGTGATCGCAGCGATCGTCTTTGCAACTACCGGATTTTTGACCGTATGTGTGGGTGGCATTCCTGCTGCCCGTACATAGGCTTTTATGTATTCCGTTTTTCTTCCTTCTTTTGAGTACTTTGACAGTGGTCATTAATTTTTCAAAGACACCATTGTCAGGATATGCGATCTGCCTCGGAACTTTTTACATCACAGCCGGAAAGGATACGATTCTCTTTGCCGTTCAGATTTTCTGCACCGCATTCGGAGCTGTGTCCTGCCTTTATTTTTTATCACTTTCCACACCGATGACCGATTTGATCGCCGTTTTAGAAAAACTGCACTGCCCTTCTCTGTTCATCGAACTGATGCTTTTGATCTATCGATTTCTCTTTGTTCTCGCCGAGCTTGCCTCTTCTATTTCCACAGCCCAGAAAGCACGGCTTGGCAATCGGAATTTTCGCACTTCCTTTTCTTCCTTCGGTGCACTTTTATCCGTTCTGTTCATCCGTGCCATTCAGAAATCGGGCAGGCTGTATGATGCTATGGAATCACGCTGCTATGATGGAACAATTCGTGTTCTCCATCAACAGTATCCTGTTAAGAGAAAGGAACTCTTTCTTTGCATCGGTTACGAACTATTGTTACTCTACTTTTCATGGAAAGGACTGCCATAATGTCAGAAACGATTTTAGAAGCAAAACATTTATATTTCTCTTATGACAATGATCAGACACATTCTCTCAATGATTTTTCATTGAAAATTGAAAAAGGGAAGAAAATTGCAGTGATGGGATCTAACGGTTCCGGCAAATCTACCTTTTTCCTCTGCTGCAACGGAATCCACCGCCCTTCTTCCGGAAATCTGTTTTTTCACGAAAAGAAATCGGTTATTCCCGCAGAGAACTTCTGGAGCTAAGGAGTAACATCGGTATCGTCTTTCAGGATCCGGATAACCAACTCTTTTCCGCCAGTGTCTATGAAGAAATTTCTTTTGGAATTTTAAATCTCGGCGTTTCAAAAGATACAGCGAGACAGGCTGTCTCCAATATCATTTCCAAATTGGAGATCACACCATTTCAGGAGAAACCGACCCATGCACTGAGCGGTGGACAAAAAAAGCAGGTTGCTATTGCAGATATTCTTGTTATGCAGCCGGAAATTCTGATCCTCGATGAACCTGCCGCTTCTCTTGACCCGAAACATACCGATATTGTGCGGGCATCGATCGATCAACTTAGCGACAATGATATGACGATTTTAATTGCCACTCATGATGCCGACTACGCATTTGCCTGGGCAGATGAAGTGGTTCTGATCCACGAAGGCAGTGTTTTAAAAAGCGGGACACCGCTTGATGTTTTTTCAGATACAGAAGCACTGGCACGGACCAACTTAAGACCGCCATCGGTCCTTCCGCTTTTTCAGACACTGTGCAGGAAGCATATTTTATCAAAAGAACTTCCCGTCCCAAGAACTTTAACAGAACTTGAACAACGACTGGAAGCATTACCCGATGATGCAAAAAAGCATCCAGTAAATAAACAATCACCGAAAGCAAACCATATTTTCATCCATATAAAGTGAGGACTGTATTATGAATTTATCGAAAAAAAGCAATCCTTGTTGTCAGCTTTGGCACAAGTCATGAAAACACCCGCGCAGTTACGATCGATGCGATTGAATCTGAAATCGCATCCGCTTTTCCGGGCTTTGCGATTTACCGTGCATGGACAAGTGGGATGATCATCAGAAAAATCCTGAAGCGTGACCATGTGAAAATCTTCACCGTAATCGAGGCGATGGAGCAGATGCTCGCAGATGGGATCACAGATGTCATTATCCAGCCAACCCATGTTATTAACGGAATTGAGAATGATCTGATGAAAGAGCATGCCCTCTCTTTCCGTGACGCTTTTCGCTCCATCCGGTTTGGGACTCCACTTCTGACAAGCGAAGCAGATAATCGGGCCGTGATCGCCGCAGTGACCGAGACGTTCTCGTCTCTCTCCCCAAAAGATGCTCTCGTACTTATGGGACATGGAACTACACATTATTCCAATGCAATCTATGCTGCTTTGGATTATCAATTCAAAGAGATGGGATATCCAAATATCTTTGTCGGAACAGTAGAAGCTTATCCCGATATGGATACGCTGCTGCGCCTCGTTGATCAAACCCACCCAGAGCAGATTTATCTTGCTCCTTTTATGATCGTTGCAGGGGATCACGCTGTAAACGATATGGCTGGAGAAGACGAAGATTCCTGGCAATCACAATTTCAGTCACTTGGATATCCGGTGACATGCATCTTAAAGGGACTTGGAGAATATGAAGCGATCCGTAAAATATTTCTCCAGCATATCGAAGATGCACTGGCAGAAGCATAGGCCATTTTAGAGCTGTATACTCCCTGGTGATCTCAAATGCAACACACGCTGTAAGGCTGCTTTTCAGTCTATACAAGGCGTGTGTTTCTCTTTATTTTCCATCTCTCTCAATCATATACAACAGTGCATTGCAGATACAAGCTGCAATATTGCTTCCCCCTTTTCTTCCTCTTGCCACAATATATGGCACTCCAGCTTCCATAATCAGCTCTTTGGACTGCACCACATTGACAAAACCTACCGGAACTCCAATGACCAATGACGGAGAAATTTTCTTTTCCTGAATCAATTCATAGAGGCGCACAAGCGCTGTCGGAGCATTCCCTACTGCAATGATCGGATGTCCTCCTAATTCTGCCGCCTTCTCCATGCTGACTACCGCACGTGTCTCTTTTCGCTCTTTGGCCGCAGCCGCCACGTCTTCCTCTGCCATAAAGCAATAGATTTCCCCTCCTAGTTTCTGCAAGATTTTTTATTGACCCCTGCTTTTCCCATATTTGTGTCAGTGATGATCGCTTCTCCCCGCCTCAGCGCAGCGAGAGCTATTTCCACCGCATGCTCTGAGAAGACCAGGTTGTCTGCGTAATCAAAATCTGCACTTGTGTGGATACATCTTTTAAATGATCGGCTCGTGCAATTTCGGAAGCTCCGCTCACCCAGTTCTTCTCCTATGATTTCAAAACTTCTCTTTTCGATTTGTGCCGGTTCTACTTTTTCTAATGCAATCTTCATCGATATCTCCTTTTCTCAGTTTTGACAGATTCTATATTCCTGTCTCCAAAATCTCATAGATTTTTTCCATATCCAGATGTGCACGCAATCCTTCTGCGAGAAGATTATACTGCGTTTCTTTAAAAGCTGCAAAATCCACTTGTTCCAAATCGGAAAGTGTAATCCCCTTTTTCTCTGCAAGCGCTTCTAAGATTGCCGGCACAACGCCTTCCCCATCGAAAATGCCATGCACATAAGTGCCATATACATTTTCTTTCCAGCATCCATCTGCCTTCTCCCCTTCTTTTTCTAGTTGGAATGCTTCTCTTTTATGGGATGTTTCCTGTAATTTTGTCAGCGTCTGCCCTCGACATACGGTCTGTCCCATATGCACCTCATATCCATAAAGCGGAATCCCCGCAAGCCTTTTTAATGTTCCTCCCGGCATACTAAAGGTTCCTTCCACCCTAGTTCTTGTCTTTTCTGTGGAAATACAGTATCCACCGGAAGCAGGCCCATCCCCTGGATCGTTCCTCCAGCCTCCATCTGCTCGGGATCTTTGATCGTCTCCCCAAGCATCTGATATCCTCCGCAGATCCCGAAAATAACTGTCCCTTTTGCGTGTGCTTTTAAGATTGCTGCCTCCATACCGCTTTCCCTAAGCCATCTGAGATCTTCCATTGTATTCTTGCTGCCTGGCAGAATGATCAATCCGGCTTCTGCAATTCTCTCACATGTTCCACATAGCGGACAGACGCTTCCTTTGCCACTTCCAACGCATTAAAATCTGTAAAATTGGAAATCCTCGGAAGACGGATCACGGCGATATCAATCTTTCCTGCCGCCTCTTTCATCCAAAACCGTTCGGTCAGACTGTCCTCATCGTCTAACTGCACCTGCAGATACGGAGCAACTCCTACAACCGGAATCCCTCCTTTTTCTTCCAGCATCACGACACCCGGATCCAAAATTGTCTTATCTCCCCGAAATTTATTGATGATCAGACCTTTGACCATCTGTTTTCCTCTTCCTCTAACAAAAGAAGTGTCCCAAGAAGCTGTGCAAACACACCTCCACGATCAATGTCTCCCACGAGAAGAACCGGCGCTTTGGCCAATTTTGCCATACCCATATTCACAATATCATCTTGCTTCAGATTGATCTCCGCCGGGCTTCCGGCACCTTCGATTACGATGATATCATATTCTGCCTCCAATTTTTGATATGCGCGCAGAATATCTGGGATCAGTTGTTTCTTATAAGCAAAATAATCTCTGGCCTTCATCGTACCGATCACTTCTCCATTTACGATGACCTGAGATCCCATATCGTTGGTCGGTTTTAAGAGAATCGGATTCATCCATACAGACGGCTCAATCCCTGCTGCTTCCGCCTGCATTACCTGTGCTCTTCCCATTTCCAGACCATCTTCTGTGATAAAGGAGTTCAGTGCCATGTTCTGTGATTTAAACGGCGCACACCGGTATCCGTCCTGCTGAAAGATCCGGCACAGCCCCGCCGCAATCAAACTCTTTCCTGCACTGGACATCGTGCCCTGTATCATAATTGCTTTTGCCATCTTTCTATCCCTTCTATCAGCTTTTTATTTTCATTTCTCGTCCGCACTGCCACACGATAAAACCCTTCCGAGAGCCCTGGATAATTCTGACAATCCCGGATAAGAATCCCCTGCCTGCGGCACCCTTCACACATCCCTTTTTCTCCCCGAAAAAATATAGTTTGCCTCAGATGCGTAGCATTTCATCCCAAGCCGGATAAGTTCTTTTCTGAGATATGCTTTCTCTTCCCGAATCAACGCTTTTGCTCTTCTTACATACGCATCCTCTTCCAATGCCGCAATTCCTGCCGCCTGAGCCGGAACCGAGACATTCCACGGCTGCACTGCCTGTTCCATTTTTTCTAGCAGTTCCTTGTTTTGGCAAATTCCATACCCAAGCCGAAGCCCCGGAATTGCGTAGCGCTTTGTGAATGCTTTGAGAAGAAACAAATTTGAGTATAACTCTGTCATTTCCTTTAATTCAAATGCTTCCGCCTCCTCTACAAAATCGAGGAAACATTCATCTACAACTAAAAAAATCTGTTTCTCTTTACACCGGTTCAGAATCTGTATCAGAAGATCTCTCTCCGTCAAAACTCCGGTCGGATTGTTTGGATTACACAAAAATACCATATCTATCTCCCCGGTCAGCACCTGCAAAAAGTCTTCTGTGAGCCGGAATCCATTTTCTTCTGATAGTGGGTAATAGAAAACTTCACAGCCTGCTGCCAGAAGCGCCTGCTCATATTCTGCAAATGTCGGTTGCGGCAGGAGCGCCCGCTTCGGTCTGAGACTGTATCCAAGCGCAAAGATCAGCTCCGCCGCACCATTTCCAATGATCAGCGCCTCTTCTTCCATCTGCTCTGCCCATCCAAGCCTTTTTTTTAACTCTTTGCACTGCACATCCGGATAATGTGCGATGTCATTTACACACGCTGCCACCGCCTTTTTTACACTGTCCGGTGGTCCCAGCGGATTAATATTTGCCGAGAAATCGATACAATCCGGATTCTGGTAAACGTCTCCTCCGTGGATCAGTTTTTTCATATTCTCTTCTCCTGCCTTTCTTCTCTTGATACTTCCATCTCTTTTTCATGCTTTCTTACAGACAAATTCCTATATACAGCATAGTAAATGCAAGCACTGCGATCACCGCTGTTCCATACAACATCTGATTTGCCCTCCGGATATCTTCTGCCTCTATCTTTCGTTTGTCATCTCCGATTGTCGGCTTTTCATATAATTTTCCAAAATACCATGCATTTCCCGCAAGCTGCACTCCAGCGCCCTGCCATGACAGACTCTGTCTGAGCAGAATTCGGGCTGGCATGATTTCTTCTGTCTCTTCTGTAAATTCGGATCGCATCTTTCCAGTGATGCCCTTCTACCGCCGCCGCTGCAACCATAAACCATGCAGACAGCCTTGCTGGAATGTAGTTAACAAGATCATCCAGTTTGGCGGCGCAAGTTCCGAAATTTTTATATTTCTCATTTTTGTATCCAACCATAGAATCCATGGTATTAATTGCCTTATAAAAGTAAGCTCCCACACCTCCTGCAAGCATCATATAGAGCAGTGGCGCAATCACCCCATCGGAAGTATTTTCCGCAACTGTCTCTACCGCAGCTTTTGTGATTCCCTCCTCGGTAAGCGCGGCAGTATCTCGTCCCACAATCATCGAAACAGCCTTTCTCGCCCCCTCGATATCTTCTGCCTGTAATCGTTCATAGACCTTCATGCTTTCTGTTTTCAGAGATTTTGTCGCCAACATCTGCCAGCACATACACGATTCCAGAATAAATCCTGCTGCAGGATGCAGACGGTATGCGAGAAATAAAAGCCCTCCCGGAATCAGAACACACCCGCTCACAATGCAAAGTACAAGCACTCCTCCCGCCATCTGTTCCCCTCTTTTTGTCTTCGGGAACCACGCCCGCAGCCACTTCTCGCAGGCAGTGATGGCATTTCCGATCATACAGACCGGATGATACATCCATCTTGGATCACCAATGCAAAGATCCATAAGAAAACCCGTCAGTACCGCAGGTAAGATCCAATTTCCCATTCTTTTCTAACTCCTTTTCTATATAAATAGAATATCCGCACAGATTTTTGACATGCCATTCATAAAACGACTTTTCAAACGCTGTGACGGTCTCCATCAAATTCATAATCACACCACCATGTGTCACGACAGCGGCAGACTTTTTTGCTGCTCTTGGCAGACAGAAATCACTTTCTTCCAGCCCAAAAGACACCGACTGCGAAACCCCTCCCTGCTTTCTCCACCGGGAAAAGGAATCGTTGCATTGCTGTCGATCCACCTCTGATAAGCTTCTGTTTTGGACAGTTCTTCTGCATTTTTGCCTTCAAAGATTCCAAAATCACACTCTCTTAATTCTTCTATAATATAAATATCCTGGTCGGGATATAAAATTTCTGCCGTCTCCACACAGCGCTTCAGCGGACTGGAAAACACAATCTCCGGCATCTCATACATACACTGTTCTGCCAGTTTTCTTCCTCTCTCACTAAGCGGTTCATCGGTGATCCCGATGTATCTGCGCTCCTCATTGCCCCTTGTCATTCCGTGGCGGACCAAATCGATCCACATCGGTGTTTTCTTCTGTTCTAAATTTCTTTCTTTCATATTTCTCCATCAATTACAAGGAATCTATCACTGTTTCTATTTGTCGTCTTATGCGATTTCTATTTCCCTTTCATCTTATTTTAGTACAACCGGAATTCCACAGACAACCCGAGTGACCTCGTCGGCATGTTCTGCCAGTTCTGTGCAGATTCTTCCGGTCAGCTCCCGCCAACTGCGGTCAAATGGATCGATCGGCACAATTCCATAACCGAGTTCATTTGTCACAAGAACAATCCCGGGATTTTCCTGCAAAAGCTTTGGAATCAGCTGTTCTCTTACATACTGCTCCTTTCCTTCCTGCAGCAGCCTGCGCAAATATAGATGAAAATCTACCATTCCTTCGCAGGAAAAAATTTCTTCCTCAGGGCAAATCTCCCCGTTTGCCCATTTTTGAATAGAGTCATGTTCTTCCACATAGGCACGCTTTCCCTGATAGGCTCCTCCAATCACTAATTTCATCTGCTCTGCCTCCTTTTATCTCTTCCATCGTTTTACCGGAAAATTCCTCCACCGATCACTGCCGACAACAGAATCCCCAGTTCACAGACTTGCAGAAACCATCCTGCCAGATCTCCGGTAATGCCGCCGAAATTTTTGACAGACATTTTATAATAGTAGAAAAATATCCCCCGCTGCCACAACAGCCAGAAGCCCTGAAAGTTTTCCGACCACAATCATCAGCACTGCAAGCATCACCAAATAGACGGCCATTGTATTTCGTACGATCTTCTTTTTTGCACGATCGGCAACATCGCAGCAAGTCCGCTTCCTTTTGCCATCGGAAAAGTAACGATAGAAAGTCCGCTTAAGCTTCTTGACATCAAAAAACCAAGTCCGACTACTGGGATGAGCTCTGTCCGCAGACTCGTCATTGCACCACAAGTCAAAATCAGATAGACGGCACACGAAAGAATCGCAAATGCACCGGCATGAGAGTCTTTCAAAATTTCCAGCCGCCGCTCCTTTCCTGCCACGAGCTGAGCGCATCACACGTATCCAGAAAACCATCCATATGAATCCCTCCGGTCACAAAGATCGGAAGCACTGTCAAAATTGCCGCATAAAACAATTCGTGATAATAGATTCCGCAACTTGCCAGCCACTCTTTTACATTCCACACTCCCGCAAAGAAAAGTCCGATCACTGCGCCGATCCATGGAAAGAAGCACATGACATACCGCATATTTTCCTCCGTCCAGTCGCTTTGTGGAACAGGAAGCTTTGAGTACATCGAGCATGCGATTTTAAAACTTTCATATAGTCTTTTTCCCTTTTCCATCTTCCCTATACTCCTTCTTCCTTCTTTGCTTTTAACTTCCACGGGATTCCATAGATAACTTCTGTAACCTCATCTGCCTCTGCTGCCAGTACCTGGTTGATCTTCGCCAACTGTTTTTGATACTGTATCGTATCGGGATCATAGACGATCCCATCAGAAAATACTTCATTTGTCACAAGGACCAGATGTGCTACCTGCTTTTGGAGCATATGGATTCCCTGAAGGATTTCTTCTACTGCCCGCTCCTTCGCTCCATCCTCAGAATACATTTCATTTGCCAGGAGGTTGGACATACATTCCAGAAGTACTACACATTCCTGTAGTCTTTCTCCAGTATCCCAGTGACCATCTGAATATTTTCCATCTGTGCTTTCCGATGGCAACCGTACTGCTTTCAGGTTTGTATAACATTCAATTGTCTCAAACTGTTTTTCTGCCCGCATTGCCCGATGTCTTGCAATTTTTTTCTTAGATTCTTCCCCGAAAGGATACATCGTCGCAATATAATACCGTTTTTCTCCAAGTTCCATTGCCAGCGCTTCCGCAAAAGCAGATTTTCCGCTTCCGCTTCCTCCGGTCACAATCTGAAACATCTACTTCAACTCCTTATAACTTTCTATCGAAATCTCCCCGAACGTACTCATCTTTTTGTAAACGTCCTCCGCCATCTGAAGCAACGGAAAAATCGCTACCGCTCCAGTTCCTTCTCCAAGACACATCTCACATGTGAGCAGTGGCTTCTTGCCCAGCGCTTCCAGTATCATCTGCATCGCCGGCTCCTTTGACAAATGTGAAGCTAGCATATATGACTTGACTTCCGGCAAATAGTCGCTGCCAGAAGGCTGCCGCTGCCGAGATAAATCCGTCGATGATCACCGGAATTTTCTTTGCCGCCCCTCCCAGAAAGACGCCTGCCATCCTCCGAGATCAAATCCGCCCACTTTTGCAAGAACATCGATCCCATCTGTCCGGTCTGGTTGATGCAATTCCACTGCTTTTTGATGACTTCCTGCTTTCGCTTCAGTTGCCGCCATTGTCAGTCCTGCCCCTCTGCCTGTCATCTCTTCGACCGGCTTTTCTAACAGTACTGCTGCTACCGCGCTGCTTGTTGTCGTATTTCCGATCCCCATCTCTCCGGTGGCAAGAATCTCATATCCTTTCTCTGCGAGTTCCTCTGCCATACGGATTCCTGTTTCTATCGCACAAACTGCCTGTGCTCTTGTCATCGCCCACTCCCGCGCCATATTTTTCGTGCCGTATGCAATCTTTTCATCTCGCAGCTTCGTATCTCTTGCAATTCCAATATCCACCGGAAACAAGTCTGCCCCTGCCGCCTTACACATGATTGCCGCACTCGTGTCACCACTCAGGAAATTTTCCGCTACAACCGCAGTGACTTCCTGCCCGGTCTGAGAAATTCCTTCCTCCACGACCCCATTGTCGGCACACATGACAATAAGCGCTTTCTTCCCAAAATGCACCTCATCGCTTCCTGTCATTCCCGCCGTCTGAATCAGTACTTCCTCCAGCCTTCCAAGGCTGTGAAGGGGCTTTGCAATACTATCCCACCGCTGCTGACACTGCTCCATTGCCGCTGTATCCGGCGGACATATTTTTTTCATTGTTTCTTTCAGAAGTTTTCCTTCTGTCTGAAGGGACTGTGCTGACATCTCTTACCTCTTTCTTTCCTTGCATTTTTTAATAAAAAGTTCTGCGATCTGTGGATTTCCCCCATAATGAATATGTGGATACCCCGCCAAAATCCGCTCTCCTGCATGCATACATCTCCAGGATCGTTCACTGAGTGGTTTCACTGCGAGAAAATCGTCTCCACAGTTTGTAGAGTCAAAATAGTGAAATTCATGCGCAGTGATCGGATCTGTCTTTTCTCCGAACACAGTCCCTTCCGTCAGTGTCACATACCCAAACCTCGAAAGTTTTCCGGTATAAAAAGTATTTCCCGGAAAGATACCTACCATCGGATATTCCTTTCCTTCCATATCTTTCAAAGTCTCATGCAGATACATAAATCCTCCGCATTCTGCAATGCAGCACACGCCCTGCCGAATTGCCTCGCAAACCGCCGTCCGCATTGATACATTTGTGCTGAGCCTTTCCGCAAAAAGTTCCGGATACCCTCCATACAGCACAATTCCTTCCAGCTCTGGCGGCAGTTCGGCATCATGTATTGGTGAAAAGAAACAAACTTCTGCCCCTGCCCGACGAAGCGCTTCTAGATTTTCCTCATAGATAAAGCAGAATGCCTCGTCTTTTG
>ENA-OQIC01000315-OQIC01000315.1-human-gut-metagenome-genome-assembly--contig:-NODE-315-length-21766-cov-1.715652_pt1 | contig 21766 bp, 33 predicted proteins | sample MGYA00242572_ERZ504736 | MGnify/ENA primary metagenome ERZ504736 (study PRJEB26092, sample SAMD00036201) | human gut metagenome | host: Homo sapiens | study: EMG produced TPA metagenomics assembly of...
GGCAAAGAACGCATCGCTGGCTTCCAGATTCTCCTTGCCCGCGCTGCGCTGCACATAGCGGTCAGCCTCCCTGTTATCCGTGGCATCAGCCTGACCAGGCCGCCTCCGTCCTTCTCGATTCTGGTAAAATGGGGATCGATGTGCTCGTAATCCTGGCAGTCGTACTTATGGTTGGAGGGGGATACAAATATCGGATTCAGGTATATGGCCTCCACTCCCAGCCTCTTGATGTAGTCCAGCTTATCCCATATTCCCTGCAGATCCCCTCCGTAAAAGTAGCCCACATCCATGGCGGCCGGGTACCGGTCCCATTCCGTGACCTTCTGAACCGGACGGCCGATGTAGACATACTCATATGATTCCACATCATTGCTCTCATCTCCATTGCAGAAACGGTCCACAAAAATCTGGTACATTACCGCGCCCTTTGCCCATTCCGGCGTGTGAAATCCCGGGGTAATCTTGAAATCAAACATGGCTGGCCATCCTGTGTAGGGCCCAGACGGTTATAAAGACAGACATCCTGTTCAGATACCACTTTAAAGTGATAAAGCACCTGATCGGTGCCTACTGTGATTTCGTATTCGTAATAATCAAACAGTTCATCGGACCTGGCCTTGGTCATCTCCACCTCGGCTTTATCCTCCACATAATATACATGATCCACATTGCCCTTCGCTGTCCGCATGCGAAGCAGCACATCATCATCTGCGTCCGGTTCCATTGGCATGCGGTAATCCTCTGTCTCAGAGGAAAAAGGGCATCCCTGTTGATACATCCCTTTATATTATCTTCCACGTTTATATCCTTTCCTAATTTGCTCATACTTACAATCCTGTTTCTTTATTGTATCTGAATTTTCTCAAATATACAAGAAAAATTATACCAGAAAAATCTTGATAACATTACACCTTTTCCATGGCTTTCTCACAAAGTGAAAAGCCTGGCGGGGTGGCCAGGCTTCTCAGGAGAAGGTATTTCGTTTCTTATGGGGTGTAGCAAAAACTATATAATGTATTGGGGGGGTTACGTCTATTATAATAGCATAGGAACGAAAAAAAGTGTGCACAAAGATGCAATATTTTCCAGTGTATTTATGAGCAATATAGACAAGGGAGGGGCTTTATAGCCTCCCTCCCCTTTTTATACTATTTTCCATCATTCTCAGCCCAAAACAGAACCGAAATACTATGCTACTGCACCGGTGTAAACAGCGCCTCAAACTCAGACTGGCTGATTTTCTCTTTCTCAATCAGCAAATCAGCGCAGGCATGGAGGACATAGTCATATTGCTTGATGATATCCTTTGCCTTCTGGTAGCACTCGTCAATGATCCGCTTGACCTCACTGTCAATGGTGTCAGCAACCTCATTGCCGTAGGACTTGGTATGGGCCAGGTCCCGTCCGATAAATACCTCATTCTCATCGCCGCCGTACTGAATCATTCCTACCTTCTCAGACATGCCGTACTGGGTCACCATAGCCCTGGCAATCTGGGTGGCCTGCTTGATATCCTGGGATGCGCCGGTGGTGATATCGTCAAATATCAGCTCTTCCGCAATCCGGCCGCCTAAATCCACCATGATATTCTGCTTCATGCGGCCCTTGGTATTGAACATCTCATCCTTTTCAGGCAGGGGCATGGTGTAACCGGCTGCCCCGATTCCCGTGGGATGATGGACACAGTGTGCACCGGTCCCACGTCCGGAAGCACATGGAACAGGATGGCGTGGCCCGCCTCATGGTAAGCCGTTATCTTCTTATCCTTCTCGGATATTACCTTGCTTTTCTTCTCCACGCCGATTCCCACCTTTACAAAGGCCCGGTCGATATCGCTCTGCTTGATGAACCTGCGGTTTTCCCTGGCCGGATATAATGGCTGCCTCATTCATCAGGTTTCCAGGTCAGCTCCTGTGAAGCCTGACGTGGTCTGGGCCACCCTGTGCAGATCCACATCCTCGCTGAGAGGCTTTTCCTTGGAATGGACCTTAAGGATTTCCTCGCGCCCCTTCACATCGGGACGTCCCACTGCCACCTTTCTGTCAAAACGGCCCGGTCGAAAGGATAGCCGGGTCCAGGATATCCACGCGGTTCGTGGCCGCCATGACGATAATGCCTTCATTGACGCCAAAGCCGTCCATCTCTACCAGCAGCTGGTTCAGTGTCTGCTCCCTCTCATCGTGGCCGCCGCCCATACCTGTACCTCTGCGGCGGGCAACCGCGTCAATCTCGTCGATAAACACGATACAGGGAGAGTTCTTCTTGGCCTCCTCGAACAGGTCACGGACGCGGGAAGCACCCACACCCACAAACATCTCCACGAAATCAGAACCTGATATGGAGAAAAACGGTACTCCCGCCTCTCCTGCCACTGCCTTGGCAAGCAGGGTCTTACCGGTTCCCGGAGGGCCCACCAGCAGAAGGCCCTTTGGTATCCTGGCTCCCACGCTGGTATACTTCTGGGGATTCTTAAGGAAATCCACCACCTCTTCCAGTTCTTCCTTTTCTTCCACAAGACCGGCAACATTGGAAAAATTAACCTTGCTGTCCCGGCTCATCCTGGCCCTGCTCTTGCCAAAGTTCATCATCCTGGCATTGGCACCTCCGCCGCCCGCACTCCGGTTCATGACCATGATGATGATAACCACCACCACAATAGACAGCATGAAGGGAAGGATGATGGTCACCAGATAATTCTCCTGAGGCACATCCATGGTCGTATACGCCATGTCATGGCTTCCAGAAGCTTCTGTGCGTCCTTAACATCCGAAACATAAAGCCGCTTCACCTGACCGTCCAAAAGGGTCAGTACCACTTCTCCCGTGGGAGTCTGCGGATTCTGGTGGATGCTCACGTCTGCCGCCTGGCCATCCTCCAGTATCTTGATAAAATCCTGATTTGTGACCTTATCCGCCTGCCTTGCGTAAGGGAATCTCACCGCGGTGGCGATTAAGATCAGCATCAGAAGTATGAATATAAATCCTCTAAATGTCTGCTGCTGTCTCACCGAATTGCCTCCTTAGACCTTCTTATTCTGCATCCAATTCTACTACTCCGATGTAAGGCAGGTTACGGTATTTCTGGTCATAATCCAGTCCATATCCCACTACAAATTCATCCGGTATCGTAAAACAGGTATAGTCCACCTTCACCTGCTTCTTCACCCTGCGCTCCGGCTTATCAAGAAGTGTGCACAGATGGATGCTCTTTGGACCTCTCTGCTTCAACACCTCAATCAGATATGCCAGCGTACGGCCGGAGTCTATAATGTCCTCCACAATCAGTACATCCTTGCCTTCCAGGGACTCATCCAGGTCCTTTACAATCCTGACCACGCCGCTGGACACAGTGCCGCCGCCGTAGCTGGACACGGACATAAAGTCCAGGGACACCGGAACCGTCATCCTCTTTGCCAGTTCGCAGGTAAAGAATACTCCGCCCTTTAATATGCATATCATGTGGACCTGCTTTCCTGCATAATCCTCGCTGATTTTTGCCGCTACTTCGTTGATCCTTTTATCGACTTCCTCTTCCGTCAATAAAACACGAATTCTGTCAGCCATTGCCTTATCCTCCGTTTCACCTATTCTTTTCTCTCTCGAGTCTGGCCTGCCTCTGCCTGCAGCACCCGGACCGTATCCGGTCCTATCTTGTAATACTCGCTCATGCGGTAGCCTATAATCCACATCACATGGCTGCCATCTGCCAGAAGGGGTATCTTATCCCTCATCTGTCTGGGTATCTTCTCATCAATCATAAAACGATTAAGCGCCTTGTGGTTATGGTCCGCCAGGACGATATAATCCCCCGGACGCCTGGTTCTTACCACGGGCGTACCCTTTATTTTATCACAGTCAAACCATTTCGTATACACATTTTTAGGAAATTCCATCCCTTTCCAGGAAAAACCTCCATATCCACAATAGGCAGGTCACCCCATCCTTCTTCTGCCGCCGGGTCTCCTCTGCCCATCCAGATTCCCTCGTACTCCCTTATGGCTGACAGCCCGTAGGGCAAATCCACCTGTTTTCCCACGGCCCGCCCGGCCAGCTCCATGACCTGGCTCACATGAACCAGCCCCAGGTCCCTGGAGGCTCCTCCCAGCTCCTTAAGGAGCGACATCACCACATAGGACCGCAGTATCTCCGGCTCCTGCAAAAACGCCTCGGCCGGAATGTATGCCCCTGGGTTTTTCCTCACATGGGCCTTAATCCAGGCAGCCGCCTGGCTTTCCAGGTACTCGTCTGCCTGCGCCGCCAGACGCCCCAGACGCAGTATATTGCCCGCGGCTCCCCTGTTTACATACTGCTCAATCTCCGGCAGCAGCTGATTGCGTATCCTGTTCCGTGTGTAGTGAAGGGTATCGTTGGTGGAATCCTGCACATAGGACAGGCCATGGTCCGCCAGCCACTTAAGGATGCAGTCCCGGTCCACGTCCAGTAACGGCCGGATAATCCTGCCTCTCCGGTAGACGATACCCTTCATCCCGGAAAGGCCGCTTCCCCGGAACAGATTGTGAAGTATGGTTTCCACCTGGTCCCCGCTGTGGTGGGCCACCGCGATTTTCACAGGGCGGACGCTGCTGTCAGCCGAACCGCCATCCGGTCCTGTCCGGTCCTCATCTTCCCAATCCGCAGCCTCCCTCTCCAATGCCTCATAGCGCAGGAAACGGCCCGCCTCCTCCTCAGACATGCCCTTTTCAGCCGCCAAGCCGCGCACATCTACCTTTAGGATATGACAGGGGACATGAAACCCTTCACACAATGACCTGACAAAATCCGCGTCCCGGTCAGCTTCCTCCCCCCTGAGCCCGTGATGGACATGGAGTGCCCTGAGCCTGACTCCCCACGGTTCCCTAAACGTGCATAACAACGCTAAGAGGCAGACGGAATCTGCCCCTCCTGAAACTGCTGCGACGACCCGGTCACCCGGATCCAGCATATGATATTGTTCCACGGTCTCTCTGACCCTGCGCTCCAGTCCTTCCACCTGTCTCTCCTGTGTCCAATCATGTTTCTCTCTGTCTATTTCTTATAATATACCCGCAAACGTCCCTCCTTGCAAGCCTGTCCTTTTAAATTATGAGCGTCTTTTCCAGATCCCGGCTGCCAGGACCGTCATATCATCCCTTGGAGCCGATATAAAGGACACCGCAAAATCCAGCACCTGGTCCGCCAGTTCCTGGGGTCCCATCTCCTCCACGCTCTCCAGATACTGCTGCATGGCCTGTTCCTTGTCATCTCCCGGCAGAGCATCCAATACCCCGTCGCTGACCATGACAATCCGGTCCCCTTCCCACAGCTTCCTTGACATGAGCACCGGCTCCACCCCATTGAGAACTCCCATGGGGACCTCCCCGGCTTCCATGATTTCCACTCCCTCTTCCCCGATAATGAAGGTTGGCACCGCCCCAGCTTCATTGCCTCCAGCACGCCGGTATGCAAATCAATGCAGCTAAGGTCCAGGGTGGCCGGATGCTGTTCCGGTCCTGCCAGCAAAAGCACTGTGTTCACCAGCTTAAGGGCCGCCCTTGGGGAAAATCCGGTCTCCAGCAGCTGCTCCGTCAGTTCCACACCTGTTTGCTCTCCCTGGCTGCCGCCTCCCCGCTTCCCATTCCGTCGGAAAGACTCATGACCACCTGGTTTCCGGGACTCTCGCAAAAGGTATAATTATCCCCGGAATACTTCTCGCCCTTTTTTGGAATCCTGGAAGCGCCATAGAGCATACGGTAGCCTCCCTCCTCCAGAAAACGCACGGTTTCATACTGTTTGGTGATAATGCTGCGGCTGTCCTTGGCCGGACTCCACCTCGTCCCATCCATGACCTCCCCCATGATCAGCGCCGCATCCTTGGAGGTGATGCAGCGGCCGTTGGTGGTCCTGACCGTAAGGAAGGCTTCCTTCTGCCCGTTCTCGTACTCCAGAAGCAAAAGGTTTCCCAGGCAACATGGTAACGCCTGAAATGTTTTTTCAGTATGTATTCATACTCGTCCGTAATATCCCTTGCGCGGTCAATCTGGCGGGAAAATTCCTCCAGTATCACCGACAGCTCCCTGAACTGGGATATAACCGCGTCCCTGCTCTCCAGGAAACGGTTCTTCCAGGACAGGTTCATGGTAGCCCTTCCCAGGCTCCGGTTCAGTTGGGCAAGATAATCCTCCTTCTTCCGGCAGCCGCTCTGGAACATCTGGGGCATGTCCTCAAAATCAATATGACCCTTCTGCTCAAATGCCCGCAGAAGATAATAGAGGTAATAGCTGTCCTCCTTCTCGCTGTCCGCATACAGATTACACCTGCTGCAGTTCTCGCACACCAGGCAGCGCTGGCCTGCATGGCAGCCAGTCCATCATCCTTTGTCAGCTGCCCGTTCTTCTCTATACCGTCGTCAAACGCTCTGGCCAGCTGGTTTAAGGACTCTGCCATATCCCCCAGTCTCCTGGCCGTATAATAATTTACATCTGTTCTTCCCTTTACTTCCCGCTCTCTGATAAACACAAAAATCCCTCCTAATCCGCGTAACTTTCAGTATACGCACCCAGGAGGGAAATATATGTCAATTCATGCATGAATTTTTAAAAATCGTTCGCCTGTTTTCGCCATCACTCAGTGGGCTTTAACAAAATCTCATCCGGATTCACTAACCCCAGCTTTTCTTTGGCCACTTCCTCCGCATACTGCTTGGTCTTGACGTAAATCTTGTATTCCTGAAGCTCAGCAGTCCGCTTTTCTTCCTCTTCCTTCTGCTGCTCCAGGTTCTGTTCACGGATGCTGTATTCCAGGTCCGATTTCTTAAGATCAGCGCCCTTTATATTGATTGCCACAGCCAAAAACATGACTACCAGGGTAATACCCATGATGGCCATGCGGTTGGTCCATTTGTCACGCCTTACGCGTCTTGATTTACCATAGGATTTCATCTGCTCAATCACCAGCTCCGTCTTTTTCCGGGCTGCAGACAGCTTTCTGTCTGTGCCTGCTGATAATCATTCTAAGGCATTTGCCGGCCTTTTTCAAGCACTTAAAGAAAATTCTGCTGATAAACCTGTCGTACAGAATCATCCCGGCAAATACCCCTCCTATGACATAGGCCCTGAATACGCCGTCATTCTGCTCATAGAGCAGAATAAAGGTCACAAGCCCCGCATAGAGCCAATACAAAAAATCCTCCGCCCCCGTCCAGAAAGGGCCGTGGCGGATAATCAGGCGGAACACCCTGAGGGTGTCATAGGCCAGCATGAGCCAACCGCCTGTGACCAGGCTGAGCACCATCAGCCAGGCTTCATACTGAATCCTGCTGCTCATAGCCTGCCTACTTAAACAGCCGGGTGAACAGGGATTCCCCAGACTTTCTGAGGGCTTCATTGGAACTGTAGACCATGCTGTCTATGGTTCCCTCTATGTCCACCTCTCCCTTTTCCAGGGTAAGGCGGCTTACATGAAGCTCCTTCCCCTTGATGGTAAGCAGACCCATATCCGTGTCCAGGACAACTGCATTTTCATCAAAAGACACCACATCGCATATGCCGGTTATGTTTCCCTTGCCCCGGTTCTGCAGTATAAGCTTATGCTGACGATTGCTTCCAATCTTTTCTTCCATGCAAAAAACCTCCCCGTATATCTAACCTATGTTAAATATATGGGGAGGTTGGCCATTCTATGCCACTTATCTTAAATATAACGGTAAAGTTCCTTAGCCTCATCCTTCTTCACAGTTTCCTGTACGTCCAGAACCTCCACCTTAACAGCCTTGGCTCCGAACTGAATCTCGATGATATCACCTGTTTTTACACTGACGGACGCCTTTGCCGGCTTATCATTTACCAGAACACGTCCGGCGTCGCATGCCTCATTGGCAACGGTCCTGCGCTTGATAAGGCGGGAAACTTTCAGAAACTTGTCCAATCTCATGGATTATTTATTAACCTCATCCTTTAATGCCTTGCCAGCTTTGAACTTTGGAGTCTTGGAAGCCTCGATGGTCATCGTCTTACCAGTCTTGGGATTTCTTCCCTCTCTTGCAGCTCTCTCAGATACTTCAAAGGTTCCAAAGCCCACTAACTGTACCTTTCCGCCCTTTACCAGCTCCTCAGATACAGCGTCAGTGAAAGCCTTAACTGCCTTCTCCGCGTCTTTCTTGGAAAGCTCTGCCTTCTCGGCAACTGCTGCAATTAATTCTGTCTTGTTCATCAATTTTTCCTCCTAGATATTGTCCGGGAAAGGCCCCGGAATCGTTACTTTTTAATGTCATAGTGTACTTAATCATTTATATCTGTTTTACTATGATTTGTCAAGGTTTTTTGGCTTTTTCCTGCATTTTTATCTGATTCCAGAGGGCGGTCCCTTCCTCCACGGAATTCACCTTTACACCGCCAAATACGTGGGGGTGCCTTCGGACCATTTTCCGGCATAAACCGTCAATTACATCGTTGATAGTAAACCTGCCTTCCTCCTTCGCAATCTGGCTGTTCAGGATAACCTGGAGCAGCACGTCCCCCAGTTCCTCGCACAGGTTTTCCATATCATCGTTGTCTATGGCCTGGAATACCTCCTGGGTTTCGTCAGACAGACACTTTTTCAGGCTCTCAAAGGTCTGCTCCCTGTCCCAGGGACAGCCCTCAGGCGACCGCAGCTTTGCTATTATTCCCACAAGGTCATCAAATGTATACATAAAAACCTCCTACACCTTCTCTTTATTGCGCTTGATTACCTTCAGGCGGGTAAATTCCTCCCTCTCCTTTTCCTCCAGCGCATTGGAGATGGACTTGCTCAGGTCCTCATAATGAGGTATGGTGATGTTTTTAAGGGCATTGGCCCGTTTCTGGGTTTTCTTAATGGAGTTGGCCAGCCGGTAGGCGGAATTCTCCACCATGGAAAGCTTGATGGTCAGTTCCTTTACCTTCTCAAAATGGTATCTGGCCTCATCCAGGGACTCGGTGGTGTTATAAAACCATAGGTCAGGGCCAAAGGCTGCGATTCATGCTGGACCAGGGGAATTTCCGTACCCATGATGCTTCTGGCCTTGATTTTCACCCGGTCGTCTATGGGCACAGAGGCGCTATCTCCTGGACATAGTTGATGCCCAGCTCAATATTGGCCTTCTGGAGCGCCGCATAAGCCTCCCGGAAGGTGCTGTCGATCTCTGACTGGATTCCCTTTGCCTCGTCAATCAGCTCCATTAGCTCCCGAATCAGTATATTCCGCTTCTTATCCATGAGTCCGTAGCCCATATAGGCCAGGCCCAGTGAATTCTTTGCCGCTATCAGGTTGCCTTTGGTGGGAAATGTATTTGGATCCATTTACATCACTCCTTCACGGTGTCCACAGGTTTATAATACTGGTCAAGCACCTTGGTGTCGATACGGTCCAGTTCCTCCCTGGGCAGCATCCCCAGAAGCTTCCAGCCAATATCCAGGGTGTCCAGGATAGTGCGGTTCTCATGGGGGCCTGGCCTATGAAACGTTCCTCAAAGGCCTTGCCGAACTCCAGGTATTTCTTGTCAATGGGTGAAAGTTCATCCTCGCCGATAACCGATGCCAGGGCTCTGGCATCCCCCACCTTTGCATAGCAGGAGAAAAGCTGGTTGGCCACGTCCTGATGATCCGCCCTGGTGTAACCCTCGCCGATGCCGTCCTTCATAAGCCTGGATAAGGAGGGAAGCACGTTGATGGGCGGATAGATATTCTGCCCGTTCAGCTGCCGGTCCAGAACAATCTGGCCCTCTGTAATGTATCCTGTCAGGTCAGGGATAGGATGGGTGATATCATCGTTGGGCATGGTGAGAATCGGTATCTGGGTCACGGAACCAGGCCGTCCCGCCACAATGCCGGCTCTCTCATAGAGGGAAGCCAGGTCGCTGTAGAGATAGCCCGGAAATCCCTTTCTGGACGGAATCTCGCCCTTGGAGGAGGAGACCTCACGCATGGCCTCGGCATAGGAGGTCATGTCCGTCAGTATAACCAGTATATGCATTCCCTTTTCAAAGGCCAGATACTCGGCCAGGGTAAGGGCGATTTTAGGGGTGATAAGCCTCTCCACCACAGGGTCGTTGGCCAGGTTGATAAACATGGCCACATGCTCGGATACCCCGCTCTCCTCAAAGGTGCGGCGGAAGAAATCAGCCACATCATATTTAACGCCCATGGCGCCGAACACAATGGCAAACTCCTCATCCGAATTCTCCCCCAGGGAGGCCTGCTGCACGATCTGGGCAGCCAGCTGGTCATGGGGAAGACCGTTTCCCGAAAAGATGGGAAGCTTCTGTCCGCGAATCAGGGTGGTCAGCCCGTCAATGGCTGAAATTCCCGTACGGATATAGTTTCTCGGGTACTCACGGGTCACAGGATTTAAGGGTTTCCCGTTGATATCCAGCTTTATGTCGGATATGATGTCACCCAGACCGTCAATGGGCTGGCCGATGCCGTTAAAGGTACGCCCCAGCATCTCCTCGGAAACCTCTATCTCCATAGGATGGCCCGTAAGCCTGGTATGGGTATTGCGCAGGGCCATGCCGTCCGTGCCCTCAAACACCTGTATGATGGCCCTGTCCCCGTATATCTCAATGATGCGTCCTATCTTGTGGAGATTCCCGGCCACGGTCATTTCCACGATTTCATCGTAAGCCGCATTCTGAACGCCCTCCAGGACCACCAGAGGGCCATTAATTTCACTTAAACCTAAATATTCAATCGCCATATGGACCTCCTTCCTTTATGCGTTCCGTTCCACAACCCTGTCGTAAAAATCGTCAATCATCTTCATATAATCATCAAACATATCCAGGCGGTCATTGGGCACATCGTATTTGATGGATATAATTTTGTCGAATATGTTCTCCTCCTTCAGCACGGACACAGGCATGCCCATGGATACAAGGGAACGTGATTTCTTATACAGGTAAAGAATGACTTCCATCATCTTAAACTGCTTAATCAAAGGCACAGACGTGTCGTCCTTGTGGAATGCATTCTGCTGCAGGAACCCCAGACGGATCACCTTTGCGATTTCAAGCACCAGCTTCTGGTCATCCGGCAGTACGTCGGCTCCAATCAGCTTCACAATTTCCATCAGACTGCTCTCCTGTACCAGAAGGGCCATCAGGCGGTTCCGGTCGTCCACAAACCGCTTATCCACATTGTCCATGTACCAGGAGGACAGGTCGTTTATATATTCCGAATAGCTGGTAAGCCAGTGGATGGCAGGGAAGTGCCTGGCGTAAGCCAGGGATTTATCCAACCCCCAGAAGCAGCGCACGAAACGCTTGGTGTTCATGGTCACAGGCTCGGAGAAGTCGCCTCCCTGGGGTGACACTGCGCCGATGATGGTCACGGAGCCTTCGGTCCCATTGAGGTTCTGCATCATGCCCGCCCTCTCGTAGAACGCGGAAAGGCGGGATGCCAGGTAAGCCGGGAAACCTTCCTCGGCAGGCATTTCCTCCAGACGTCCTGACAGCTCCCTTAAGGCCTCTGCCCATCTGGAGGTGGAGTCAGCATAATGGCACATGGTATCCCATATCCCTGTAATACTCGGCCAGGGTAAGGCCGGAATACAGGCTGGCCTCACGGGCAGCCACCGGCATGTTGGATGTGTTGGCAATCAGGGTCGTCCTGTCCATCAGCGGATTTCCTGTTTTGGGTCTATGAGCTCTGAGAACTCCTCCAGAACCTGGGTCATCTCGTTGCCGCGCTCACCGCAGCAATATAGATGATGACATCCGCATCCGACCACTTTGCCACCTGGTGCTGGGTCATGGTTTTGCCAGTGCCGAAGCCTCCGGGAATGGCTGCCGTGCCGCCCTTTGCCAGGGGAAACATGGTGTCCAGAATACGCTGGCCTGTGATCAGGGGCTTCACTGCCGGGAACCGCCTGGCAGACGGCCTGGCCACGCGGATGGGCCATTTCTGGGTCATGGTCAGGGTCCTCTCAGTGCCGTCCATGAGCTGAAGGGTCAGAAGCGGCTCCTCTATGGTGTACCGGCCGTCCGGCACCACTGTAAGGACATAGCCTTCCGCGTCCGGCGGAGCCATGACCTTATGGGTGATAGCCCTTGTCTCCGGCACCTCAGCAATAATGGTGCCGGGCATGATTCTGTCCCCTTCCTTCACCACCATGTGGGTATCCCACTTTTTATCCGTGTCCAGACTGTTGACGGATATGCCTCTGCTGATATAATATCCGCTTCCCTTGGCAATCTCGCTTAAGGGACGCTCAATTCCGTCAAATATATTGCTCAGGATTCCCGGCGCCAGCGTAACGGACACCGGGGCGCCTGTACCAGTCACGGTTTCTCCCGGCTTAATTCCGCTGGTTTCCTCATAAACCTGGATGGTTGTTTTCTCTGAGTTAAGTCCGATGACCTCGCCCACCAGCTTCTCCTGGCCCACATGCACCATCTCATTCATCTGGAACCCTGAGTCGCCCAGCAGGGAAACGACAGGACCATTTATACCGTAAATCACACCTGTCTTAGCCACTTTGCCTACCTCCTGTCAAGTCAAATTTAAACTCATGGCGGGCCTCGTCCAGCTTAGTCTGGAATGAGTTGTCTATGAGTATATGCTTGCCCGGAAGCACAGCTCTTGTGCCTCCGTTAAAGGAATATTCGCTGACCTTGATGGTAGCGTTGTGATGCATGGCAATGCGCTGCAGCTTATCCGCATCCGATGGGTCCATGTAGATAATCAGCTCCTCGTCCCCTGCAAATTCCTTGGCAGCCTTTACCTGGCGGTCCAGAAGCCGCTGGTAATCCTGTGTCTCCATAAAGTTGGCCAGTTTATCGCGCAGTTCCACGAACAGCTTATCCTTAAGCTCCTCCTGCTTGTGGCTGGCCTCCCTCTTTAAATCCAGCTGGCCGATGGACAGCCTTTTATTGATTTCACGCTCCAGCTTCTCTGTCTCTGCCTCCACCTGCATGTCGGCCCGCCTCCTGGCGTCAGCCGCATGCTCCTCAAAGGCAGCCTCCAGGGCGTTCATATAGTCATCTAACATCCTGGCGCTGCGCTCTCTGGCATCCGTCATGCAGATATCCTGGAAATGCTTTAGCTTTTCCTCTGTTGTCAAGCTGATTCACCCTCTTTCTATCATTACTACAGTTTCAGTCCGATTGCCTCGTTCACATAAGAGGTGATAAAGTCCGGCTTGCGGCCGGTTCCATGGCGGTCCGGAATCTCCACAATCAGCGGAAGCTTGCGCTCCAGCTTTACATTGTCGATGATCTCCGGAAATTCCCTGCCGAACTTTTCTGTCAGCAGGATGATCCCGATGGTTTTGTCGGCCAGGGCCTTATCCAGTTCTTCCTTCAGTTCTTCCTTCAGTTCTTCCCTCTTATGGACACAGCCCCCTCGACTCCCGCCAGCCGCATTCCGGTCAGGGTGTCGATGTTGTCGCTGATAAGGTACATCTTCATGGGATTACAGCTTTCCTAAGATCATAAAGGATATGATCAGACCATAGAGACACACACCTTCGGCAAGACCTACGAAGATTAATGATTTACCAAGGATGGAGCTGTCCTCGCTGATAGCTCCCAGTGCTGCGCTGGCTGCTGCGGAAACAGCGATGCCGCCGCCCAGACAGGAAAGCCCTGTGGCCAGGGCCGCTGACAGATACCCCATGCCTGCCGCGGATGAACCGGCTGCCTGGCGCCCGCCTCGGCTGCCGCTGCATTGCCGGAGAACATGACCACTGCCGCGAATACCATGGTGCCGAAAAACAGGAATACATTGGCTGCCAGGGCTGTCCTATAGCGTCCCTTTGTCTTTTCCCCTGCTGCAAATGCTCCAAAAGGTACTGCAATGCTTAAAATAAGTGCTGCGCTCAGTGTAATTTTAACTAATAAACTCATATCTCATATCTCCTTTTTGTATTATATATGCTTACTGCTCTCCGGCAGCCTTTCCATACGGTTCAAATGCCCTGCCGCTGCCGCGGTAGAATCGGCTGAACAGCTCATAGTATTCCAGACGCAGTACCTGGATGCCCACAATCAGGCCCTCCATACCGCATACAAACAGGTTGCCGCCAACCACCACGGCCCAGTTGGTATTTCCTCCTGCCTCTGCCCCTGCTAACATCAGGACCACCTGCATCATGGCTGCGTGGCTCACTGCAAACGCACCCACACGGACAAAGGAAAGGGTGTTGGAAAAATAGCTTAACAGCACCTCAAAGAGTTCAAATATGCCCTGGGTGATAAACATTCCCAGGCCGGTTTCCATCCGTTCCGCCTTTTTCTCCAATATGGCTGCCAGCGGTTCCTTAAAGAATATCACCAGAAGCGGAATCAGGAACATGATTACCAGAATCACGGTGGCGGGAAGCGGATTTCCGGTCATATACAGTACAATCACGGATGCCAGGGCAAAATAGAATACCAGCCCGGCCACGCCGTTTGTGTCAAAATACGCCTTCTCCACATCATGGGTTCTCAGGCTGTTGATGATATTGAGAATCATGCATAAAAGGATGATTCCCATTCCAATGGCAACCGCCACCACAAATACCGTGTTCAGCCTGCCGATAAAGGGCAGATCTGTCATGGCCTCCTGGGGCCTGAGCCACACAGCATCTATGATATCCTCAAATCCAAAGACGCTTCCGAAGAGCAGTCCGAATATGGTGGAGAACACGCCGCAGCAGGAAATGATTCCTGCCAGACGTATCTTCTTAAACCGGTACAGCAGAAATCCTCCAATCAGCAGGCACAGTCCCTGCCCGGCGTCCCCGAACATGAAACCAAACAAAATGGAATACGTAATGCCAATCAGTATGGTGGGGTCCAGCTCATTATAGGATGGCAGCCCGTACATCTCCACATACATCTCAAAGGGCCTGAACAGCCCCGGATTCTTCATCTTGGTGGGAGGCGTGCTCATGATGTTGTTGTGGTCGTCCTCAATGATGCAGAAGGTATCGCTGTCCCGTTCGATTTCCTTCTGGAACCTCTTTGCATCATTCTCCGTCATCCATCCGCACAGGATGTAAAAGTTATGGGTGTCATGCTTGGTGACGGCAGCCATTTTCCTCACATCAAAGTTGGTTGAAAATGTCCTGATGCGGCTTAAGGCAGCGGCAAACTCGTCCTTCCTGCTGCTCATGGCCTCCACGATATTCCTGTCCGCCTCATCTATCTCCTTTTGAAGGCTCCCTATCCTGTCGTCCAGTACATGTCCTGCCTCCACAGGAGTGCCCTCGTACTCATCCGGAAGGAAACACCGCTCAAAATGCATGGATGCATAGATGGCGTCAATCTTGTCCGCCAGGCTCTCCGGCACAAAGTAGACCACCCATACATAATCCCCCTCCTCCTCGCATTTGAACATAACCGTGTCTATGGTCTCATACACATAGGATGAGAATTTCTCATAATATTCCCTGGAAATACGTCCGAAACGGAACTTCATGAAACGGAACTTAAGTATCTCCTTCACATTGTAGTTAAGCCCTGCAAAGTATAACCCTGTCCCTGGAAGCCTTTAACTCGTCCCGCTGGTGCACCAGGACGTTCTTTTGGTCTGTCAGTTCCTTAAGCTGGGTGTCAAGGCTGTTAATAACCTCAACGGCCTCCTCCAGCTTCATGTTCCGGCCCGTCTGGTCCGTTATCAGGTCATGATAGCTTTCCACCAGCCCTGGGCCTTTTCCAGCACATCCTTATATGGATTCGTTTCAATATAAGGCCTCAGGTCTTTTACTGTCTTAAGCTCCGACAGGGCATTTTCCAGGTGGATCTCATATCTTGACAGATAAGTGTCCACCACCCGGTCAATATCTCCTTAGGCCGGTAATACTTAAGAACTTCATCTTCTCAATCACGTCTTAACCCCCTTTAGTCAACTTGCTCCCAGCCCATAACGTATCTTCTCAATAGTAGTGATGATACGCTGGATTTCCCTCTCCTTAAAGTAGAGATAGGAATTCAGTATGGCGATGGAGTATGGGTCTTTTCTGCTTGCCTTCTGGTATATCCTGTCTATTATATCGTGAGCCAGATGGTCCAGGTCCTGATTTTCGTCCAGATGGACCAGACCCGTCCTGCCGTACCAGCTTGCCCTTATGAGTCCGTACAGTATATCCAGGTCCTCCGCCTCCACCATCCGGTTAATCTCTTTCCTGGTCAGATGGAGCTGTATGGGAATCAGCATGGCGTATATCTCCCCCGGCTCCAGCTGGTAAAACCTTTTGGAACGGCAAATCCACTGGAGGTTCAGCATATCCATCCTGGCGCCGAAGCACTTGGCGATTATCCTCTGCTCGTTCCTGGACAGGTACTTGTCCTTAATCTTCCACATGGACCTGAAATACAGCATATCCAGCGCTGTCTCACAGGCCGGAAGGGTTACCCTGCCGTTCTGCTGCATCTGGTACAACGGGCCGTAATACACGGACCCCTTCAGATTCCCTATGAACTCTTCCATGCTTTGGGACTGGGAAAGCGTGATCAGGTCAAGGGCGGAATGCCTCTCAAAGAAATCACGGAACATGGAAAGGTCCTGCCTCTGTTCCCTGTGGCCTGCCGCATTTCTCAGACAGGTCTTTAGAATGGTAATCTCATAATGCATGAAGTACAGGTCCAGGAAACGCCTCTGCTTTATATTGGCAAACTGGTAAAGCTTTGCAAAATCCCTGTACTGGGACAGATTCAGATGCTGCTCAATGTTTCCCCTGTGCAGATCCTTATCCTCCACCTGGCCAAATATCTCGCGGTAAGGCAGAAAGGCACGCAGGTACTGCACTGCATCCGGTACGGTTTCCAGGGCCGCCATCTCAAGGAACTGCTCATCTTTTATACGCCAGCGTTCCATTGCCTTCACCTTGGTGGCAATGCCGCTGTAAGCAATCAGGCTGCCCATAATCTCACCCCTTTATCATCTTCTGGAACAGAGCCTCTGCATATTCTTCATGGCGCCGGTTATAATTATCTTCCAGCTCCTTAAGCAGGGCCTCTGATTCCGCCTTCTGCTTTGCCAGGAGCCCATTCATGTCCGCCTCCATTTTCTCCTGAATCTCTGCAATTCTGCGGGCCGTTTCCTGTTCCACGCTCTTATCAAAAGCAGCCGTCTTTGCATCCATCTCCTCAGCAAATGCCTTCTTGCGCGCGTTCGCTTCTTCCACAATGGCTCTGGCCGCTGTCTCGATTTCCGATAACCGGTTAATCACAGTATCCATAGCTCTCCTCCTTATATATTTTCATATCATTTCATGATACTACTTTTTTAGAAAAAAACCAGAGGTATTTTAGTATTAAAATTAATTTTTCACAATTTCTTCACAGCAAAACGCCAAAAAGAGGAAGAACTTTTTAAATTCTTCCTCTTTTTGCATCCAAAATTACTAATTTTTTCTATATAATTTTCACAAATACACCGGCCTAATTGTCTGTCTGGGCCTCGCTGCCCCCAGTCTCCCCCCCGGTTGACGCCACGGGTTCAACCTTTTCGATAAACTTGCTGGATACATATGCCTCCTGGCCGTCGTAGTTAATAACCGCCCAGTCGTTGTCATACCGCTTCACATACACCACCTCGGTGCCGTTGCTCAGCTGCACCAGAATCCGGCCGCTGGTGGAAGGCTCGCTGCGGACATTGACGCTGTTTCCCTTAATCCTGTAGGTCTCTGCAGGCGGCTCTGTCTCAGGCTCTGTCTCAGGTTCCGGCGGCAGCGTAGGTGCAGGCTCCACAGGCGCAGTGGTCACAGTCGGAACTGTGGTGGTCTTATCTGCATCCTTGCCCTTATCCGACGTGAAAACACGGATAACCACAATCAGAAGTATAACCAGCAGCACCGGAATCAGCAGTCTCAGTATGTATGCTGCCGGTGATACCCGTCTGCGCTTCTTCTGGGTCCGCCTGGCGGGACGGGCCACTGCGGGTATTCCTGGCAGGTACCCTCTGGCTGTTCCTGCCGGAAGCACTCCTGCCTCCGCCGGTTCCCTGCCTGGCGCCGGGCGCCTGATGTATTCCTTGCAGCCGGGGACGGCCTGGCCGCACGGCCCCCAGCACCTCCTGCAAATTCGTTGGCAAACACATACACTTCCTGGGTCAGCAGCTGGAAGGCCTGATTGGCATCATATGCCGTGTCATCCCCCTCATGTACCGCCTTATTTCCCAGTATACGGATGGTATGGTAATTATCCTTGGTGGCCTTGTTAATCCACTGGCCTTCGTACAGCTGGTCTATGGTATCGGACAAATCCCCTTCCACCACACACGCTCTCTCAGCCATGCACCTTACCATATATTCCAGGACCTGTCTGGCCCTGACCATCACAAGATTATATTCTTTGCGCGCAATCAATCGCTCTGCTTCCTTAACGCCCTGCTGAATCTGCTGCCAGCTGGTCGTCCGCTCCACATTCGACATAAGCCTTCCTCCTTAGTATCGCAGATATCCGCCTATTACGTATAGTATACTAGATTTTTGCTAATTTTGCACTATTAATTATAAAAAATCAGAAAAATAAGAAAAAAGTAAATTTTGTTGCAAATGCATCTTTTGAATGTTAAAATAAGCCTGCAGCAACTACATCACGAAAGGATGAAACATATGCGATTACGCCACATCCAGGGTGCCGAGGAAACCATTGCCTCCAGCCCATTTGTCATTCAGGAACCAAAACAGCACCGCGGCACATGGAACCAGGTATTCGGCAACAGCCGCCCCCTTGAAATCGAGGTGGGAATGGGGAAAGGCCGTTTCATCATGGAAAAAGCATCCGCTAACCCGGATATCAATTATATAGGAATCGAACGCTATTCCAGCGTCCTGCTGCGGGGACTACAGAAACGCAGCGAAATGGACCTTGAAAACATTTACTTTATGTGCATAGACGCCAAGGACATGACGGAAATCTTTGCCCCCGGCGAAGTGGACCGGATTTATCTGAACTTTTCAGACCCATGGCCAAAGGACCGTCATGCCAAGCGCAGGCTTACATCTCCTGTCTTTATGTCTGTGTACGACAAAATTCTGGCTCCCCGGGGAGTCGTTGAATTCAAGACCGATAACCGCGGACTCTTTGAATATTCCATGGAATCCATACCCTCTGCCGGCTGGGAGATTACAGAGCATACCTCTGATCTTCACAACAGCACCATGCAGAAGGCAATGTGATGACAGAGTATGAGATGAAGTTCGCCTCCGAGGGCAAGCCTATCTGCAAGCTCATTGCCCGGCGAACAGGCACCTGCGGCCAGGACCCTGCATAGAATACAGGTAAAGGATACCATCAGGAGGCGGACAGCATGGCACTCCCTCCGGGAATCACCAAAAAACTGCTCCAGGCCACCAGCGATAAGACAGACTTAAACAAACAGCTCTCCGGTTCAACCGTTCCTTTAAGGAAGTTGGCAAACTCCTGGGCTCCGGTTCAGCCAAGGCCAAAAAGGACAAGGATAAAAAATAACCTCCCAAAAGAGGACACATCCGCAGCTGTCTGTTTCTCACAGGAACAGGCAGCCGCGGACGCAGGGATTCCAAAAGGAGCCACAACTAAAACCATGAAACTCCCGGCAAAAAAATTTCCAAAGATTTTTTCTCGAAAAGTGTTGACATTTTGCTTTTTAGGCGATATAATGGCGAACGTGCTGTTGAGACAGCCGCACAACAAAATAAGGAAATGCGCCTTTAGCTCAGTTGGTAGAGCAGTAGACTCTTAATCTATTTGTCCAGGGTTCGAGTCCCTGAAGGCGCACTAAAAGGTCTGATTTTGCAGATATTGGAAGCTGCGGGTCGGACTTTTTTGTTGTCCTCCCCCGCTCTGTCCTATGCTTCATCCAGGCGGTATTCCTGTATCTTACGGTATAACGTAGCCTTGCTGATACCCAGGGCATCTGCCGCGGCCTGCTTGCCGTAGGGACCTGTAAAACGCTGCAGCGCTTTCTGTATCAGCTGCCGTTCCTGCTCCTTCAGGTTAAAGGGCCCGTCGTTCTGTTTAAAATCAGGAAGCCGAAGCACGTCCTCTTCCGTGATGATTCCGCTGGTGTTTATGGATATAAGGTAGCTTAAGACCTGTTCCATCTGTTTGAAATTGCCAGGCCACGAATGGTTCTTAAGCATGGTAAGGCCCTGGAGCTGCAGGCAACCTTCTTTTTCTCAAAATCCTGATAGTAAATCAGATACTTCTGAATATAGTAGTCTATATCCATATCCCTCTCCCTGATTGGCGGAATACACAGGATAGCGGGATAAAACAGGTTAAAGAGACGCTTGGAAAACGCGTTGTGGTCAGCCATCTTAGACAGGTCCTCCAGGGTGGTGGCAATGAGGCGGATGTTGTGGTTTTCCAGCAGGGTAATGTTATCCGCCAGCTTTAGCTGAAGCCAGTAAGGAAGCCTGGGAATCTCCTTTAAGCACACGGTAATATCCCTGCCGCAGAATATGCCGGTCTCCTCGTCAAATACCTGGTTGGCAAAATTCAGGTCCGAAAATGCATTGCAGTCAAAAATCACCAGCTCCTGCTGGGCATAGCGCCCGCTGTTATGTATGGCCTTTACCACATCTCCTTGCCCAGTCCCCTCTCCCCCTGTATGACCATGTAACGGCTTATTTCCGAAATTTTCATCACGTTCTTTTTCATCTTCGTCAGAACCTCGCTGGTTCCCTCAAAGTAGTCCAGAGACAGATTCCTGCTGGCATCCTGGAAATAGCTCTGCTCCGTCACAAGATTCTGCTCCAGCACAACATACTCCAGCCGTTTTCCCATAAGGAACTCAGAATCAAAAATCTGGTGCTTTGCGTGAAGGCGGATACTCCTGTTCTCCGCCCTCATATCCAGCCAGTTGCTGTTCCTTCTCTTAATGACCTTCACCGTTTCCCGGAACAGCTCCTCTCCTATCCCCATTCTCTGCATCTGGATCCGGGCATTCTTGTTGACCTTTGACACCCGCCGGTTCTCTATCAGGACAGCCCCGTCCTCCATGGAATCCACCAGGTCGGAAAGGGCGTGCTCCGTCACATGCAGGGCATCTTCAAGAAGGTATGACTCCGCAATCCTGGTAATGACCTGTCCCACATGAACCGCAAGGTTTTTATAATATTCTGTATGTTCCAGCATATCCTTGTGTATCTTCTCATCATAGCACAGCACGGACAGAGTTCCCAGAAAGGCCTGCCTGATATACAAGGCACCACCACCTCTGCCTTTCCCGTACAGATGCGGTTGGTGCTGCATTTGCGGCAGATGCTGCTGTTCCTGTTTCTCACAAATACAGGCTTCCTGTCCGTCTTGGCCTGTTCAATGGCGCTGTAGGGCTGGTTTTCATTGGCATAGATAATGGACCTGAAAATGCCTGTGCCCGCAACTCTCATGGTATTCTCATCGTTCACATCGTACTCCAGGCAGGTAAATCCCGCATAAAATTCAATCTCCTTCTGCACAATGGCTGCGCAAGCGCTTAATACGGATCGTTTCATTTCTTTCCCCCATTTATCTCATAATGAGATTATAGTCTCAATATGAGACAGATACAAGGGGCATCTCCATTTTTCTATTCTTTTCGACTCCCCCTCACTTGAATAATCACCTTGGGATTAATAGAATTACGGTAACCTAGGTAAATAAAATATAAGTGAGGGAATGTTATGATTTGCAAAGAAATACCAAAGACCATGTACTGCCACATCGGTGGCTCAGGAACCTGGGGATGCGAATTTCCCGAAGATTTAAATATGGAAGGCATTACCCTGTTAAAACGGGACATGGAATTTGAAACCCCGTTTGGAGTCACCGCCTGCATGAAACTGTACGAAATGGATGCCTCCATCACGCAGATCAC
>ENA-OQIC01000316-OQIC01000316.1-human-gut-metagenome-genome-assembly--contig:-NODE-316-length-21637-cov-2.648396_pt1 | contig 21637 bp, 26 predicted proteins | sample MGYA00242572_ERZ504736 | MGnify/ENA primary metagenome ERZ504736 (study PRJEB26092, sample SAMD00036201) | human gut metagenome | host: Homo sapiens | study: EMG produced TPA metagenomics assembly of...
TCAGATGGTTCATCCCCTTCGGTCGAAAGACCGGAGGGGATGACTTGTTTTATGCCATACCCTGTTTAACAAGGATTCCCGACCACCTCTTTCTTAGTTCATCCGGTATATTCCAGATTCAACCTTCAGTTTCCGGCTTTATCATAATTATGTCTTTGATGTATTATCAGGCTCTTTATCTTTGCCGTTGCCTTAAAAGATGAAACGTGAAGATAAATGTGTCCGTATCGTCATATCCTTTACTTTTTGACGATTCTTTTCTTGATAATGAACAGTTTTCTTCCTCTTTTCTCTTTTATTATCAGATTGAATTTTGTACTTTTGGCGAGAATCTGATAAGAAACACTTAGATATTATAATATAAACTTCTAAATAGTCCGTGAATATGGAAAACAAAATTCAAGAGTTGACCGATAAGATTTATCGTGAAGGCGTGGAAAAAGGTAATGAAGAGGCCCGCCGTCTTATTGCGAATGCTCAGGAAGAAGCTAAAAAAATTGTTGAAGATGCCCATAAAGAAGCTGAATCAATTATTGCCTCCTCTCGTAAATCTGCCGACGAACTGACAGAGAACACCAAATCAGAACTGAAACTTTTTGCCGGTCAGGCTGTGAATGCTTTAAAATCGGAAATAGCCACTATGGTGACTGACAAGATTGTGACTGCACCGGTAAAGGAGTTTGCACAAAATAAAGATTTTCTGAATGCATTTATCGTAGCTCTGGCTTCTAAATGGAGTGTAGATGAACCGATTATCATCTCAACTTCTGATGCGGAGTCTTTGAAAAAGTATTTTGCTGCCAATGCTAAAGCATTGTTGGATAAAGGTGTTACCATAGAACAAGTGAATGGCATAAAGGCATTGTTTTCCGTATCTCCTGCAGACGGTTCATATAAAGTGAATTTCGGAGAAGAGGAATTTATGAATTACTTTAAAGCATTCCTGCGTCCTCAGTTGGTAGAAATGTTATTCTAAAGGGATGCGTTATGAGTAAATATTATTACTTGGTAGCCGGTTTGCCGGAACTCACACTTGAGGACAGCAAGCTGAGCTATACAGTAGCTGATTTTAAAACGGAAATTTACACGGGCTTGTCAGTTTCAGATCAGAAATTGATTGATCTGTTTTATTTGAAGTTTGACAATGCCAATGTGCTGAAGCTCTTGAAAGATAAGGAAGCCGCTATTGATACTCGGGGAAATTTTTCCGCGGAGGAACTGGCGGAATATATTTCTACCCTTAAAGAGGGAGGAGAAGTCAGTGCCAAGGAGTTTCCCGCTTATCTTGCTACTTTCATTTCCGCTTATTTTAATACTCCGGCAGAGAATGCTGTTTTATTGGAAGATCATCTGGCTGCACTTTATTATGATTATGCGATGAAGTGTGGAAATAAGTTTGTGGCTTCCTGGTTCGAATTTAATCTCACTATTAACAATATTCTCGTAGCATTGACTGCGCGTAAATATAAATGGGATATTGCCTGCAATATTGTGGGTGATACGGAGATCTGTGAGGCATTGCGGACTTCCGGAGCCAGAGATTTCGGACTGTCGGGCGAAGTGGACTTTCTTGACCAGTTGGTGAAAATCAGCGAAATAACAGAACTGGTGGAACGTGAGAAAAAGCTGGATGCTTTGCGGTGGAACTGGATGGAAGATGCTATCTTCTTCGATTATTTCACTATCGAACGTATTTTTGCTTTTCTGTTGAAACTGGAAATGATTGAACGTTGGATCTCTCTGGATAAGGAAAGAGGCAATCAATTGTTCCGAAGTATCATAGAGTCACTGAAGAATGAAGTGCAGATTCCTGCTGAATTCAGGTAATACTGCCAAACTCGGATAAATAAACTAAAAAATATATGGCAACAAAAGGAACTGTTAGTGGCGTTATTGCCAACATGGTGACCCTCGTCGTTGATGGGCCGGTAGCTCAGAATGAGATCTGTTATATCTCAACCGGCGGAGACAAATTAATGGCGGAGGTGATTAAGGTCGTAGGTACACATGTATATGTCCAGGTGTTCGAAAGTACTCGTGGACTGAAAGTGGGAGCCGAGGCCGAATTTACCGGACACATGCTTGAAGTGACTTTAGGTCCCGGTATGTTATCAAAGAATTATGATGGTCTGCAAAACGACTTGATAAGATGGATGGAGTATTCCTGAAGAGAGGACAATATACTTATCCGTTGGATAAAGGAAGTGTATGGCATTTTGTTCCCCTTGTCAGTGTGGGGGATAAAGTGGAAGCATCTGCCTGGTTAGGACAGGTGGACGAGAACTTCCAGCCATTGAAGATTATGGTGCCTTTCACTCAGAAAGGTGTTTGCACGGTGAAGTCGATTGTTCCCGAAGGCGATTACAAGATTGAAGATGTGGTTGCCGTCTTGGTGGACGAAGAAGGAAATACCGTTGAAGTGAATATGATCCAGAAATGGCCGGTGAAGCGGGCTATGACGAATTATAAAGAAAAACCGCGTCCGTTCAAGTTGCTTGAAACCGGTGTGCGTGTGATCGATACTGTCAATCCGATAGTGGAAGGCGGTACCGGATTTATTCCCGGTCCGTTCGGTACGGGTAAGACGGTACTTCAGCATGCCATTTCAAAACAGGCCGAAGCCGATATCGTGATTATCGCTGCTTGTGGCGAGCGTGCAAATGAAGTTGTGGAAATCTTTACCGAATTTCCGGAATTGGTGGACCCGCACACGGGACGTAAGCTGATGGAGCGTACCATTATTATCGCAAATACATCGAACATGCCGGTAGCAGCGCGTGAAGCTTCTGTGTATACGGCCATGACGATTGCCGAATACTATCGTGCCATGGGATTGAAAGTCCTGCTGATGGCAGACTCCACTTCCCGTTGGGCGCAGGCATTGCGTGAGATGTCGAACCGTATGGAGGAGTTGCCCGGACCGGATGCATTCCCGATGGACTTGTCCTCAATCATTTCTAACTTCTATGGCCGTGCAGGCTACGTGAAACTGAATAACGGCGAGAGCGGTTCTATTACCTTTATCGGTACAGTATCACCTGCCGGTGGTAACTTGAAGGAGCCGGTGACAGAGAACACCAAGAAGGTAGCCCGTTGTTTCTATGCTCTGGAGCAGGATCGTGCCGATAAGAAGCGTTATCCGGCTGTAAATCCGATCGATTCTTATTCCAAGTATATCGAATATCCTGAATTTGAAGCATACATTGCCGAGCATATCAATGATGAGTGGATCGGTAAGGTGAACGAAATCAAAACTCGCTTGCAACGCGGTAAGGAGATTGCCGAGCAGATCAATATCCTGGGTGATGACGGTGTACCGGTAGAGTATCACGTAATCTTCTGGAAGTCCGAGTTGATAGACTTCGTTATCTTGCAGCAGGATGCGTTCGACGAGATTGATGCCGTGACTCCGATGGAGCGTCAGGAGGCTATCTTGAATATGGTGATAGACATCTGTCATACGGAATTTGAGTTTGATAACTTTAATGAGGTTATGGATTACTTCAAGAAGATGATTAACATCTGCAAGCAAATGAACTATTCGAAGTTCAAGTCGGAACAATATGAAGGTTTCCAGAAGCAATTGGAGGAGTTGGTTGCCGAGAGAAGTGTCAAATAGTAGATTGAAACTAAATTGTAAATAATAACATGGCTACAAAAGCATTTCAAAAAATATATACTAAGATTACTCAGATTACCAAGGCCACCTGTTCGCTGAAAGCTACAGGGGTAGGATATGATGAGTTGGCCACTGTGAATGGTAAACTGGCTCAGGTTGTAAAGATTGCCGGTGACGAAGTGACTTTGCAGGTGTTCGAGGGTACGGAAGGTATCCCGACCAATGCCGAAGTTGTATTTCTGGGTAAATCGCCTACGCTGAAAGTGAGCGAGCAACTGGCCGGACGTTTTTTCAACGCTTTCGGTGATCCTATCGACGGAGGACCGGAGATCGAAGGGCAGGAGGTACCGATCGGAGGGCCGTCTGTAAACCCGGTACGGCGTAAACAGCCTTCCGAGCTGATTGCAACCGGTATCGCAGGTATCGACTTGAACAATACACTGGTTTCTGGTCAGAAGATTCCGTTCTTCGCCGATCCCGACCAACCGTTCAACCAGGTGATGGCTAACGTGGCGTTACGTGCAGAAACAGATAAGATTATTCTGGGCGGTATGGGTATGACAAACGATGACTACCTGTATTTCAAGAATGTATTTTCCAATGCCGGTGCGCTCGACCGTATCGTCAGTTTCGTGAATACCACGGAGAACCCTCCGGTAGAACGTTTGCTGGTACCGGATATGGCTTTGACTGCGGCTGAATATTTCGCAGTACAGCACAATCAGAAAGTATTGGTTCTGCTGACCGATATGACTTCGTATGCCGATGCTTTGGCTATCGTGTCAAACCGTATGGACCAGATTCCTTCGAAAGATTCTATGCCGGGTTCGCTCTATTCGGATCTTGCCAAGATCTACGAAAAGGCTGTACAGTTCCCCGATGGCGGCTCCATCACGATTATTGCCGTGACTACATTGTCCGGTGGTGATATTACGCATGCTGTGCCGGATAATACAGGCTACATCACCGAAGGACAGTTGTTCCTGCGCCGTGACAGTGACATCGGTAAGGTTATTGTCGATCCGTTCCGTTCATTGTCCCGTCTGAAACAGTTGGTAACCGGTAAGAAAACCCGTAAAGACCATCCGCAGGTGATGAATGCTGCCGTGCGTTTGTATGCCGATGCCGCTAATGCCAAGACTAAATTGGAAAATGGTTTCGACCTGACCAACTATGACGAACGTACTTTAGCTTTTGCCAAAGATTACTCCAATCAGTTGCTGGCCATCGACGTCAATCTGGATACGACCGAAATGCTCGATGTAGCTGGGGACTGTTCGGCAAATACTTCCGTCCGGAAGAAGTAAATATCAAGAAGGAACTGGTAGATCAGTATTGGAAAAAATAGTAAATAAACGAGATGGCTATAAAGTTTCAATATAACAAAACCTCCCTTCAGCAGCTTGAGAAGCAACTGAAAGTGCGGGTACGTACTCTCCCGATTATCAAAAACAAGGAGAGTGCCCTTCGCATGGAAGTGAAGCGCTGTAAAAGCGAAGCTGCCGATCTGGAGGAAAGGCTGGAAAAACAAATCCAGGCTTATGAAGCCATGTTCGCACTTTGGAATGAGTTTGACACCTCATTGATAAAAGTAAATGATGTTCATCTTGGTGTCAAGAAAATAGCCGGTGTACGGGTGCCTTTGCTCGAAAATGTGGATTTCGAGATCCGTCCGTACAGTCTGTTTAATGCTCCTAAGTGGTATGCCGACGGTATACACCTGCTTAAGGAGTTGGCACATACCGCTATAGAGCGTGAGTTTACGCTGGCCAAGTTGGGCTTGTTAGAACATGCGAGGAAAAAGACCACTCAGAAAGTGAATCTTTTTGAGAAGGTTCAGATACCGGGGTATCAGGATGCTTTGCGCAAGATCAAACGATTCATGGAAGATGAAGAAAATTTGTCTAAGTCGTCGCAAAAGATTCTGAAGTCACAGCAGGAAAAAAGGAAGGAGGCAGAAGCATGATTACGAAAATGAAGAAACTCACGTTCCTGGTTTATCATAAGGAGTACGAAGATTTCCTGAACAGTCTTCGTGAACTCGGAGTGGTCCATATTGTAGAGAAGCAGCAGGGAGCGGCGGAGAATGTCGAACTGCAAGATAATATTCGTCTTTCTGCCCGTCTGGCTGCCGCATTGAAGTTGCTTCAGAACCAGAAGCACGAGAAGGCTGCGGTCATTGCTGCCAATGGCGGTAGTGCCGAACGTGGTTTGCAGGTGCTCGATGAAATAGATGCCTTGCAGGCCGAACACAGTAAACTGTTGCAACAGCAGCAAACCTGTGGCAAGGAGAAAGACGCTTTGGAGGCTTGGGGCAACTTTGAGCCGGAAGGCATACAACGTTTGAAAGATGCCGGTTATGTAGTCGGCTTCTATACCTGCTCCGAAGGTAACTACAAGGAAGAATGGGAAGCGGAATACAACGCTATGATCATCTGCCGCATATCCTCAAAAGTCTTTTTCATCACCGTGACCAAGGACGGGGAGGAAGTCGACCTGGATGTGGAGCAAGCTAAACTGCCATCGCAGTCACTGGCCCAGCTCGAGGCGCAATATGCGAATACAGAGACCGCACTTGAAGAGAATGAAAAGAAGTTGGTCGCTTTGTCCGAAACCGATATCCCTTCGCTGAAGGAGGCTTTGAAACAGGTGCAGACTGAAATAGAATTTTCAAAGTCGTATTGAGTACAGAGCAGACTGCGGGTGACAAATTGATGTTGCTCGAAGGATGGGCCCCTGCTACCAGCAAGGTAGAGATAGAGGCTTATCTGAACGATGCACATATTTATTATGAGATCACAGATCCGACACCGGAAGACAACGTGCCGATCGAACTGAATAACAAAGGTTTCTTTGCCTGGTTCGAGCCCATTTGCAAACTCTACATGTTGCCCAAGTATAATGAACTGGACCTGACCCCGTTCTTTGCCCCGTTCTTTATGATCTTTTTCGGACTCTGCCTGGGAGATTCCGGTTATGGATTATTCCTGTTTGTAGGAGCTACGGCTTATCGTCTATTGGCGAAAAAACTGAGTCAGTCGGCTAAATCGATCATTTCGCTGATTCAGATACTGGCAACTTCCACTTTCTTCTGCGGATTGCTGACCGGGACTTTTTTCGGAGCCAATATTTACGATCTGCCCTGGCCGTTCATCCAGCGCCTGAAGAGTGCCGTTTTCATGGACAATAATGACATGTTCCAGCTCTCACTGATTCTGGGTGCGGTACAGATCTTGTTCGGCATGGTACTGAAAGCTGTCAATCAGACTATCCAGTTTGGCTTCAAGTATGCCATTGCTACAATCGGATGGATCATCCTCTTGCTATCGTTAGCCTTCTCGGCACTGTTGCCGAAAGTGATGCCGATGGGAAGTACGGTTCATTTGATCATCATGGGTATTGCCGGCGTTATGATTTTCCTGTTCAACAGTCCGGGGAAGAACATCTTCCTGAATATCGGGCTGGGCTTATGGGATTCTTATAACATGGCGACAGGTCTGTTGGGCGACGTTCTGTCATACGTCCGTTTGTTCGCTCTGGGATTGTCGGGAGGTATCCTTGCCGGCGTATTCAATAGTTTGGCAGTGGGCATGAGTCCGGACAATGTGATTGCCGGCCCCATTGTGATGGTCTTGATTTTTGTAATCGGCCATGCCATCAATATCTTTATGAATGTGCTCGGAGCCATGGTTCATCCTATGCGTCTGACCTTCGTGGAGTTTTTCAAGAATTCCGGTTACGAAGGTGGTGGCAAAGAGTACAAACCATTCAAGAAAATAAAAAGAAATTAATAGAATAATAAATTAAAAATAAAATTAAGATTATGGAAATGAATTTGTTTATTGCTTACATTGGCATCGCGGTTATGGTTGGTTTGTCAGGCATCGGAAGTGCTTACGGAGTGACTATTGCAGGTAACGCTGCTATCGGCGCATTGAAGAAAAACGATAGTGCATTCGGTAACTTCCTCGTACTGACAGCTCTTCCGGGTACACAGGGATTGTATGGTTTCGCAGGTTACTTTATGTTCCAGACTATTTTCGGTATCCTTACTCCGCAGATTACCGCCATTCAGGCTTCTGCCGTTTTGGGTGCGGGTATTGCTCTCGGATTGGTGGCTCTGTTTTCCGCTATCCGTCAGGGACAGGTTTGCGCCAATGGTATTGCAGCCATCGGACAAGGTCACAATGTATTCAGCAACACATTGATTCTTGCTGTGTTCCCCGAACTTTATGCTATCGTGGCATTGGCTGCTACCTTCCTTATCGGTAGTGCGCTTGCATAAACTAATGATTTATAAAAAACACTTAAGCGTTTTCGACAGAACGTTTAAGTGTTTTCTGAAAAGACTTAAGCGTTTTCCGAAAACACTTAAGTCTTTTTTTATGCTCTGAAATCTCGTTGTAAACGCTTGTTTGTGCTATTTTGCTTATATTTTTTGCATAAAGCATTATTTTTCAATAAATAATGCGTACTTTTGCACCTGCGTAATAAAAAGAGTTTTAAACATTTATATGGTAAAAGATTTATTAACCCCCGATTATATCTTCGAAGCCAGTTGGGAAGTGTGCAACAAGGTAGGAGGAATTTATACTGTTTTGTCTACAAGGGCAAATACGTTGCAAACTAACTTCCGTGACAAATTATTTTTTATAGGGCCGGATGTGTGGCAAGGAAAGGACAATCCCTTGTTTATAGAATCTGACAATCTTTGTGCGGCATGGAAAGAACATGCCCTCAAGAAAGATGACCTTTCTGTCCGTGTCGGACGTTGGAATATTCCGGGTGAACCCATTGTTATTCTCGTTGACTTTCAGCCTTTTTTTGAGAAAAAGAATGAAATCTATACTGAAATGTGGAATCACTTTCAGGTCGATTCATTGCATGCTTACGGCGATTATGACGAAGCATCCATGTTTTCGTATGCTGCCGGAAAAGTGGTGGAAAGCTTCTATCGCTACAACCTGACTGAAAATGATAAGGTCATTTATCAGGCACATGAATGGATGACCGGCCTGGGAGCACTGTATCTGCAATTGGCTGTTCCCGAAATAGGAACCATCTTCACCACCCATGCCACTTCTATCGGCCGTAGCATTGCCGGAAACGATAAACCTTTATATGACTATCTGTTTGCTTATAACGGCGATCAGATGGCACAGGAGCTGAATATGCAGTCGAAGCACTCGATTGAAAAGCAGACTGCGCATCACGTTGACTGCTTTACGACGGTGAGCGAAATTACCAACAACGAGTGTAAGGAACTGCTTGATAAAGCCGCCGATGTAGTATTGATGAACGGTTTCGAGGACGATTTCGTTCCTCAGGGAAGCGCTTTCACCGGTAAGCGCAAACGTGCGCGTGCATTGATGTTGAATGTGGCCAATAAGCTTCTGGGTACCCATATGGACGATGACACATTAATTATCGGCACCAGTGGACGTTACGAGTTTAAGAACAAAGGGATCGACGTGTTTCTGGAATCATTGAACCGTTTGAACCGGGACAAGGACCTGCAGAAGAACGTGCTGGCATTTGTCAATGTACCGGGTTGGGTGGGAGAGCCCCGCGAGGATTTGCAGACACGGCTGAAAAGCAAAGAAAAATTCGATACTCCGCTCGAAGTACCTTTCATTACCCATTGGCTGCATAACATGACCCACGACCAGGTTCTGGATATGCTCAAATATCTTGGTATGGGAAATCGTCCGGAAGATAAAGTGAAGGTGATTTTCGTTCCGTGCTATCTGGATGGAAAAGATGGAATCCTGAACAAAGAATATTATGATCTGATATTGGGAGAAGACTTGAGTGTCTATCCTTCTTATTACGAACCTTGGGGATACACTCCGCTTGAGAGTGTGGCATTCCGCGTACCTACTATTACAACAGACCTGGCAGGCTTCGGCCTTTGGGTGAACAGCCTGAAAAATCAGCATGGCATCGATAATGGGGTAGAGGTGTTACACCGTTCGGACTATAATTACTCAGAGGTAGCCGACGGTATCAAAGATACGATCGCACTGTTCTCGGGTAAAACAGATAATGAGGTGAAAGAGATCCGCAAACAAGCTGCGGCTGTGGCCGAACAGGCTCTATGGAAGCATTTCATCAAATATTATTACGAGGCTTATGACATCGCCTTGCGTAATGCCATGAAGCGTCAACTAAACTAAGTATTTATTCATCAACAAGTAAACAATAACATTATGAAAATTAAAGTAAGTAATGTGAATACTCCGAATTGGAAGGAGGTAACTGTAAAGTCACGTGTTCCTGCGGAATTAGAGAAACTATCTGAACTGGCACGCAACATTTGGTGGGCGTGGAATTATGAAGCTACTGAACTCTTCAGAGACTTGGATCCGACTCTCTGGAAAGAAGCCGGTCAGAATCCTGTGCTTTTGCTTGAACGTATGAGTTACGAAAAACTGGAAGCTTTATCAAAAGATAAAGTAATCCTGAAACGCATGAACGACGTATATGCTAAATTTAGAGACTACATGGATGTGACGCCCGATAACAAACGTCCGTCAGTGGCTTACTTTAGCATGGAATATGGTTTGAATCATGTTCTTAAAATATATTCCGGTGGTCTGGGTGTATTGGCCGGTGACTATCTGAAAGAAGCTTCGGACAGTAATGTAGATCTGTGTGCAGTAGGTTTCCTGTATCGCTATGGTTACTTTACACAAACCCTGTCGATGGACGGACAGCAGATTGCCAATTACGAGGCACAGAACTTCGGACAACTCCCTATTGACCGCGTGACGGATGCAGACGGCAAACCGTTGGTAGTAGATGTGCCTTATATGGATTACTACGTACATGCAAATGTATGGAGAGTGAACGTAGGACGCGTTTCTTTGTATCTGCTCGATACAGACAATGAAATGAACAGCGAGTTTGACCGTCCTATCACTCACCAGCTGTACGGAGGTGACTGGGAAAACCGTTTGAAACAAGAGATCCTGCTGGGTATCGGCGGTATGCTGACACTGAAGGCATTGGGTATCAAAAAAGATATTTATCACTGTAACGAAGGACACGCCGCCCTGATCAATGTTCAGCGTATCTGCGATTATGTAGCTACCGGCCTGACTTTCAACCAGGCTATCGAGTTGGTTCGTGCATCTTCACTGTATACGGTTCACACTCCGGTGCCTGCCGGTCACGACTACTTTGACGAAGGCTTGTTCGGTAAATATATGGGCGGATATCCCGTTAAGATGGGTATCAGCTGGGACGACTGATGGACCTTGGACGTAACAATCCGGGTGATAAGGGCGAACGTTTCTGTATGTCTGTATTTGCTTGCAACACTTCTCAGGAAGTGAACGGTGTAAGCTGGCTGCACGGAAAAGTTTCTCAGGAGATGTTCTCTTCTATCTGGAAGGGATACTTCCCCGAAGAGAGCCATGTGGGTTATGTAACCAATGGTGTACACTTCCCCACCTGGAGCGCTACCGAATGGAAACAGCTTTATGCTAAATACTTCAACGAAAACTTCCTGTACGATCAATCAAATCCGAAGATCTGGGAAGCTATCTATAATGTGCCCGATGAAGAGATCTGGAAGACTCGCGTGACGATGAAGAACAAGCTGGTGGATTATATCCGTAAGCAGTTCCGTGAAACGTGGTTGAAGAACCAGGGAGATCCTTCACGCATTGTATCGCTGTTGGACAAGATCAATCCGAATGCATTGCTGATCGGTTTCGGCCGCCGTTTTGCCACTTACAAACGTGCTCACTTGTTGTTCACCGATCTGGAACGCTTGTCTAAGATCGTTAACAATCCCGATTATCCGGTACAGTTCCTCTTCACAGGTAAGGCTCACCCGCACGATGGTGCAGGCCAGGGACTGATCAAGAGAATCGTTGAGATCTCTCAGCGTCCGGAATTCCTGGGTAAGATCATCTTCCTTGAAAACTACGATATGCAGTTGGCCCGTCGTCTGGTGACCGGAGTTGATATCTGGTTGAATACTCCGACCCGTCCGCTCGAAGCATCCGGTACATCGGGTGAGAAAGCGTTGATGAATGGTGTATTGAACTTCTCTGTACTCGACGGATGGTGGCTTGAAGGTTACCGCGAAGGTGCAGGTTGGGCATTGACCGAAAAACGTACTTATCAGAACCAGGAACATCAGGATCAGCTCGACGCAGCTACTATCTACAGTATCCTCGAAACAGAAATCCTGCCGCTGTATTATGCACGCAACAAGAAGGGATATTCTGAAGGCTGGATTAAGAGTGTGAAAAACTCGATCGCCAGATCGCTCCTCACTATACCATGAAGCGTCAGCTCGACGATTACTACAGTAAGTTCTACTGCAAGGAAGCTAAACGTTTCAAAGAACTGTCTGCCAATGACAATGCAAAGGCAAAAGAGATAGCAGCCTGGAAAGAAGAAGTCGTTGCTAAGTGGGACTCTATCGAGATCGTTTCAAAAGAGAGGGAAGCAGACATTGCACAAGGCGATATCGAAAGCGGCAAAGAGTATACCATTACAGTTGTCGTTGACGAGAAAGGATTGAACGATGCAGTGGGACTGGAGTTGGTTACAACTTATACGACTCCGGAAGGCAAGCAGCATGTATATTCGGTAGAACCATTCAGTGTGATCAAGAAAGAAGGCGACCTGTATACATTCCAGGCTAAGCACAGCTTGTCGAATGCAGGAAGCTTTAAAGTGGCATACCGTATGTTCCCGAAAAATCAGGATCTGCCTCACCGTCAAGACTTCTGCTACGTACGTTGGTTCGTCTGATTGATGTAGAGTAAAGAGAGATTTACCAGATTTATTTTGAAGGGCTGTTTTGAAGTGTATACTGTCAAGACAGCCTTTATTGCTTAAAGTCGATGTATTATGAGAAGGATTTTTATTTTTATTGCTTTTGCACTGTGCAGTTTGTGGCAATTGAGAGCTCAGGCTGATACGGCTTCGTTCCTGTTTGATAAGTATGAAGATGCCCAAGTGCTCCTGAGAGCCGGAGGCGAATTGAAGTCTAAAATGAACTACAGTATAGTAGTCAATAAGTTTTATTTTATAGACCCTCAGGATAAGCAGGTGAAAGAGCTTGCCAATCCGGGAGATATTCTGCTGATCAAGATAGCGGGACGTACATTTTATCCCGAATCCAACGGAGCCGGTATAGAAATGTTGCCGACCAAACCGGTGGTTTACGTTCAGTATAAAGCTACCGCCCGTAAGGAAGCTCCCATGGGGCTTATGGTACCCGTTCGGAAACAACGGCAGTTCAGAGCTATGGCACCATAACGAGCAACGGACAGTCTTACAAGCTGGAAGGTGAAAAAATTATTGTCAGCAATCGGCACCATGTCTATTGGGTGGAGAAGGATGATAAAATGAAGCAGTTCCGTAACTTTAAGCAACTTGCCAAAATCTACTCAAAACATCGTGCGGAGGTGGAGAAGTATATTGAAGATAATAAGGTGAATTTTGAAGATGTGGATCAGATTGTGAAGCTCTGTTCTTATGCCGATTCACTGAAATAAATCGAAAGCCCGTACCTGATTCATATTCACCACAGATTACACAGATTTACACAGATAAATAGGATGGGTTGTCAGTAGATTAAAGCTATTCTGTGTGAATCTGTGTAATCTGTGGTGAATTATGATATGGTATTCCGCTGATTACTTATTCAGCACTTCTTCCAGTTTGGTCTGAAGCTTTTCGCCGTGCAGGCCGCGTGCCAGGATCGTTCCGTCAGCGTCCACCAACATGGTGTGGGGGATACTGTTTACAGCATACAACTGTGCACCTTCATTTTGCCAGCCTTTCAGGTCGGACATCTGAGGCCATGTGATGTTCAGCTTCTTGATGGCATCTTTCCATTTATCGGCATCCTGATCCAGAGATACACCTACGATTTCGAAGTTTTTGCCTTTATATTTAGCATAAGCTTCTACAATGTTAGGCATTTCGCGGCGGCATGGGCCACACCAGCTTGCCCAGAAGTCAACCAATACCACTTTGCCTTTGCCTACATAGTCAGACAGTTTCACCGGTTTTCCGTCAGGGGTCAGCATTTCGAAGTCGATGAATTTCTGTCCGGCGGCAGTAGCTTTCTGCTTTTCAGTGATATCCTTGATTTTCACAATCGTTTCGTCATTCTGATAGTTGGCGGGAATTTGTTTCAGCAGAGCGTCGTTATCCTCGGTAGAGTTTTCATAGAAGCTTTGTTTGAACAACATGATACCTACCGGATTGGTGATATTCTTCTGTACGCCTTCTTTGATAGCCTGGCTGTACGCCTCTTCCAGTTCTGAAAATTCTTTTTGTTTAGCCATCTTCTGGTCATCGGTCAATGTGCTGTCGCCCATAGCCTGATAGATAGCGGCTTGTTTCTGGTCGATTGCATTTATCTTGTTCCGTATCTCCTGATAAGCATCGTTGTTCGGAGTACCGGTTGCCGATTTATCGTCTTTAGACAGGTTTACCTTGATTTTACCGTTTTCGAGGAAGAAATCCACATAGACTCCGTCGCCGTCTTTAGAATAAGTGATGTAGCGGTTCACTACGGAATCCTGTGCACCTTCGAATGTAAATGTTCCGTTAGCGATGATAGCTGTGTCCAGTTTGTTGAACTGTCTGTTCACACGTTCCTGGATAAATACAGTATCTCCGTCGGCAGCGCTTCCACAGTACCTGTTATTACATAACCGGGTTTGTTGGTGTTACAAGATGCCACTCCGAGAGCAACTGCTGCAACAGCCAGATAAGTTAACTTTTTCATTGCTTTAGTATGTTTAGTGAATAAATATTTATGCAAAGATAGGTGTTTTTTTAAATTCCGGATAGAATTTCTCTGTTATATTAGATTAACATGTATGTACGAATCGGATAAATGTGTACCTTTGCACCCCAAATTAGTATGAATATGCAAGAAAGCAAATCCATTATTGAGGTGAACGGTGTGTCTAAATTCTTCGGTGAGAAGACTGCCTTGGATCATGTGACCCTGAATGTAAAGAAAGGTGAGTTCGTCACCATTCTGGGGCCTTCGGGATGTGGCAAGACTACTTTGTTGCGCCTTATCGCCGGCTTCCAGACAGCTTCGGAAGGCGAGATAAAAATATCGGGGAAAGAAATCACACAAACTCCTCCACACAAACGTCCGGTAAACACGGTATTCCAGAAATACGCTCTGTTCCCGCATCTGAATGTATATGATAATATCGCTTTTGGGCTGAAACTGAAGAAAATGCCCAAGCAGACCATTGAGAAGAAGGTAAAAGCCGCTTTGAAGATGGTGGGGATGACCGATTACGAATATCGTGATGTAGATTCGCTGTCCGGCGGACAGCAGCAGCGTGTGGCCATTGCCCGTGCCATCGTCAACGAACCGGAAGTGTTGCTGCTTGACGAGCCCTTGGCAGCTCTCGACCTGAAAATGCGTAAAGACATGCAGATGGAGTTGAAGGAGATGCACAAATCTCTGGGGATCACTTTTGTGTATGTCACTCACGATCAGGAAGAAGCACTGACGCTAAGCGATACGATTGTAGTCATGAGCGAGGGACGCATCCAGCAGATTGGTACTCCGATCGATATATATAACGAGCCTATCAATTCGTTTGTAGCCGATTCATCGGAGAAAGTAATATCCTGAACGGAGTGATGATCCACGACAAACTGGTATGTTTCTGTAATACCGAATTCGAGTGTGTAGACGAAGGTTTTGGCGAGAACATGCCCGTGGACGTAGTGATCCGTCCGGAAGACCTTTACATCTTTCCGGTTTCGGAAGCGGCGCAACTGACCGGTGTGGTGCAATCGTCTGTCTTTAAAGGCGTACATTACGAAATGACGGTTCTCTGCAATGGCTATGAATTTCTGGTACAAGACTATCATCATTTTGAAGTCGGGGCTCTCGTCGGGTTGCTGGTGAAGCCGTTCGATATTCATATTATGAAGAAAGAGCGTGTGTGCAATACTTTTGAAGGCAAGTTGATCGACGAAACCCATGTGGAGTTTTTGGGATGCAACTTCGAGTGTGCTCCTGTCACGGGGATCGAAGCAGGCAGCGAGGTGAAGGTGGAAGTCGGTTTCGACAACGTGATTCTTCAGGACAACGAAGAAGACGGTGCACTGACCGGAGAGGTGAAGTTTATCCTTTATAAGGGTGACCATTATCATCTGACTGTGCTTTCGGATTGGGACGAGAATGTGTTTGTAGATACGAACGACGTATGGGACGATGGCGACCGTGTAGGTATCACCATCCCCCCGGACGGTATCAGAGTAATTAAGAACTAATAAAATAAGAGTTAAGAGTGAAAAGATTATCGGTCTTTTTTTCATCACGTAAGAGTTGGACACTCCCTTACATTATCTTTTCGGCGATCTTCGTCGTTATTCCGCTACTCCTTATCGTGGTCTATGCTTTCACCGATGACAGCGGACATCTGACTTGGAAAACTTTGCGAAGTTTTTTCAGCACCACGAAGCTATCAATACCTTTGTCTATTCCATCGGTATTGCCATTATTACCACCATTGTCTGTATCCTGCTGGGCTATCCGGCAGCATGGATACTGAGCAACGCAAAACTGAACCGGTCGAAAACAATGGTCGTACTGTTTATTCTTCCCATGTGGGTCAACATTCTGGTACGTACGTTGGCTACGGTAGCCTTGTTCGACTTCTTCAGTGTTCCGCTCGGTGAGGGTGCCCTGATATTCGGTATGGTCTATAACTTCATACCATTTATGATTTACCCCATCTACAACACTTTGCAAAAGATGGATCACAGTTATATTGAGGCTGCGCAGGATCTGGGTGCCAATCCCGTTCAGGTCTTTTTTAAGGCCGTGCTTCCGCTTTCCATGCCGGGGGTGATGAGTGGCATCATGATGGTTTTCATGCCTACTATCTCAACCTTTGCCATTGCCGAGTTGTTGACGATGAACAATATCAAACTGTTTGGTACCACAATCCAGGAGAATATCAATAACAGTATGTGGAACTATGGCGCGGCCCTGTCGCTGATTATGTTGCTGCTAATTGCCGCGACCTCTCTGTTCAGCACCGACGACAAAGATAATACGAACGAAGGAGGTGGGCTATGGTAAAGAAGATTTTCGCTCAGACCTATTTGTGGATTCTGCTTTTGCTGCTCTATTCGCCTATCGTGATTATAATGATCTACTCTTTTACCGAGGCAAAAGTGCTGGGCAACTGGACCGGATTCTCCACAAAACTGTATTCGTCACTGTTCACTACCGGCACTCACCATTCGCTGATGAATGCGCTGATCAATACCGTGACCATTGCTTTGATTGCAGCTACGGCTTCCACCCTGCTGGGGAGTATCACCGCTATCGGCATCTTCAACCTGAAGGCACGTTCGCGGAAGGCCATCAGCTTTGTGAACAGCATTCCTATCCTGAATGGGGATATTATTACCGGTATTTCACTGTTTCTGTTGTTTGTGTCGCTGGGGATATCACAGGGATACACGACCGTTGTACTGGCACACATCACTTTCTGTACTCCTTATGTGGTACTCAGCGTGTTGCCCCGTCTCAAGCAGATGAATCCTAATATTTACGAAGCCGCCCTCGATCTGGGAGCGACTCCGATGCAGGCACTCCGCAAAGTGATTGTTCCGGAGATTCGTCCGGGAATGATTAGCGGTTTCATGCTTGCGCTGACACTTTCTATCGATGATTTTGCAGTAACGGTATTTACGATCGGTAACGAAGGTCTCGAGACACTTTCCACCTATATCTATGCCGATGCCCGCAAAGGAGGGCTGACTCCGGAACTGCGTCCGCTTTCGACCATTATTTTTGTGGTGGTGCTGGCCTTGCTGATTGTCATTAACCGGCGTGCCGGAAAAGAGAAAAAGTGATACCTGACGTTGGTCGGCCTCGCCGTTTAAAGCGAGAGACCGCCGGTTTAAACCCCAACTGTCATTGCTTTTAAAGATAGTGTCCGTTGGTTTGAAACCCACGTCCTTTGGGTTTTAAACAAAATAGAAGAGAATTTACGAGAATCAAGAAATAGTATAAAGTGTTAATGAATAAGCTGTTAATAACTCTTTGCCTTGCAGCGTCGTTTATGCTTTCCGGTTGTTACAATTCCGGTGAGCCCCGCGAAAAGGTATTGAAAATTTATAACTGGGCCGATTACATCGGCGACGGAGTGCTGGAAGATTTCCAGGCATATTATAAGGAGCAGACAGGCGAGGATATTCGTATTGTCTATCAAACTTTCGATATCAACGAAATCATGTTGACCAAGATCGAAAAAGGGCACGAAGATTTTGATGTGGTATGCCCTTCGGAATACATCATCGAGCGGATGTTGAAGAAAGACTTGCTGTTGCCCATCGACACCGTTTTTCCCCATTCGCCCGACTACATGAATGACGTGTCTCCTTATATCCGGGAACAGATCGATAAGTTGAGTCAACCCGGACGCGTTGCCAGTCATTATGCCGTGTGTTACATGTGGGGAACGGCTGGGATACTGTATAACAAGGCTTTTGTTCCCGATGCGGATGCCGAAAGTTGGAGTTGCCTTTGGGATCGGAAATATGCCGGCAAGATATTGATGAAAGACAGTTACCGCGATGCGTACGGGACGGCCATCATTTACGCACATGCCCGTGATCTGGCCGGAGGCAAGGTGACAGTAGAGGATCTGATGAACGACTATTCTCCCCGTGCAATGGAGATTGCCGAAAAATACCTCAAGGCGATGAAACCCAATATAGCCGGTTGGGAGGCAGACTTCGGTAAAGAGATGATGACCAAAAATAAAGCATGGCTCAATATGACCTGGAGCGGAGATGCCAAATGGGCCATCGAAGAAGCGGATGCGGTAGGAGTGGACCTGGACTATGTAGTGCCTCGGGAAGGAAGCAACATCTGGTATGACGGCTGGGTGATTCCTAAGTATGCCGGTAATCCGGAAGCTGCCAGCTATTTCATCAACTTTATGTGCCGTCCCGACATTGCTTTGCGGAATATGGAAGCGAGCGGTTATGTGAGTGCTGTGGCTTCGCCTGAAATCATGGAGGCGAAGACAGACACCACCCTGACTTATTATTCGGATTTGAGCTATTTCTTCGGACCGGGAGCAGACAGCCTGCAGATTGACAAGATACAGTACCCGGACCGTAAGGTGGTAGAACGTTGTGCATGATTCGTGATTTCGGCGATAAGACGAAAGATGTTCTTGAAATCTGGTCGCGCATTAAGGGAGACAATCTGGGAGTGGGCATTACGATCCTGATCTTCGTGGTAGTAGGTTTGATGAGCGGCTGGATGATTTATAAACGGATACAGCGCTATAAACACAAGAAGATGCAGAGGCGCCGGAGCCGTAGGCGGAAGAAACAGAGGTGAGACTAAAGCATCGTCAAAATCTCAATTTTAATAAAAAAATAAAAGAAAATGATGATTTTGTTTCTCAGTCTGTTGTAAATGTCTATATTTACCGCGTATTAAAGATTTCTGATAGGATGTGTTTTATTTCCAAGGTACTTGTAGAGTAATTTATCTCCTTATTAAGACTTCTCTAAGATAACAAATTTTATTAATTGTATTAATTATTTTTTCAATGAACATTTTTATTGCAGGTATCAGCTATAATCTTAGCAATGCTGATTTAGGAGAATTATTCGAAGAGTTTGGAGAAGTTATTTCAGCCAAAATCGTTATGGACAGAGAAACTGGCCGTTCTAAAGGATTCGGTTTTGTAGAAATGCCTAATGACGAAGAGGGAAATGCTGCCATCGCAGCACTGAACGAAAAAGAAATAGACGGAAAGACACTTGCCGTATCAGTTGCACGTCCGAGAGAAGAAGGCCCGCGTCGTAACAGCAATTACGGTGGTGGTAATCGTGGCGGCTATGGTAACAACCGTGGTGGTGGTTACGGTGGTGGTAATCGTGGCGGCGGCTATGGCGGCGGTCGTGACAGATATTAATCGAACAAGATTACCTGTTTGTCAAAACAGACTTATAGAGGAGATGCCCGGGATTTGTTCCGGGCATCTTTTTTTTATGATTTTTGTCGCTACTCCCTTTCCGTGTATATAGATAAATTCTAAAACGAATCAAAAAAAACTACGGAGTATTCGTAGATTATTCGTTTTTATTTTTATCTTTGCATGATATAGAAATGGAGAGTTTATGAAGAATATCAGGCAATTTCATCTCCTAAGTTCAATTCTGGGGGGAGTATTTTTATTTTCTTCCTGTTCGGTCGTTCCCAAGGCCGAAGAGAAAAATCTTTCGGAGCAATGGCCGGTGGTCGCTTCCTATCAATGGGCCGGTCAAGACTCGGTTGTGGTATGTGACCTCAGCTTGCTGAAAGATACGGTTGACTTACCGTTCAGTTTCTTTTTGAAAGACTTTCAAATCATCAAGCTCGATAACCGTGATGAAGCGATGGTCGGAGAAAACAATCTGTGTGTTTCCGAAAATTACATCCTTGTCTACGGTTCTGTTTATGAACTCCATCCCTGCCGGTTATTTACTAAAAAAGGAGAGTTTGTTACCAATATAGGTGCTATCGGGCAAGGACCGGGAGAGTATCGTGCCGTATACAAAGCGGAGATTGACGAAAAACATAATTGTATCTATCTGATGCCTTTCGATAACAGCAATGCCATCTATGTCTATGATCTGGCTGGGAAACCGTTGCGTTCCATTCCGTTACATCAGTCGGTCTCCAAGGCTGTATTCAAGGTCGATGCCGATAAACGTGAACTTACGGTGGGGGCACTTCCCTTTACCGGATACCCTTTTGTGGCATGGGTACAGGATTTTGAAGGACATCTGCTCGATTCGGTTCCTGCTGCCAGGCATCTGTCTGTTCTTCCCGATTATAGCAATGAGGTGATGTACGGTGCCAATACGGAAGTATTCGATCTTTATATCAGCACCTTCTTTGAACTGCGTCCCGATACGCTTTATCATTATATCCGTTCGGAAAGCAGGCTGAAGCCCCGCTTCACACTCAACATTGGAGACAGGAAACGTTCGATAACCACATTCTATGAGTTGCCTCAGGCTATGTCGGCAGATTGATGGTAGAGGAACAAGTGGGTGATGGAATGTGGGAGACGAAATCACCTTCGAACTTTATAGTGGATAAGGCATCGTTGCGCGGAACTTTTTTCCGGGTGATCAATGACTTTGCGGGAGGGATGCCGGATCGGTTGTGGACCCCTTGGTCACTCCGTAACAAACAATATATAAGGCTGGTGGAACCGGGAGTGCTGAAAGCGGAAATAGAGTCTTATCTCTCCTCGACAGATGTAGGAAGGGGAAGAATAGGACAAAGTTACAGGAATTGTGTGAGTCGATCGGTGAGGAAGATAATAGTTATGTGATATACGCTAAACAGAAAGGAGTTCAGTAATGAAAAAAGTATTTGGAATATTGTTGTTGGTTTTATTCGTTTGCACTTCGTGTGGCGATAAAAGTGAACCTTCATTTAAAGTGTACGATGAATACTCTAAGGAGAAGAAGGTAGAGAAAAAGAATAATATCGGGAAGGCAACCTATATCTTTTGGATAAACAAAACGGAAGCCAAAAAATTGCGCGGGTTGACTTTCAATATAAAATGTAAAGTGACGATCAACGAGGATGGTAGTATAAAGATTCTCGGGTATGAAAAAGAACAGCCCTATACGGTAACGAAAAGTTTAAAAAATACTTGAAAACTTTCAGGGTAGACAAGGAGGCTTTGGCAGATGGAAGAGTTAAGGTCGGCGATCAGGTGGTCTTTCTGCGTTATGTCGTGCTGAAGTAGAGCGTTCTCTGTGGGCCATTCCGTAGCGGGATGATCCAATAAAAAATCCTCCCCGGCGGACCGGAGAGGATTTTATTGTTTTAATCCTATTTACGAATGATAGATACTGCCGATTATTCAGCAGCAGCTTCAGTTGCAGCTTCTTCTGCCGGAGCAGCTTCTTCTGCGGGAGCTTCAGCAGCAGCCTTAGCAGCTTCTTCAGCAGCTTTCTTTTCAG
>ENA-OQIC01000317-OQIC01000317.1-human-gut-metagenome-genome-assembly--contig:-NODE-317-length-21609-cov-5.465273_pt1 | contig 21609 bp, 26 predicted proteins | sample MGYA00242572_ERZ504736 | MGnify/ENA primary metagenome ERZ504736 (study PRJEB26092, sample SAMD00036201) | human gut metagenome | host: Homo sapiens | study: EMG produced TPA metagenomics assembly of...
GAAGATACAATGGAACTTCGAAAAGTTGCCAGCATTATTAAAAAAATGGAAGAGCGTGGCGAAGTCATTGACGATTCGGTTAAAGAAGATATTGTCATGCACAAGAAAAAAACACAAACCATTCTTGAAGAAGCTGGGCATACAGAGGTTTTAGAAGCACTTGAAAAGGCTAAAGAACCAGTTGAAGAAGATGTTCAGGTTGACGAAAGCCCAGAAGTGGCTAAAACTGAGCAATCTTTTGAAGAATTTGTTGCTAGTGAATTTCCAGCTCAACGTGAATTGAGTAAAGACATCGAAAAAGCTACGGAAGAAGTTGCAGAATATGTCAAAAAAATCATCTATGAAATGGACATTGATGCAACGGTTGAAACTAGCCACAATCGCCGTCAAATCAATTGCAAATTGAAACGCCAGAAGCTGGTCGTGTCATTGGTTATCACGGAAAAGTTTTGAAATCTCTTCAATTACTTTCACAAAATTTCTTACATGACCGTTATTCAAAGAATTTTTCTGTCATTTTGAATGTTCATGATTATGTGGAACACCGCACAGAGACATTGATTGAATTTACTCGCAAAGCAGCCAATCGTGTTCTCGAAACTGGTAAAGATTATGTCATGGACCCAATGAGCAATAGCGAGCGAAAAATTGTTCACAAAACAATCACAAGCATTGATGGTGTGGATAGTTATTCAGAAGGTAACGACCCAAATCGCTACGTTGTTGTGACAGCTGTTCAATAAATTTACAGAGCCGTTAAGGCTCTTTTTTTACCGCTTACCGTAAGATGGCTTTATATACTAGAGTATTTTTAAACTATAAAAGCTCTTTGGGGTCATCTTTTAAAAGAGAGACATTGAAATAAAAACCAAGTAGTCCTTGACAGCTTTCTATTCTTATTATAAAATAGTATGGTATGTTTAGTAACTGATCAAATATAGCCGGCTAAACGAATACGAAAATCTATGAGGAGGTATTCATCGTGAAACGTACTTATCAACCAAGTAAAATCCGTCGTCAACGTAAACACGGATTCCGTCACCGTATGTCAACTAAAAACGGACGTCGCGTGCTTGCTGCTCGCCGTCGTAAAGGACGTAAAGTTTTATCTGCTTAATTGATAGAATATAAAAAGTCACCGTCAGTGCTCGAGTCTGACGGTTTTTTATTTTCTTGAAAATCAGTCTTATTTTTTGGGTGTTCATGAAAAAGATGATCTAATAAGATTTTGTTATAGCGAAATTTCTTGAAAACACACTTATGGTAGAAGAAAGTTTTTCAGTTCCGATAAAAGAGGTTCAACTATTTATTGAAATAAAAAATATCATGAGCGTTACTGTTTCAAAATGCACAGTCATATTGAAAATCCGTATGGTAATGATAACGGTAACGTTGTGTACAGCTATCAAGCCTCTAATAGTGAAATGGACGACACCTTGCCGTTGAGGGATTGACAGAGAATTTGTTTCATCTGGCTGAAATCGAAAAATCTTGTCAATTGATGGCCAATGAAATTGAAAAAACACGCCGTCGTGTCAATGGTTTGGAATACACAACCATTCGTTATATCGAACTAAAAATCGAAGAAGCAGAACGCGCTAACCTAATCCGCATTATGAAAGTTAAATAAAACAAAAAGTGTCTTTTAGACGCTTTTTGTTAGGTTAAATTTGTAATCGAATTCTTTTACTTATAGGCTGTAAGGTGATAAACTATAGGTAATTTAAGGGCAGGAGGAAATAATATGTCTGAAAAAAAATATGATGCAAAATTAGAACAAGTCAAAGGAAATCTTAAAAAAGGTTTTGGAAAAGTAACAGGTGATAAGGAACTAGAAACAGAAGGTCTTGCCGAAAAGACTATCGCCAAAGGAAAAGAATTAGTCAGTGATGTCAAAGAAAGCGCGGAAGGTGCTATTGAAGGTGTCAAAAAAGCTCTTCATAAAGATAACTAAATACGACTATCTCTCTAGGATGACTACCTAGAGGGATTTTTTATTTTCATATTTGAAAATGGCTAGTAATTATGATAGAAAGTGATATAATAATATTTGTAAGCGCTTTAAATCAAACGATTAATCATCATTTTTGGGAGGCTACGATGTTTAAAGAAATTTGGGCATATATTAGGATAGTTGATTTGTTACTTGCTATTTTGTTGGTACTGGATAGAGGTGTTAAAAGCATTCTAGTGCTTGCGATAGCTATTTTTATCATTTCTGCTGCTGTGCAGTTTATGATGTCTTATAAACGCTTAAAATTCACAGCGCATCCGTAACATTTATTGTAGAGGTAGAATAAAAAACATAGATTAAGTCTTGGACATTGTGTCCGAGGCTTTTTGCTTTTGCTAAAAATCACGTGTGATACTAAAATAATTTCTTACAATTCTGTAAGAGTTTGTGGTGAAAATTTGGTTAAACTGAACTTTAGAGGAATTGCCACAAATTTGCCCTAGTTTTGCAACAATTTGCCCAAGATTTCTCCAGTGAATTTGATTATACTGATTTAGTATGAGGAGCAAGTCATGAAAGAAATAAGTCAATTTATCCTAAAGACATTATTTTATGTGTTGATTTTTTAGCATTAATTTACTTTTTCAGTTATCTTGGGCGTGGTCAGGGTAACTTCATCTACAACGAATTTTAGAAAGGTAAGTTTTCATGTTACACGATATGATTGAAAGAATTGAGCATTTTGCACAAGTACAAGCTGATTTTCCTGTCTATAATATTCTGGGAGATGTTCACACTTATGGTGATTTAAAGGCTGATTCAGATGCCTTGGCAACCTATATTGATTTTTTGAAAATCGAGGAAAAGTCGCCAGTTTTGGTTTTTGGCGGTCAAGAATATGAAATGTTAGTCAGTTTTGTTGGGCTGACAAAGTCAGGTCATGCTTATATTCCAGTTGACCAACACTCAGCTCTTGAGAGAATTGAAGCTATTTTGGCAATAGCAGAGCCAAGCTTGATTATTGCCGTTGGTGATCTTCCTTTGGAAATTACACACATTCCTATCATTAAATCTGCAGAGCTCAAGACTATTTTTGCTCAACAATCAGATTATCATATCACACATTCTGTCAAAGGTGATGATAATTATTATATTATTTTCACATCTGGCACAACGGGTCAGCCAAAGGGCGTGCAAATTTCGCATGATAATTTGCTTAGTTTTACCAATTGGATGATTGAAGCAGAGGCTTTTTCTGTTCCGCAGCGCCCACAAATGCTGGCGCAGCCACCGTATTCATTTGATTTGTCGGTCATGTACTGGGCACCGACTTTAGCATTGGGTGGCACGCTTTTTGCGCTTCCAAAAGAGTTGACAACAGACTTTCAACGTCTTTTTATGACGATTAATCAATTGCCGATTGGTGTTTGGACATCAACGCCTTCTTTTGTTGATATGGCAATGTTATCAAATGATTTTAATCATGAAACCTTACCCAACTTGACGCATTTTTATTTTGACGGCGAAGAATTAACGGTGAAAACCGCTCAAAAATTGCGCAGTCGTTTCCCAAAAGCTCGCATTGTTAATGCTTATGGTCCAACGGAGGCGACCGTGGCTCTTTCTGCGGTAGCTATCACAGATGAGATGTTAGCGACTTGCAAGCGTCTGCCAATTGGTTACACCAAAGCCGATTCTCCCACTTTTGTCATCGATGAAAATGGCAATCCTTTGCCAAATGGAGAACAAGGCGAAATCATCGTATCCGGTCCAGCTGTTTCTAAAGGTTACCTCAACAATCCAGAACGCACGCAAGCTGCTTTCTTCGAATTCAATGGTTTGCCAGCCTATCACACAGGTGACTTAGGTATCATGACTGACCGCGGTATGCTTCTTTACGGTGGGCGCATGGATTTTCAAATAAAATTCAACGGCTACCGTATCGAGCTTGAGGAAGTCTCACAAAATCTGAATAAATCAACCTATATCAAGTCGGCTGTGGCTGTCCCGCGTTACAACAAAGACTACAAAGTACAAAATCTGCTGGCTTACGTTGTTTTAAAAGACGGTGTTGCAGAGCAATTTGAGCGTCAACTGGACATTACTAAGGTAATCAAAGAAGAACTCAAAGACATCATGATGGATTACATGATGCCGTCTAAATTCCTCTATCGTGACAGCTTACCACTCACACCGAATGGAAAAATCGATATTAAAGGCTTGATGAACGAGGTAAATCGCCGATGAGTGAGTTTCTTCAGCAATTACCGCATTTAGAAGCTTATGGCAATCCGCAATATTTTCTGTATTTGATTGTGGCTGTGCTTCCCATTTTCATCGGATTATTTTTCAAGAAACGCTTTCCGCTGTATGAAGCTTTGGTTAGCCTAGCTTTCATTATTTTGATGTTAACAGGAAAAACGGCTAATCAGCTTGTGTCGTTGTTAGCTTATGTCGTTTGGCAAGTAATTCTCGTCTTTTCCTACAAGATTTACCGAAAACGTCATAATCATAAATGGATTTTCTATCTTTGGGTGTTTTTGTCTATTTTGCCATTAGCTTGGACCAAGCTGACACCCTTGATGACCATTGATAATCACCAATCACTTTTTGGTTTTTTAGGAATTTCTTACCTGACTTTTCGTGCGGTTGGTATGATTATGGAAATGCGAGACGGCGTGCTGAGTGAATTTACCATGTGGGAATTCTTGCGTTTCTTGCTTTTCATGCCGACATTTTCAAGTGGTCCGATTGACCGTTTCAAACGGTTTAATGAAGATTACGAGAATATTCCTGAAAAAGCTGAGCTTCTGAATATGTTAGAAGAAAGCGTGCATTACTTGATGTTTGGTTTTCTTTACAAATTCATTTTGGCTTATGTTTTTGGTAGCTTGCTATTGCCACAGCTAAAAGAGTGTGCCCTGCAAATGGGTGGTGTGTTTAACATTGCAACGCTTGGTGTCATGTATGCTTATGGGTTTGATTTGTTCTTTGACTTTGCAGGTTATAGCATGTTTGCCCTTGCTATTTCTAATCTTATGGGCGTTAAGAGCCCTGTTAACTTCAATCAACCTTTAAATCACGTGATTTAAAGGAATTCTGGAATCGTTGGCACATGAGTTTGTCATTTTGGTTCCGTGATTTTGTTTTTATGCGTTTGGTCAAGGTTTTAGTTAAACACAAAGTTTTTAAAAATCGAAACGTCACCTCAAGTGTTGCCTACATTGCCAATATGCTAATCATGGGCTTTTGGCATGGATTGACTTGGTATTATATCACTTACGGTCTTTTTCATGGTATTGGGCTTGTGATTAACGATGCTTGGGTGCGAAAGAAGAAAAAGATTAATCGAGAGCGTAAGGCGCAAGATTTGCCACCTTTGCCAGATAACAAATGGACTCAGGCACTTGGTGTTTTTATCACATTTAACGTTGTGATGTTGTCATTTTTACTATTTTCAGGTTTCTTAGACCAGTTGTGGTTTCCAAAAACAGTTGGGAAATAAACCGTTTCAGATTTAAAAGGAGTTTATCACATGGATATTAAAACAGATGTATTAGCGATTATTGATGACCTTTTCATGGAAGATGTTTCTGACATGATGGACGAAGATTTATTTGATGCGGGTGTGCTAGATAGCATGGGAACGGTAGAACTCATTGTGGAATTGGAAAGTCATTTTGACATTGATATTCCGATTTCAGAATTTGGGCGTAATGACTGGAACACAGCTAATAAAATCATTGCAGGAATAGAGGAGCTTTGCCATGTTTAAGCGCCTCTGGCAGATTTTAGGACCAGTTGTCTGTGCTGTACTGATTGTTCTTTTGGTTTTTATCTGTGTTCCAACAGCTAATCAAAAGCATGATTTAAAAGCTGAGAAAAAAGATGCGGTCTCATTAAGCAAAACGAGTTTTAAGAGTAAATATAAAAAGGTACGTGCTTTAACAGATGCTAAGCACCGTTTTGTGCCCTTTTTTGGCTCTAGCGAATGGCTGCGCTTTGATAAAATGCATCCGTCTGTCTTGGCAGAAAAATATCATCGCAACTATACGCCTTATTTACTCGGACAACGTGGCTCGGCTTCACTAACGCATTATTTTGGTATTCAGCAGATTAATAAAGAACTCAAAAATAAACAAGCTGTTTATGTAATTTCACCACAATGGTTTACATCTAAGGGAGCGAGCGCTAGCGCTTTTCAAGAATATTTTAGCAGCGGACAAGCGATTGATTTCCTAAAACATCAAAACGGCAGTGTTTATGACCGCTACGCTGCTAACGCTTTTTGAAAATGTACCCTGACTCTTCTTTTAAGGATATGATGGAAAATGTTGCGGCAGGAAAATCGTTGACTGCCTCTGACAATGAAAACCTCAACACGCAACAGATGATTTTCCAGAAAGAAGATGCTCTTTTTAGCCAAATCCCTATGTTTGACAATTACGACAGCAAGATTAAACCGCAAGCTAAGAAATTGCCAGCTTGTTTTTCTTACAGCAAACTCGGTGGCATAGCTATTGCTGACGGAAAAAACGAAGTAGTAATAATACCTTTGATATCGACAACACTTTTTTTGACACACGTCTTAAAGCGCAACTCAAACGATTAAAACAGTCTCAAACAAAATTTAATTACTTAAACTCTCCAGAATACAATGATTTACAACTAGTGCTCAGTCAATTTGCACAGGACAATACCAATGTTCTCTTTGTTATCCCACCAGTCAACAGAAAATGGGCAAATTATACTGGTCTTAATCAAGCTATGTACCAAAAAACAGTCGCTAAGATAAAGTATCAATTACAAAGCCAAGGCTTTACCAATATTGCTGATTTTTCAAAAGATGGCGACAAACCTTTCTTTATGCAAGATACTATTCACATGGGGTGGACTGGCTGGTTAGCCATGGACAAAGTTGTTAATCCGTTTCTAAGTCAGAAACAAGCCACGCCAAGTTATCACTTAAATGACCAATTTTTAACGAAAGTTTGGGCAAGCTACGACGGCTCTGTTCAGCAGTTTAATGCAAATTCTTAAAAAAATTCCTTGTCATAATCGGCAAGGAATTTTAATATTTCTGTTGTTGAATTTTCATATTTGAAAATTTCTGAAAATAGTATCTTTTGGGAGTACAATATCCTTGTGAGCGCTTTATGGATCGAAAATCATTACATTTTAGTAACTTTTCTTGGGTAATAAATGTCGTTACATGGTCAGGTTTAACGGGCATGGTTGCGACAAACCCAACCAATGGTGGTGACGCCCAAGTCAACGGCGTTTCTTATAACAATATTTTCGACTGGCTAAACGCCCAAAACGCAACCAATTAATCACCCCCTCCTTATAGGATTTATAAGGAGGGGTTAGTGTTTATAAAGTTATTATCATTTTGCTAAGGAAAGTCCACTAAGAAATTTTTTCGATTAGGCGGACCAAATCTTTGGCTTCTTTTGAGAGGATAGCATGTCGTGAATGGGCGTAGCTGACGTAGAAAGAGATACGGTCTTGCTCAGCCAGAGGCACTTTAACCAATTGGTCAGAACCTGACGTTAGCGCAATATCAGACAGCAATGAAATGCCCATGTTTTCCGAAACCATTTGCTTAATCACCGAAACATCATCGATTTTAAACAAAATTGAAGCTTGGTCATGGTAACGATGATTGAGCTGATTAAAAGCGGTTAGGTGGATATTATGCTCATCTAACAAGATAAATTTTTCGTAAAGAATATCCTGAAAAGACAGTTCTTTCTGGTTTGCCAAAGGGTGTTTTGGAGAAAGAATGACATAAAAATCTTTTTTAAACAGCGGATGAATAATCAACTGGTCATTTTTGAGCGGCGCTAGCGAACCCAACAGACTGAAATCCAATTCTCCATCTAGCAATTTCATCATTAAACTATTAGAGCCACCACGCACAGCCTTAACTTGTGAAAATGGGGCGATACTTTCATTTTTGTGAAGGAGTTCCGTCAGCAAATAATTGCAGATAATCGGTGGCAATCCAACAGCATCATAGGATTGAGTGACTGATGCACCTCGTTGACCGCTGTCTTTATTTGAAGTAGAACATCTTCAACATGGCTTTGAAAAATATCACCTTGCAAAGTAAGTGCTGCTGAGCGATGTGACGGGTCTTTGATGACCAAATCACAGCCTAATTCTTTTTCGAGCCGTTTAATAGCATAAGTAATTGTCGGTTGACTAACTTGAAAATACTGTGCAGCAGCGGTATAAGATTTTAGCTTTGCTAATTGGTAAAAATATTCTAAATCTCGTAAATTCATTCAGACCTCCTTGCTTTATTTTACCATAATCTTTTAAAACTTATTATAAATAATATTTATTAAAACTAAGGTGTTTGACTATAAGAACTGGAACAGTTTATAATGACCCGCGTAAGAAATTTCATCTTATTTAAATACATCTTTAGGAGGATACGTCATGCGTGGACATGATATTTTAAACAACCCATTCTTAAACAAGGTACTGCTTTTACCATGGAAGAACGTAAAGAACTAGGATTGCTTGGTATTCTACCACCTTACGTTCAAACAATCGAAGAACAAGCTGAACAAGCTTATCAACATTTCTTGCGTAAACCATCAAATCTTGAAAAACGCCATTTCTTAATGGAAATTTTCAATACAAACCGTACGCTTTTCTACTACCTATTCAACCAACACATCGTTGAATTTAACCCAATCGTGTATGACCCAGTTATCGCTGAAACAATTGAAGAATATAGCGAATTGTATGTTGACCCACAATACGCTGCTTACCTTGATATTAATCATCCAGAAAACATCGAAGAAACACTAAAAAATGCTGCTGGTGACCGTGACATTCGTTTAATCGTTGTGACAGATGCCGAAGGAATTCTTGGTATTGGTGACTGGGGTGTTCAAGGTGTGGATATTTCTGTTGGTAAATTGATGATTTACACAGCTGCTGCTGGTATTGACCCTGCTTCAGTTATGCCACTTGTTATCGATGCTGGTACAAACCGTAAAGAACTTTTGGAAAATCCAATGTATCTTGGGAACCGTCACGAACGTGTTACTGGTGATAAATACTATGAATTTATCGACAAATTCGTTCAAACTGCTGAAAATATGTTCCCTAAATTGTACCTTCACTGGGAAGACTTCGGTCGTTCAAATGCTGCCAACATTCTTAACAAATACAAAAAAGAAATTCCAACATTTAACGATGACATTCAAGGAACTGGTATCGTTGTTCTTGGCGGTATCTTTGGTGCTATGGACATCACAGGTGAAAAATTAACTGACCAAGTTTACCTTTGCTACGGTGGTGGTTCTGCTGGTGCTGGTATTGCTGACCGTGTTCACGCTGAAATGGTTTCAGAAGGACTTTCATCAGAAGAAGCTTACAAACATTTCTTCATGATTGACAAACAAGGTCTCCTTTTTGACGATATGGAAGATTTGACACCTGCCCAAAAACCATTTGCTAAAAAACGTGAAGATTTTGCAAATTGCGGTGATATGACTAAACTTCTTGACGTTATCAAAGCTGTTAAACCAACAATATTGGTGGGAACATCAACAGATGCTGGTGCTTTCACTAAAGAAGTCGTTGAAGCAATGTGCGAAAACACTGAACGCCCAGTTATCTTCCCAATTTCTAACCCAACTAAGAAATTAGAAGCAACTGCCAAACAAGTTATCGAATGGTCAGACGGTAAAGCCTTCGTTGCGACTGGTGTGCCTTCAGGTACAGTAAGCTACAAAGGTGTTGATTACCAAATTGGTCAAGCAAACAACGCCCTAATCTACCCAGGTCTTGGTCTTGGTATGTTGGCTTCTGAAGCATCACTTCTTACAGATGAAATGATTGGTGCTGCAGCTCACTCACTTAGTGGTCTTGTAGATCCAGGTCAACCAGGAGCACCTGTTCTTCCTCCATTCCAATACGTTGCTGAAGTGTCAATCAAAGTTGCGGAAGCTGTTGCTAAAAAAGCTCAAGAACAAGGCTTAGCTCAAGCTGAAGAAAAAGACATGGCTAAAGCTGTTCGCGAGCTTAAATGGTATCCAAAATATTAGTTTAGGAGGATAACCATTCGTATGAAAAAGTTATCTAATATCAAAATCGCGGGGCTTTCTCTTCCGCTTTATACGGCTCTGGTTATTATTTTAGCTGTTGTTATTGCAATGGGGAAACTACCGCTTAACATGGTTGGAATCACTTTCATGTTGGTCGTTTTAGGACATCTTTTCTATTTCCTTGGTGAACGATTACCATTTTGGAATACTTACCTTGGTGGTGGGTCAGTCTTTACCTTGCTGTTAGCCGCAATCTTAGCTTCAACAGGGTTGATTCCAAAATCAGTTGTCTCAGCCACTTCTAGTTTTATGAGTGATTGGGGCTTTCTAGATTTTTATATTGCAGCGCTTATTTGTGGCTCAATTCTAGGAATGAACCGCAAACTTTTGGTGAAAGCCTCTGCTAAATTCATTCCTGTCGCTCTTTTATCAATGGTTATCGGTTTCTTTGCCACTGGTGCTGTTGGAGCTTGGCTTGGTCAAGGCTTTGGACATTCTGTCATGTACATTTCATTTGCCCAAATGGCAGGAGGGATGGGTGCAGGAATCGTGCCATTATCTAAAATCTATGCGGCTGGATTGCACACAGATGCCTCATCAATCTTGTCACAATTAGCCCCAGCAACCACGCTAGGAAATATCTTTGCCATTATCGGTGCCATTGTGTTGGCGCGTGGATTTGCTAACACCAAATTCAATGGGAATGGTGTGCTCATTCCTGTTGATAAAGACGATTTGAAAAAATCTGAAGCTCCGCTTGACCCTACAAAAATCGGTGTCGGAATGATGCTTGCCTTTGCCCTTTTCCTTATCGGCGTTATCTTAAATGCCTTTATTCCAAAAGTGCACAGCTATGCCTTTATGATTATTATTGTCTTCGTTCTCAAAGCGCTTGATATTGTACCAAAACCATTAGAAGAAGCAGTGGTCATGTTTAATCGTGTGATTATGACTAACTTGACACACGCTGTTTTGGCAGGTATCGGGCTTTCAATGATCGATTTGAGTTCCTTAGCGCAAGCCATGACATGGCAATTTGTCCTTATCAGTTTAACATCTGTTGTGTCAATGGGACTTGCTAGCTGGATTTTGGGACAAGTTCTCGGTATGTATCCAGTCGAAACAGCTATCGGTGCTGGGATGATTAACAATTCCATGGGCGGTACAGGAAATATCGCTGTGCTTTCTGCGGCGGACCGCATGGAAATGATTGCCTTTGCCCAAATGGCAAATCGTCTAGGTGGTGCAATTGTCCTCATTTTAGGAGGAATCCTCATCCAATTTTTACATTAATTCAACAACTTCTGGAAAAATATTCAACCTTGTTCTTTGGCAAGATTGAATATTTTAGATGATATAAGAACCATGTAAGCTATCTGTAGTGAGTTGAAAAATGACTAGAAAGTTCTAGTCATTTTTTAAGCTCTAAATTTTGATCAACTTATTTTTAAATAATACTTGACACCGTAATTTAATTAAGTTATATTAAATATAAAATTAAGCACACTTAATTTTTGTGAATATAAATATTTTAAGGGGAGTTCTATAATGAAAAAGATAACATCACTCATATGTTTATTACTAATAATATGTATTTTGGGAGCATGTGCTACTACAAAGACATCAGAAAAGAGTAAGTTAAATGTTGTTGTGACTAATTCTATATTAGCTGATATTACTCAAAACATTGGTAAGGATAAAATAAACCTACACAGTATTGTTCCTATCGGTCAGGATCCACATGAATATGAGCCACTTCCTGAAGATGTTAAAAAAACAACAAATTCAGATATTATTTTTTATAACGGTATCAATTTAGAGACTGGTGGAAATGCATGGTTCACCAAATTAGTTAAAAATGCTCATAAAGAGGCTAATAAAGACTATTTTGCGGTAAGCATGGTATTGATGTCATATATCTTGAGGGAAAGAATGACTTAGGAAAAGAAGATCCACATGCATGGTTAAACTTAGAAAACGGTATTATTTATGCAAAAAATATTGCGAAACAGTTGATAGCTAAAGATCCTAAAAATAAAGAATTTTATACCAAAAATCTCACTAGCTATATTAATAAACTTGATAAATTAGATCAGGAAGCTAAGCAAAAATTTTCAAAAATCCCAGAAAATAAAAAATTAATTGTTACAAGTGAAGGATGTTTTAAATATTTTTCTAAAGCGTATGGCGTGCCATCAGCCTATATTTGGGAAATTAATACTGAGGAAGAAGGAACACCTGAGCAGACTACTAGCTTAGTTAGGAAATTAAAAGAGGGACCAACGCCGTCAGCATTATTTGTGGAGTCAAGTGTTGATGACCGTCCAATGAAAACAATTTCTAAAGAAACAGGAATTAGTATCTATTCAAAAATTTTTACGGATTCTATTGCTAATAAAGGTGAAGAAGGGGACAGCTATTATAGTATGATGAAGTGGAATTTAGATAAAATAGCTGAAGGATTATCTCAGTGATGATATGTATGATAAAGTTGGTGAAACTATGAAAGGAAATAAATGATAGAGATACAAGGATTAAATGTTATTTATAATAATGATTATCAAGCCTTAGCTAATGTGTCAATTACTTTAGAAGAAGGAAATATTATTGGTGTTATTGGACCAAATGGTGCAGGGAAATCAACTTTTATGAAGGCACTATTAGTTGGTTTCTTGTACAGGAATGATTACTATTTCACACGAAAGAGTTAATAGTTTACGTGGGAAAGTGGCTTATGTTGAGCAAAAAAGTCATGTTGACTATCATTTTCCTATTACTGTTAAGGAGTGCGTATCCCTTGGTACTTATCAGCGAGTTGGACTTTTTCGACATTTAAGCAAAAAAGAGTGGGGAAAGGTTGAGAATGTTTTAAGGCAAGTAAAGTTAGAAGAATTTAGTAATCACCCTATTTCCACTTTATCCGGAGGGCAATTTCAACGAATGTTAATTGCTCGATGTCTGATTCAAGAGCAAGATATTCTTTTTTTAGATGAACCATTTGTTGGGATAGACCTAGTGAGTGAACAAATTATTATGAATTTATTGCAATCACTAAGAAGAGAGGGAAAGACAATTGTGATTGTTCATCATGATTTAAGTAAGGTAGTGGATTACTTTGATAAAGTAGTCATTTTGAATAAAAAGTTGGTAGGCTATGGGAACGTAGCTACTACTTTTACTCCTGATGCTTTAAAAAAAGCTTATGGGGATTCGATTGTTATATTATAAGAGGGTATTTATGGAATTTATTAACGATTTAATGACCTATCATTTTTACAAAATGCTTTGGTAACGGCTGTTGTTATTGGAATTGTTTCAGGAGCTATTGGCTGTTTTATTATTTTACGTTCAATGTCACTGATGGGAGATGCAATCTCACATGCAGTATTACCCGGAGTAGCTATATCTTTTATTTTAGGAATTAACTTTTTTATTGGAGCAGTTATTTTCGGTATATTAGCTTCTTTCATCATAACTTTTATTAAAGAAAATAGTGTTATTAAAGGGGATACAGCTATTGGTATTACGTTTTCTTCTTTTTTAGCGTTGGGTGTTATTCTGATAGGAGTAGCCAATAGTTCAACAGACCTCTTTCATATTCTATTTGGAAATCTTTTAGCCGTACAAGATAGTGATAAATGGGTTACCATAGTTATTTCAGGAATTGTAATAGGGCTTCTTATTATTTTTTTCAAAGAATTGTTAGTAACCTCTTTTGATCCAATTTTAGCGGAATCAATGGGGATGAATGTCAAATTTTTTCACTATCTTTTGATGGTACTATTAACTTTAGTTTCTGTAACAGCGATGCAGAGCGTAGGGACTATTTTAATTGTAGCAATGCTGATTACCCCCGCAGCAACAGCCTATCTTTATGTGAATAGTCTTAAGGTGATGGTACTCCTATCATCAGGAATTGGAGCGATTACTTCGATTGTAGGGTTATTTTTAGGCTACACGTTTAATATAGCAGTAGGCTCTAGTATCGTTTTAACCTCAGCCTTTATCTTCTTAGTTAGCTTTTTCATATCTCCAAAACAATCTCTTATGAAGTGACATTAGATAAACAATGCATCCTAATAGAAATTAAAACCTATTTTATTGTAAAAGTCTAAACGCTTAAGTATCTGGAATATGAAGAAATACGTTTGTATGTGCTAATAATAAAGATATTAATTACTATCAGTCAGAAATACCTTATTTTTAGAATTACCAAGTACTGTCAGCTAGTTGATAACCATAGTTGTAGTGCAGAGCGTAGGCAAACCCTCTCAGCAGTATAAATATTGTAAATTTAGAGTGTGTCTACCGATTGAACAAACTCTTAAAAATGCTGATATAACGGCGTTTCTAAGAGTTTTTATTTTTTAACAAAAAGAAAAAGATTGAAGAAAAATATCCAAAATGGACTTTTCTTCAATCTGACAGTTACTAATAAGTACCTGTTTTGTACGGTATAAAAGCTGTATTTTCTACTAGCTTTCCTCGTAAAATAGATTCTATATCTCGATAATTTGGTCAAATAGTGCTCTATTTTCGTCATAGAGATGATGAGTAATCATGATAACTGTTAGTTCTTTGGTCTGAAGCAGACGTCGTTCAATATTAATAGCGGTCGTTTTGTCTAGGTTTGAAACACCCTCGTCCATGATGAGTATTGGTTTCTTACCAATTAATTCACGGGCAATAGAGATTCTTGCTCTTTGTCCACCAGACAAGTCATCGTTGTAGATTTGATTCAAACGTCCCTCAATAAAGTTGTCCACATGTGACAGTGATAAAGCTTTTTCAAACTGCTCTTTATCCACAGAATGACCAAGTGTCAGATTATCAAGTAAAGATTCTTTAAAAATATGTGGTTTTTGAGGAATCAAGGCAAAAATAGTTTGTAAACTTTCTAGCAGCGTATCTTTGTAATGATGATTATCAATCACAATGTCACCATCATAGCGGGTCAACTCTCCTGTTAATACTCGGATTAATGTTGATTTTCCACTGCCCGATCCGCCAACAATAGCAACCTTTTCTCCTTTCTTAATCGTAATATTAGGATAGGTGATGCTATTGCCATTTTCAAAAGTGACACACAAATCGTGAATAACCAATTCTTGATTAAAGTTAGTTACAGTATTGAGATTCTCAATACTTACTTTTTAGGATATTTCTCTAGCAATTTAAAGGTCGCTTTAAAGGTAACAATGTTATAAGCAGCTCCTCTGGTGTAGTTGAATAGGCAACTGGTTAGATTGGCAATTGAGAAAATAACCCCCGTAATGATTTCCCCCTTAATGACTAGATAACCAGTAACCATAAAAATAATTACTTGTGCCACAACACTTGACATCAATGAAAGAGAATTAGCCGTACTAGAGCTTCTTGCCAACTTAACCTTGGATTTTATCACTGTGGAAAAGTCTGCTTAAGTAAGCAGTTTGATTATTGTGGAAAAAAATGTCAAAACCACTTAAATAATCACTTGTACGATTTAAAGCAACAGTCAAATCAGATGAGACAACCTCCGTTTCTTGTGCAATATTATTTTCAAAAATTTTAGGAAGAAAGTAAACTAAAGCAGTCATTAAAATACTAACCGCAAGTAGTAGCCAATGAAAATAAATGATAGCAAAAGCGTTAAATAGCACAGTTATAATACTTTCAATGGTGTTGTATAACTGATTAAAACCGTTATCTTTTAATAAATTCATGTCATTAATTAACCATGAATTGTATTCGTCCTTGCTATGATGAGAGTTACCTGCATATGAATGACTAATTAAAGAATCTAATAAATCATTACGAATAAGATTGACTTCTTCCTGACACAGCTTTTCTTTCAAGGAATCTTTCAAAATCTGAAAAATACTGTATCCTCCCCAACAAAGAATATCAATCACACTCCAAAAAACAAAGCTATCCCATCTACTTTTTATCAATGAATCCAACATCCATGTCAAGGATAGCGAACTCATGACATTAGTAATAACCCAGAAAATGATGATAGCAAGCAAAAGTAGATTTTCTTTTTTAAATTTCCATAGATATGTCAACATAGGCATCCAGCTCTTCTTTTTTTTAATGTTTTGTTTATATTTATTATACAAAATAAACGCTATCAAGCAAGCGGTTGCATAAAAGGAGGGGAAGAGAGAAAGAGTTAAAGGTAAGAGATAAAGTAACTAAAGAACCATTTTTGAATTTTATTATCATATTTATCTTTGATATTTCACCATTTTCTTCGCACTTGGTTTTGGTCTCTCTTGTGGTCTGTGTTATAATAAAATCATGGAAATATTTGACACACATACGCATTTAAACGCCGATGATTTTGCTGGGCGTGAAGCAGAAGAATTGGCACTTGCTAAAGAAATGGGCGTCACTCGACATAACGTTGTTGGGTTTGACGCACCAACTATTAAACGTGCTATTGAGTTAGCTGAAAAATACCCTGAAATCTACGCCACGATTGGGTGGCACCCAACGGAAGCAGGTTCATATACTCAAGAAATTGAGGATATGATTGTTGCCCATCTATCACACCCCAAAGTGATTGGTCTTGGTGAGATTGGACTAGATTATCATTGGATGGAAGACCCAAAAGACGTCCAAATTGAGGTTTTTAAACGTCAGATTCAGCTTTCAAAAGATCACAACCTCCCTTTTATTGTCCACACTCGTGATGCGCTTGAAGATACTTACGCTGTCATCAAAGAAGCAGGCGTTGGACCTCGCGGCGGGATTATTCATTCATTTTCAGGCTCTTTGGAAATGGCAGAGCGTTTTATCGAGCTTGGCATGATGATTTCATTTTCAGGGGTTGTTACCTTTAAAAAAGCACTTGATGTTCAAGAAGCTGCGCAGAAATTGCCGCTTGATAAGATTTTAGTTGAAACGGATGCGCCTTACCTTGCTCCCGTTCCAAAACGTGGTCGTGAAAACCGCACCGCTTATACTCGCTATGTTGTAGATAAAATTGCAGAGCTCCGTGGTTTGACCAGTGAAGAAGTGGCAAAAGCGACATCAGATAATGCAAAGAGGTTGTTTAACTGTGACTGAAAAAATCAAAATTCAAGAAGTGCTTGTTGTTGAGGGGAAAGACGATACCGAAAATTTGCGCCGTTTTTATGATGTAGATACCTATGAAACCCGCGGGTCAGCTATCAATGATGACGACCTTGAACGTATCGAAAAATTAAATGACCTTCGTGGGGTCATTGTCTTTACGGACCCAGATTATAACGGAGAACGCATTCGCAAAATCATCATGAATGCTATCCCAAATGTTAAACACGCTTTTTTAAATCGTGATGAAGCTGCGCCAAAATCAAAAAGTAAAGGGCGTTCACTCGGCGTTGAGCACGCAAGTTTCGAAGATTTGCAAAAAGCCCTTTCTGGCGTATTAGGAAATTTTGATGATGATAATCAATTCGACATCACAAGAGCTGACCTAATGCGTATGGGGCTTTTAATGGGAAATGATAGCCGCAGGCGCCGTGAATATTTGGGCGAAAAGCTCCGCATTGGTTACAGCAACGGCAAACAACTTCTCAAACGCCTAGAACTCTTTGGTATCACTTTAGCCGAAGTAGAAGAAGCTATGGAGAGATATGAGGGATGAAAAAAGTTGCGCTTTTACGGGGAGTTACGCCAGTTGGGCAGAATTGTATTCCTAAAATGGCTTATCTGGCAGAGATTTTAACAGAAGCAGGTCTTGAAAATGTTAAGACATATATTCAAAGTGGCAATATTGTTTTTGAGACAACCTTGTCTGACGATGACGTTTATGCATTGATTCATGACACGATTCAGGCAAAAATCGGTGCTGATTTATCGGTTATCCTCAAAACGCAAGCCCAGTTTACGACGGCTCTTGCTGAAAGTCCCTTTGATGAAAGCTACGATGCCTCACGTGTTCACTTGGTATTTACCAATGACCAGCTTAACCAAGAGATATTAAATGAACTACTAGAGACGGATTTTGGTGCTGAAATTTTGAAAGCTGGTAGTGAGTGCCTGTACCTCTATTTACCAAGAGAAGCAAAGAAAAAGCGACTGAATACCAATTACCTTGAAAAACAGTTACATATCACAGCAACCATGCGAAAACGTCGCAGTATTTTGCGATTGAGCCAGATGTGATACAATAGTAACTTGCATTGATAGAAATGAAAGGAAAGACATCCCTTAACTAATGACATTATCGGTTGGGATTATTAATTATGAGAATTGCAGATTACAGCGTGACGCGTGCTGTCCTTGAGCGTCATGGATTTACGTTTAAAAAATCATTTGGACAGAACTTTTTGACAGATACAAACATTCTTCAAAAGATTGTGGATACTGCTGAAATTGACAAGAACGTCAATGTTATCGAAATCGGTCCTGGTATCGGTGCTTTGACAGAATTTTTGGCTGAAAATGCTGCCGAAGTCATGGCATTTGAAATTGACGACCGTTTAATTCCGATTTTAGCTGATACGCTCCGCGATTTTGATAATGTAAAAGTTATCAACGAGGATATTTTGAAATCAGACCTACAAAGTCGCATCAAAGAATTTGCTAATCCAGACCTTCCAATTAAGGTCGTGGCAAATCTTCCTTACTACATCACAACACCAATCTTGATGCACTTGATTGAATCAAAAATCCCATTTGCGGAATTTGTCGTGATGATGCAAAAAGAAGTGGCAGATCGTATTTCGGCAGAACCAAACACCAAAGCTTACGGCTCGTTATCAATTGCGGTGCAATATTACATGACCGCTAAAGTTGCTTTTGTTGTACCGCGTACAGTCTTTGTACCAGCACCAAATGTGGATTCAGCGATTTTAAAAATGACTCGCCGTGAACAACCACTCGTTCAAGTCAAAGACGAAGATTTCTTCTTCCGTGTTTCAAAAATTAGCTTTGTTCACCGCCGCAAAACCCTTTGGAACAACCTAACAAGCCATTTTGGAAAAGCAGACGAAATCAAAGCCAAACTTGAACAAGCGCTTGAAATCGCAGAAATCAAACCATCTATCGCGGAGAAGCTCTCTCAATTGCCGAATTTGCCAAACTAGCAGACGCCTTAAAAGAAGTCGGATTATAAAAATGAACCCCAGTCATTATTATGGCTGGGGTTAAATAATCTACTATTTATTTGATATAAAAATCCATTTTTTATTACTATGAATTTTAAGAGAATTTATTTATAGTAATTATGAGCTATTCTTATCAAAATATCAAAAATCTTTTAATAGCTTGTCTTTGTAATAATTAAAGAAAGTTTTTTTGCCGATAGTGCTGATTGTTTTGCCTTGTAAACCATATTTTAGTTTGGAGCTATCTTGTTTATCAACGGTGGCTAGTGCTGTCACCTCAAAGATATTTCCTTCTTTGGTTTGTGTGGCAGAACTTGCAATTTTACTGATTTTGCCAGTGATAACAAGAGATGATTGCTAATTTTTTCAAGGGTTAGGCGAACAGTCTGTCCTTTTTTCAATTGACTAACATGAGTGGAGTCAACGTAATAGCGGATAGCGACTTGCTGTGTTTTGGCAATATCTGGGTAAATCTCTGCAATCTGACTGCCTTGCGGCAAGAGCGTTTGCCCTTCAAATTCATCAGAAACATGTAAAATGCCACTTTGACTAGCTTTTAAAACGGTGTCAGCTTTGGAGAGATTTGTCTGGTCAAGCTGCGCTTGCAAATTTTCTTTTTCTTGAGTAATTTGCGTAAGTTGTGTTTCAGCTTGTGTCAATTCCTGCTGACGCAAGCTTTCAAAATTTCTTCTTGCGTGATATTGTCAGGTGCTCCCAAGGTTAAATTTTCTAAAATCGTCCCTGAAAAGACGTAAGACTGTTGTGGTAGGTAATTAATGTATTGGCGAATGGCTTTTTTATCAATGGTTTTTAAATCGTAGCCACCAAGGGTAATCTGTCCATGGTTAGGTGTGTAAAAATTGACAATCATTTTAGCTAAGGTCGTCTTACCAGAACCGCTGATACCAACTAGGCTAATTTTTTCACCCTTTTTAATGTGTAAATTTACATGACTCAGCGTGTCACGACCAAAACCATATTTATAAGAAACATCATCAAAGATAATATCTCCTTGTAGAAAATGGCTGTCATTTAAGAGTTGTTTGCCATCAAATTCAGACGACACTAAGTAAACTTCATTGAGACGATTGTTAGCTACTTTGGCAGATTGTAGTTTGGTTTGCAGATTAATAATATTTTCCATTGGCGTTGTAAAGTATGACAGAAGCGTATTGTAAGTAATCAATTGTCCTACTGAAATGTTCCCAGCCATGACTAAATGTGAACCATACCAGAGAATGACAACGTTTAAAATCAGCTGTGCTCCCTGTTTTAACGACGTTTGCACAGCTTCATACTTACTAAGCGTAAAACTTTTATCCAAATAATCCACAAATTCACGGTCAATATTTTGATAACGGACTTCCTCACTAGTCAAAGATTTAATTGTTTCAATACCATTGATATCTTCGATAATCGCAGAGCTAACCATAGAATTGGCTTGCATGACATCGTGATTCATTCGCTCAAAAGGCTTCATAAAAGCCAAAATAATAATAGCATAGATAGGCAATGCTATTAAGGTGATGAAAAAAGATTGGCATTTTGCAGAATTAAGACACTTCCGACAATAAACAAAATACTCACATCTAAAAATAAAGAGAGAATCGTTGATGCCAGTGCATCAATAATCGAGTTGGCATCGGTGAAACGTGAAATAACTTCACCTGTCCGCCTTGTGGCAAAAAAGGACATGGGCAATTCAAAAATGTGACGAATATAAGACAAAATCACGTCAATCGTTAACCGTTGGCTCAGCACAACAAGTAGATAATTTTGTGAAAAGCTCATGATTTGTTGCATTATATAGGTTACAATCAACCCAACCGAGACAATGCCAAGAGTGGATTGCAAATGATTAGGAATATAATCGTCTAAGATTCCTTGCAAATAGTAAGACCCAACAATATTAATCAAGGTCACGAGCAAACTTGCCAGAATGATATAAGTTAGCAGTACCTTTTGTTTGAAAATAATTGGTAAAAAGCTTGTTAAGCCATTTTTCTTATCTTTATGCGGTTGATAATGCGGAGCAGTCGCTAAAAAGATAGCAACCCCAGTCCATTCTTCGGCAAAATGCGCTTTGGACATTTTAGTGACCCCAACGCTCGAATCAGGGTCACCGATAATAAGATAATCTTTTTTGGCTTTGTAGATAACATAGTAATGCGGGAGTTTGCCTTCTTTATTAACATGAACAATAAAAGGATAGGGAATATCAGCCATATCAAACAGTTCCATATTAGCCTGAATGGCGCGTGTTTCAAAGCCGATTGCTTTAGCTGCCTCAACTATTCCTAATGCTGTTGTCCCTTCCTTAGTTGTTTTGGCTAATTCTCTCAAATGAGCCAGCGAGAAATCTGATCCATAATGTTTGGCAACTGATGCCAAAGCTGCCACACCACAGTCTCGCAAATCAATCTGACTAACATATTTATATCTTCTCATAACCTTTCCCTTTTAAAAATGAAACTAGAACTATTGTGCCATAAAACAAGATTAAAAA
>ENA-OQIC01000319-OQIC01000319.1-human-gut-metagenome-genome-assembly--contig:-NODE-319-length-21578-cov-3.132441_pt1 | contig 21578 bp, 30 predicted proteins | sample MGYA00242572_ERZ504736 | MGnify/ENA primary metagenome ERZ504736 (study PRJEB26092, sample SAMD00036201) | human gut metagenome | host: Homo sapiens | study: EMG produced TPA metagenomics assembly of...
GAAAAAGAAAAAGAAGACTGTTTCCAACACAAAATCTCGCATTAATGCGAGATTTTGTATTCTAGAACAACTCCAATTGCTGTCCCGGCGTATTGACATCTTGCACTTTCTTTCCATAAAAAAGCTCTATATCTCCAAATTGTTTATCTGTAATACACATGATTCCGACATGCCCAAATTCTGGGAGAAATGATTTAACTCTTTTTATATGTACTGCTGCATTCTCACTACTGCCACAATGACGCACATAAATGGAAAACTGAAACATCGTAAAACCATCCTTTTGTAGATTCTTTCTGAAATCGGCATAAGCCTTTTTTTCTTTCTTAGTCTCAGTTGGCAAATCAAAAAGAACAAGCACCCACATAATACGATATTCATTAAAACGATCCATAATCTATCGTTCGGGATAGGAAATTCTCCGAAGCTCTCCATTGAAACATTTATAAAGTGAAGCAGTAGTTTGCCCTACCGCAACCATCAACGGACTGCGCTTACCTCCAATTATCACTTCTAATGTCGGAACAGTCAGTAATCGAGTTTTCATCTCTTTTGTCAACTCCGCATTTTTTCCATACTCTTGTATCAAACTAAACACTAACTCATCCACATAAGGACGATAAGGTTCCATTATATCGTCCGCCAAACAATAAGCGTTGTAGCGATTGTGATGATGGATACCCAACGTAGGAAGCAACCCGCTTATTACCAACCCACGCGCCACCACCGCACGAAGAATGGCATATCCATAGTTTAACAAGTTGTTGGGAGGAATTCCCTCACGTTCCCGAGTGAAACTATCAACATCTGAGAATAAAGACTTCCAATAATATGCAGCAGCGCGTGCTTCCAAATTGTCAGGATCGCCACTACGCACATTGGTAGCCCAAATACGCATACACTTTACTTCCTCGTCCATACAATCTTTAAGCACAGATGCCTGATTGTTGATTTTCGCTTGAATAGTTTGTTGCCAGAGTTGTTTCTTCAAAGGAAGCGAAGTATCCAATTGTTTACGAAAACGCTCATTCTGCGTAGTATTTCCATAAAGAGGAAGCATTAATCCGACTGGCATACTCCTGCTATCACAAGTGATTACGGAACAGTTGTTCTCAAGCAAAGCCTCCAGCACACCGGAAGTGATAGTTATCTGCTTGTTATCCAACACGACGATTCCAATATCCTCTATAGGTTTCGTTACTTCCGCCTGCTTTTTCAACGTTTCCGGCAAAACCGTTGCTTTTTCTACATCAGGCAGTTTAATAACTAGCTGCGCATTTCGTAACGATAGATAAACCGGATTTCCGAAATAAAGTGTTTTCTTAATCATGACTCATTCCTTTTAAAAGTTTGTCAAAGTTCAATTTGTAGCTCTGAAGTTGTCTAACATGGAATTTGTCATATTCCTGTTCCGCTAATGCCTTGGCAATCTCATAGCTCACCCGTCCGCTATGTTGTAGGACGCTTATTCGTTGAACTGCAAAAATGCGTCCAACTTTTTCACCCAATCTCTCGTGTACATCACTTGTCCTTTTTTTTGCTTGACGCTCCGCATAATCCAAATACATCGAAACAATGCGGTTCAAATCATCCATTTCCATTTCATTGAGATAGTTCTTTGCAATAGAAACATCCGGATTGCGTATCATTCCGTTGGGTGCATTCTTCCAAGTAGTTAATGCCATATTAGGCTTATCAGCGTCCACACGAGAAACAATAATCTCAACCGCCGTTTGCCTGGAAATTGCCCAATGCAACTTATTCTGAACAATTGCAAAAAACTTCTTAGTAACATCGCTACCCGCTTCATAGTCGGCACTGCATTACGAATAAATATCGGTTATTTTCTGATAGAAGCGTTGTTCGTTGCCACGAATGTCACGAATACGGGCTAACTGTTCTTCGAAATAATCCTTACCAAACAACATTTGCGGATTCTTCAATCGCTCATCGTTCATGCACCCCCTTAATCAGATATTCTTTCAGCACACTGTTCGCCCAAATTCCAAATTGTGTGGCTTGAATACTGTTGACACGGTAGCCTACGGATAAGATAGCGTCGAGATTGTAAAACTCAATCTGTCTTGTGACCTGCCTGTGCCTTCGATTTGAACTTGTGCAAAAATTGCACAAGTTACCCCTTTTGATAATTCCCCGCTTTTATATACATTCTTCAGATGTTCAGTTACTATGCTTCTGTCCACTCCAAACAATTGTGCGATCTTGTCTTGCGGTAGCCAAACCGTCTCATTAAAAATATAGATTTCGACTTTCACCTCTCCATTGCTGTTTTTATAGAGAAAGAAATCAGATGGAATTGGAGGATTATTATTGTTTTTGTCCATAAATCATTCATTATATTAATATTCTCCTACCGACACTATCTGGCCGATGTGATTAACACGGACTTTAACAATAGTGTCCAGGCCTTTTGAGCTACGAAAATCTATCCATGTAATACCTCTCAAAATAGAACTTGTATCCTTAATTGTTGTTTCTAGATGGTGTCTAAAAACATAATTCTTAAGAGAGAATTTCTGTACCCTAAACAAATTAGGACTTATCAACCCATAATTCTCCACATCAAGTAAATCGATCTCTTTCGGATTAAATCCAGTCTTTTCATTTGGAAAAACAAAATACTCGTTTTGTTTCATACTGAAAAGGAATTGCCAGCCTTCAGTCGTTTTATAATCCTTGTCAATAATCGGCAGACCAAGATTTGCCCTTGTCACTGCTTCAAAGAAACTAACCACAACTTCCTCCAGTTCATACTTGGGATTGCCAGCTTCGTCAACCACTAATTGTCCCCTCTTATCTATAACTGGTCTATAATAAACTGCCACATGATGATTATTGCCTGTATTAACAAAATCCACAGGAATATTTCTACCATTCTCATCCAATATAGGTTTACCGTCCTTATCCTTTTTCACATGTAATGACTGCGCATTACTGATTCCTGAAATTGTAACTCGCTTAATAGATATACCTTTCTCTTTATTCAGCCAAATAGGATTTTTATCAAGATTGGAGAATGCTTTTTTTGCATCATTGCCATACTCGTTTAATCTGTCAATTAGTATTTTACGGACACCTACATCTATTACCTTATCAACTTTTAAATCAGGAGAGATTTCCTTACGTATAGTATAAATCGCTTCAAGTGTTACAATTTTCACTTTTTCAGGCACTTTCCTCATTTGTTCCTTATCTAACCATATGGGCTGTTTATCCAGCGAATTCTTACCGGCAAACGCTTTCTTCGGATCATTATCATTTTCATACAAACGTTTCAACAATGCATCCCTATAAGCTGACTTGCTTACAGTTCCAATTTTTCTCATATCAAACGAAGCATTAACCTTTTCTTCTTTTGTCAGATATTGCTTGCCACTACCATAGATTGTTTCTAAATGCAACTGCCCACGTGGTGTCTGTTGCATATTCTTGTTCACGCCACCCTTTTTCCTTGTCTTGTTAATATTACCCGTAATGACCTTGTTCTTCGCTTTAATCGAAATCAAAGTATTTTCCAGATGCTTTTTAGCTTCTGCGCGAAACTCTCTCAATGGCATGGGCGCAATCGCTCTGCCATTTTGAAAATATTTGTTCTTTATTGCATGCTCATTTGCATTAGGATCCAGACTGGCATTTTTGTTATTAAAATACTGAATGAATACATCCTTTGTAAATGCTACCGTCAACGCATCCATCGCATGATGACGATGATCATTCCGTTTCGTCCAATCCTTGATTCTACCTATTTGCCTTCCATCTCTATCTTCAAAATATTCAACCAGACCTAATGCCTTATACTTTTCCCAGTTCAATTCTTTCATCACATCAATCAATTGCCAATCTTCACGCAACTTGTCAGTTACTGATCCACTTGTAGCAACCACACGATGCGAAATTTCATTCAACATGGACAAAGCCTTTTTGGCAATATACTGCGTATTACGTAGGTCACGTTCAATAAAGCCGTCAGGAATATCCTGCTCAGCCATTTTCAGTTTATTGTATTTTGTTTTCGATATTTTCCCCGACTTAAACAAGTCTTCGATATTATTTAAATAGTGTTCTAAACTATTGTCAGCTCCGCTTTCACCAAATTTTTCTTTCACAAATCATACAGCTGTTTTATTCCCTTTTCAATATTTACACTACGAGCTTCAAGTGTTTTATTAGAAAAACTATCATCGAAAAGCCGTGCTTGCGGAATGATATGTTCAATATCAAATTCTTTACTAAACAGTTTTTCTCGTGAAATATACGTATTAGAATAAAGTGTTTTATACCCACACGACTCTAACTCTTTGTAAAGTTTGTAACGCAAAATATCAGTACGGCTTACATTGGTTAAACCAAACTCAGTCTGTAAAAGTGTCTTATATTCCTCATGCGCTTTGGTAGTTTGTGCAATAGATTTAGTCAGTTCTTCACGCTCTTTGGCATTCTTCTTCAACTCACGAGCAAGTTCTACACGTATTTCATCCGGTTTACCGTAAATGTCTATAATGACATTAATAACGTTTACCATCTGATTCAGAATCTTTTCCACCACAGGATTGTGCAAACTATTCTTGGGAAGAAGCATAAGTCTGTCTTTCAACACCTTATTTGCTATCTCTTCCCTGGTTAATGACGATTCTGAATGCCTGTATCCGGCATATACACAAGCCACATCATACCGATTACCTTCTTTCAAATGAGGTAGAATCTTATGAATAGCCTTCGCGCTCAGACTGCCATAATCATCTTGAAAAGAAACATTTGCTAGTATAGTAGCATATTCTTTTTCAAAGCCATATAGTTCTGTCATCTTTTGAATCAAACGACCGTTTCCTGTTGGTGTATTGTCCCCCTCAAAAGAATACAATAAATGCCAGAGTTTGTAATAAGGCTGATTGTCTAACTCTTCATTCGAGTTGAAACCTAGAATGTCCGTATTCCAATTAAGAAGATCAAAGACTGCTTTTATATACTCAACAACCTTCTCAACCGGTTTCTTGAAGTCAACTGGTTCATGCCCAGACATCTCAATCATTTTACTGTAGGCCTGAAACAACGCATATCCCGTTTTATTACCATCAATCGTTTTAAAATTTAAATCCAATTCTTGTGGATTATCAAACAACAATTTTAAAACTTCAGACTTCGTCATCTTATCACGAATAAAAAGTTCTTGGGCAAGCAATTCTTTTTCTTCTTGACATAAACGACGGCTACCATTCAGTTCTAATTGTTCCGCATCGTTAAGTTCCTCAAAAAGAGCAGAATAATTCTCCTTCAGTTTTCTTCGTTTCCTTTTCTTTCCGACAACAGTTACTTCTATATTGTTTAATATCTGCCATATTTTAAATTCTTGAAACAAGGGAGAAGAACGGGATATCACCCTATTACCTACAGTTTTAATCTTTTTCTTACCATCTATATCTACCTCTATCTGCCGACTTCAAACTCGCAAAAACCGATTAATCCTTTCTGACTCTTCAGTCTGCGTTGATAGAAAATGATAATATCACGGATTTCTTTTTTCAGTTCCTCTGTCAGTTCTTTATGATATACAGCTTGCTTTTCCCAAAGCATATTAAACTCATCCAAATAATCTTGGCGATAGAATACCATATTTCGCAAGCTCGCATTGGGATTCTTATCCAGCATTTCCATTTGATACTGCCCGACAGTCTGTTTATTGAAGTACAACTCCTTACTCCTATCACTGATTGCGCCGAGATAACCGCTTGAGTTATTGATTTGGGTATTCATTTCTTGGAAAACAATAACCAATTGTTCCAACGACAACTTTTCCTTCAAACCATTTACCCGCCATTGCAGATTCTCTCTTTTCGCTTCATCCCTTTTCCGTTTACTATAAATACCTTCCAACTTATGTTCTCTTTCTTGTTGTTCTGTTTTGCCTTTCTCTTTGTTCCATTCCGTATAGTTTTCTTTCCAAACGAAATATTTGGCACAAATAGCCCAAACAGCATCACGTTTTTTCCCTCTCAACTCTTCTTTTAATACATCAGTAAGAATCTCCGGATAATATTCTTTTTGTTTTTCCCAAATTCTGTCAAGTTCATTCTGCAAATCAGAACGATAAAAATCGGGCAAAAATTTCTTACCAGCATCAAGAAGTTGCAGGCATAATTCACCAGGTGTAAGGTTATTGTTATAAAGTTCACGAGCTATATCCATACCGTCAATCAACGTACCTTCTTCCACTCCCTTTGCTTTCCTGCTACTTTTATAACCCCGTTTCTTGTTAATCATGAGCAATACACGCGCAAACTCTTCCAACGAGATTTCCTCTGTTACCGCCTTCGCCCTTAATCGGTATGTCTCAAAAGTTGTTCGGTTACCATTTTCCGAAGTATTGTATCTTCTGTTATCAATTTGTGTTCTTTCAACACTTCCGTCAAAGTTTCACGACGAAGTTTGTAACGTTGTAGATTACGCCTCATTCCTCTCTTAAGTGTTCTATCTGCGTTAGTCGTAATACTCTTTCCTTTCTCGAAGTTGGTCAATTCATCTACTGTCAGAGGATTTACTCTCACACCAAGCTTAACAATTGACGATCTCTCGTCTTTATTTTCCGCCTCGTTCACCAATGCCCAACCGATACTATTAGTACCCAAATCCAATCCCAATATCCTTTTCATACTTAACTCATTTTATCACAACACCCCAAATATATTAATATTTTTCCATAAATAAACATGATAATAAAAATTATTCATTATCTTTGGGTCACTAATTTGAAGCAAATCACAATAAGGACTATTCCGTTGTGAAAACATTTAGGATGGGGCATTTGCCTCGTCCTTTTTTGTGCTACTAAAGTCTCCAGAACAGCTTCATAAGCCAGTTTCTTGTGGAAACGGTCAATAACTCGTTTGGCGGTAGGAAAGCAACTACGAACAATCTGCTCCATATTGGGAGTCATATCCAATTTGATGTCACGCACTTGATAACGACGACGGGACAGTCTGAATAACACAGAGCTTACCATATAGATATCCATACCTCTTATTATGGCGACAATACTGCCTTTGCCACCATGGGAAGCCTTGTTGCTGAGTATGGAGAGTTCACCGCGCGAAAGGGCAACTTTATCAATACAGACGTAAGCACCGATATTCTTTTCAAAAAGCAGCTAATCCTGTGCATGGGTAAACTGATCCCAGTGAAGATAACCACTAATGATTGCGGTATTACTGCTTCGGAAGAACACCGTCAACGTTATACGAAATCCTCAATAACTTACAACTAACCGGATAATTATCAATATAACTCTTTTATAAAAAAGACGCAAAATAAATACTGTGCCATACGGATACCTTCAGCCACCATACGCCAGTTACGGTTGATGTACTGATTACTCTGCTTCAAAATCCTGTGACGACAACGGATATTCAGAGTTTTTTTTACTGCAAAGAGGGAAATCTTGAACAACGACAAGATCATAGAATCTCTTGTTGCAGGTTTCCCGTCCAGAATATTGCTCAGGAATAACATTCTTCTATTCAAAATAAACAACAACCTCACTAGGACTTTCCTGCATATTGACAAGATCAAAATAAGCTAAAATACTTTCAAGAAGTAAAGGCGATAACTACTAGAACTGGAAATAGATGAACGGCTGAATCTCACTGCTCTTCATCTGGATGACCAGATAAATCATAGCCACCATTACAATAGCTTTACCTAAGAAAGGAAGCTTGATCACTCCACGGCAAACGGCATTTTCCCAACTATCCGGAGCAAAATGGAGCAGGAAACCAACTGCCATCAGTGCAAATACCCGCCAATACCCTTCTATCAGTTGTGGGAAAAGCTGTGGACGGAAAGCAGTAAAAATCTGATTCAGCATGTCCATCGAATTGTGAAAGTCAGCATTACGGAAGAAAATCCAACAAAAGCAGACAAAGTGGAAAGTAATGATAACACCCAATACCCGGCGAATACCGTGACTGGTCTCCCCTTTTACGCCCAATAATGGACATCCATGCTTTATGAAGAGCAAGTGCCACTCCGTGAAAAGTACCCCAAAGCACAAAATTCCATGAAGCCCCATGCCATAGTCCACCAAGGAACATGGTAATAATCAGATTGAGGTATTGACGGAACTTCCCGTGACGGTTACCTCCCAAAGAAATATAAAGATAGTCGCGTAACCAACTCGACAAAGAAATATGCCAACGTCTCCAGAACTCAGTGATCGACGCTGATTTATACGGAGAATTAAAGTTCAGATTGAAATGGAAACCAAGTAAAAGAGCAATGCCGATTGCCATATCACTATATCCTGAAAATCACAATAAATCTGCAAAGCATAACCATAAAGCCCCATCAGGTTCTCGACTCCCGAATAGAGTGTCGGGTTATCAAAAATACGCTCAACAAAGTTAATACTTATGTAATCGGAGATAACCGCTTTCTTGAACAAACCTGCCACAATAAGAAAGATACCCCTGCCGAACATTTCCTGCGACACATAGAGCGGTTTACGAATTTGCGGAATAAAATCACGTGCCCGGACAATGGGCCCGGCCACCAACTGTGGAAAGAAAGAGACATAAAAGGCATAATCCAGCAGACTGGTCAAAGGTTTGATCTCTTTCCTATAGACATCAATGGTGTAGCTTAACGACTGGAATGTGAAAAAGGAGATGCCGACAGGCAAAAAGATGTCAAGTGCCGTAAACTCCCCTCCCATCAGCGAGGCAATGACCCCACCCAGAAATTGGTATATTTAAAGTAGCAGAGTAATCCCAAATTGACCGATACACTGAGTACCACACAAAACTTACGTTTCCAGCGGACATCGGTTCGATCCATCAGCCAGGCTATCATAAAATCGGTAACAGTAACGATAGCCAACAGGAAAAAATAGGTTCCACTACTCTTGTAATAAAAATAATAGGAGAAAAGAGCAACAAACAGAATCCGTACCGTATTGCGATGTTGCAACAGTGTATAGATTACCATAAACGCAGCGAACAGCCAAAGAAAAATTCCGCTGCTGAATATCATCGGCGCATCCGGATTATATTTGAAAGCCTCCAACAGGCGGCTGAAATCAATATCAATAGGAAACATATTCATTATAGGCTTTAATAATGGCTTCATATAATAATTCTCCCTGAAGCGTATAGCCTTCAGGCAGATAATGTACGTGATCCGGACGCATTAATCGGGCGTCTGACCAGTTCTTGCAGGCGCGCAGCTTCCGCCCACAACATTATACATATCCCACACCACCAGTTTATGGCGGCGGGCAAATCATGAATCGTGTTCACTGCCGTTACCGTTCGGGGATTAATAGCGTATGTGCGACGCCGACGACGTTGACGGAAACTTTCATAAGATCCCGGAGGCGTAGTCATCAGGATAGGAACATCGGGCAGACTGTCACGCAACAGTTCAAGCAATTCCTCCATCTGCCGGTAATGTATCATTCGAATTGTATTTTCGGTTATGACTTTCGTTCGTTCCAAACGAAAGTATTAATAGTTCGGGTTTCAGGGCTGCAATGGCTGCAATACGGTCGGGATGCGTAAAAGTCAGGCAAGTGGCTCCGTTCACTCCCATATCTGTATAGGAGATCGCTCCGAATGTTTCGGTCAGACGGGCACCGGTAGTACGAGGAAAAATATGCCCGCGAATGTGACTGTCACCAATATGAACAATGCGCACAGTATCTTCCGAACTCCCGTTTTGCACCAGCCGCAAATGTTCGAGCACCGGAGCCAGTATCCCAAGACTATCCACGACCTCATTCCTCCCTACATCTTTGAAAGCTACGGGAAAAACAATTTTTACCGAAACAGTATCCCCCAATGATCCCGGTTCACGCATCGGCTTACAAGCTCGTGCCTTTATCCACCTGCGGACAGGCTGGCAAAAGGTCTTGTGCCCGAACCGACCAAACACCGGAAAGCAAAAGGATCAACACCCCCAGCCATCTATTCAGCCTCATAGGCCTTTCTCCTTTCATACTGTTCTTTTCCATAAATCAATGTTTCGTATAGTAGTCCTGCCAGGTGACGTCCACCCCGGAAGTTGATGTGTGTATAATCATAATTAGCCAAAGAGGGCTTGGCATGCACCAGCCCGGCCATACTACCCTCTCCTCCCATAGCCTCGAACATGTTCCAAAAAGCAATACCACTCTCTGCCGCTATATTCTGCTGGTAGCGGATCAGATTCTTCACTCCGGGCATTGTTCGCAGTTCACCGGTATCAGTCTTATAGTCACGATCGCCCACACTCAACAAAAGGAAACCGGCCTGCGGAAAGCATTCTTTCAGGTGGTTAATGGCTGTGAGAAGTCCTTTCTTATAAGGATCGTAGTTTCTTCCGCGTTCGGTTGCAACGTTCAGTCCATATTCCAGAATAATCAAATCATAAGCCGCTGGGCATTAAACTCTTGCAGCATTTTGGATGGTATGCTGCGAAGGGAAAGCCCTGAACTACCACGCAAAGAGAAGTTGTCGACAATAACTCCTTGTGTGCCGTCCATTGCCACCCCATAGAACAAAGTGGAGTCTGCCCGATTGATATCCCAGCGTATCGAACCGATACGACCATTCACTTTCATCTGCTGCAAACTACCAGTAGTAGAAAAGTCCCGCGCTTCAGCTTCCCCACGGTTGACACGTACAGAAAGATTGACCTCGCCCTTATTATAGAAAAAGATGGATGCTATCTGGCAGGTATCGAGTAAAGAAGCATATTTATTTTGTCCGCGAAGTTCAACGTAAGCTCTTTCACGGGGAACAAAATAGTGCCCGGAAATACCTTGTTTCTTTTTATCAAAGTAGACACTGTCGGTCACTGCATGACTAGACCATCCGCCAAAAGAATGACGTACCGTCGGACGATAGCCGCTGGTCATCGAAGTTATGGTGACAAAGCCTACACCACATCCGCCGAAACGCTTCTGCAACATCTCGCGCAGATCGGCAGTGAAAATATCCGCCTCAATAAAGGAATCACCGAACACAGCTATACGGACCAAGCGACCTTTGGACTGAATTTCGTCCAGCGCACGATAAAAAGGAGTCATCCCTCGCATCGTCGAGTCACTATAATCTTCGATACAAGTCATTCCGCTGCGGCACGTATCTACAAATGCAGGTTTCACAACCGGGACCGGCGGCAGACTGTCTGCCACTACTTCATCTTTATCAGGTTCAGGCATACGGACATCACTCAGCAAATCGACACGCCTCATCGTATGTCCGTCGATCGTTATAGCAGGCAGCCAGTGCATTCCAATTAATGCGAACAGGACGATCAATGTCAGCCATAACGAATATTTCAAATAATTTTTCATGCACGCTCTTAATTTAATAAGAAGTTGCAAAGATAGATAAAACCCATAAAAGAGAGGAGAATCTGCATGAAATTCACGCAGATTCTCCTCTGATGTTATCTGTGTAGGCAAAGGATTAAATGCTTCGCTCCACGTTAGTGACAAAAGCCCGCAGACCGAGCTGTTCTGTCTGCATGTCCATCCGATGCAACGCATCCAGCAACGGGTCCACCTTCTTGTCATCCACCACCGTTATGATGGCCGAACACATACTAGGCCAGGCGTGGCTGCCGAAATGCGGATCACCGGTCTTCGAACCACGTCCCTGCACACGCTCCAAATAGGTGAAGCCCCGACAACCCAAACGGTCCAGCAAAGCAATGATACGTTCGTAATAAGCCTGATCGAATGTGATTAATACTGATTTCATATCTTGATTTCTTCTTTATTATTTCTTAATCATTTCATCTTTATGCTCTTCAAAGTAAGCCTCCAGCTCACGTTTCCGTCTCAATACCTTACGCTGATGCTTGATACCTGTACCGGCAAAGACGCAGTACAAAGTAGGAATCAGACCAAAGTCAGAATAGTGGAAACAGTCAGACCACCGATTACGGCAATCGCCATCGGGCTCCACATCTCCGAACCCTGTCCACCACCAATTGCCATCGGGATCATACCGAGAACTGTAGTAGCAGTGGTCATCAATACCGGACGAAGACGGCTCTTACCTGCTGTTACGACAGAGTTGAGCACAGCCAGTCCACGTTCGCGGCAAAGAGTGATGTAGTCGATAAGTACAATACCATTCTTTACAACGATACCGATCAACATGATGGCTCCCAAGAGGCTCATTACACTCAGCGTGCTCTTTGTAAAGAAAAGCGCCATCAACACTCCACTGAAGGCAAACGGCAGTGAGAACATGATGATGAATGGATAAGTCAATGATTCGAACTGCGCTGCCATCACAATAAACACCAGTACCACAATAAGAATAGCCAGCGTACCCAGGTCGCGGAACGAATCTTGCTGGTCTTCGTACGAACCGGCTACCTGAATCGTTACGTCCGACGGAATATCCATCTTATCGATGATAGCATTACCCGCATTCACTACATTACCCAACGCTTCGCCCGAGATAACAGCCGAAACGGTCACAATGCGTTCGCGGTCTTTACGTTCGATAGTAGGAGGAGCAAAGCGCTCGACAACTTTACCCAACTCTTTCACACGTACGCTTCGCCACGACTGTTATAAATAAGAATGTTCTCGATACTTCAATACTGGTACGATACTCCGGTGCATAACGCACTTTGATATCGTATTCGTCTCCATCCTCACGATACTTGGAGGCAATGGCACCATTGATACGGTTGCGCAGATAGTTACCTGCAGTTGCCAGGTTCAGTCCGTGCAAAGCCAGCTTCTCACGATCGAAGTCTACCTGATACTCCGGCTGATAATCACTACGGCTGATGTTTACTTCCGATACACCTTTCACATTCAGCAGTTCACGTTTCAAACGTGCAGCTACACTGTCGGTTTCTTCCATACTATAACCATATACCTCGAAGTCGGCACTTGCCTGAGCAGACATACCCGTGTTGCTACCACCCAGGATCACCTGTGCTTTGCTGAACTCCGGATATTTCTTCAGGTCCTCACGCATCTCGTCGCAGACTTGTTCAAGGCTGATGTCACGATCTCCCGGATCGACCAGACTGATATTGAACGAAATGATGTGGGAACATTGTCCTGCATAGAGGCCCAGGTATTGTCTGAGTCGGCCTGACCTACGGTATAGTTACATACGGTCATTACACCTTTGTATTTATTGAGCCACTGGTTAGTCAGTTTCTCTGAGACCTCCTGTGCCAGCTCCTTGCGTGTTCCGATAGGCAACTCCAACTGAACCGCGATACGGGCATTATCCTGTGCCGGGAAGAACTCGGTTCCGATACTCTTGGCACAGAACAAGCTGACCACAAAGAACACGATACAACCGAAGATGACAATCGGACGATGGCGAACCGCCCAATTCAACATACGGGCATAGCTGTATCCAAAGCATCCAAACCTTTCTCAATAGGACCGAAAAGAAGTTTGAAAGTCCTAGACTGTTTCTTCTGCAAACGTAACAATTGCGAACAGAGCATCGGTGTCAGTGACAAAGCAGCTACTGTAGAAATGAACATGATGGCACACATCATCCAACCCAACTGCTTAAACATCACCCCCGACATACCGCTTACCATTGTCAGTGGGAAGAACACTGCAATCATGGTCAGTGTAGAGGCAATTACGGAAATAGCCACCTCATTCGTTCCGTGCACGGCAGCCTGTTTCGGATCGGAACCGCGCTCGATATGGGTAGTCACATTTTCGAGTACCACAATCGCATCGTCCACCACCATACCGATGGCAATAGAGAGAGATGAAAGCGAGATAATATTAATTGTATTTCCGGTGACTGCCAGGTAAATAAACGAGGCGATCAATGAAAGCGGAATAGTAATACAAATAATCAATGTGGCACGCCAGCGTCCCAAGAAGAGGAACACCACGATAACTACAAACAAAAGGGCGTACAGTACGGTTTCGGCCAAACTGTCGATGGTGTTGAGAATGTTGTCGGATGTATCGACAATCACTCCGAGCTTCACGTCGCTCGGCAAATTCTTCTGCAACTTCGGTAAAGCCTCGGCCACTTTCTTTGAAATATCCACAGAGTTGGCACCCGACTGTTTCTGCACCACAATCATGGCTCCTTTTACCCCATTATTATATGTTTCCTGAGCACGCTCCTCCACGGTATCGACCACGCGGGCCACATCGCGCAGATAGACATTCGCTCCATTGTAGCTACCCACCACAACATCTTCCAATTGTCGCGAATCGTCAAACTCTCCTTCGACACGCAACGAATAGGTCTCATTACCGATATCGAAGTTACCGCCCGGAATATTCTTATTCTCGGCTCCGATAATCGAACTGATTGTTTCGATAGTCAGATTATAGGCTTCCAGTTTGCCGGGGTCGCAATATACCTGGATCTCACGTTGGGGAGCACCACTGATGGATACCGTACCCACACCGGGAATACGTGCTAACGGGTTCACAACGCGATCGTCCAGGATTTTATAAAGTGCCGACTGACTTTCATTGGCCTGTACCGACAGCAACACAATCGGAATCATGTCGGTGCTAAACTTAAAGATGATGGGATTCTCCACATCATCCGGAAGCTGCGAGCTGACCATATCCAACTTGTCACGCACATCATTAGTCAGTACGTCGATATCATTACCGTATTCAAACTCCAATGTAATCAGAGACATATTTTCAGACGAACGGGAGGTGATATGCTTCAGGTTACTGACAGCATTCAGCGTATTCTCCAACGGACGAGTCACGTTGTTCTCTATATCCGAAGCACTGGCTCCGGGATAGGCGGTCATTACCATAATCGTATTTGTATCGATGTCCGGATACAAGTCGATAGGTAATTTTGACAAAGAGAAGAGACCAAAAATCACCACTGCAAGGAAGCAGAGGGAGGTCATAATCGGTTTTTTTACCGCTCCTTCGTATAAACTCATTTTTGCTAATTATTAAAATGTGGATAATGCGCCGTATGTCATCGGATTGTATAGCTTTCAACTTATAAAGCTGTACACAACATACGGTTACATTGATTCATTATTTTTCTACCTCTACCTCAGTGCCGTTGATCAATCGGGTCTGACCGGCAATGACTACCTGAGAATTATTGGGTACACCGGATTTCAATTCATATTCAGCCCCCATGCGACGTCCCAGTTCCACTTTGTTGTATGTCACTTTTCCATCCTTGTATACATACACATAACGGTCGCCGGCACCAGCTTGCTTCACAATAGCCAAATCGGGAACAACGACGTTCTCTTCCGTACCAAAATTCAGGCTGGCACGGGCAAACATTCCCGGACGTACTTTCTGATTCTGGTTAGGCAATTGAATCTCCACCTGGAATGTACGGGTAGACGGATCGATCGTCGGATAAATCAAGCTGATCTTGCCTTCGAAAGCCTCATCACCGTAGACATCGAGCTTCACATTCACGGGAGCACCTTTCTTCACCTTGGTGAAGTAAACCTCGGATACATTGATCAAAAGTTTGACCGGAGTAATCTTTTCAACGGTCAGCACCGGATTACCACCGCTATACATATCGCCGCTATCGTAATTGCGGGCAGTTACCACCCCACTGATAGGACTCAGCAGAGAAGTATTTTCCAACAAGTTCTGATAAGCAGTTTTCTTCACGTCATAGGCCATCTTTGCAGCATCCCATTCCGATTTTGAAGCACCACCTACCTTATACAGTTCATCGATACGATTGAATTCCACTTCCTGATTGTCCAGTTGCAGCTTAGTCTGTTTCAAGTTGGCAGCATCCATCTGCACTAGTTTCTGGCCTTTGGACACATGATCGCCCACTTCCACAAAGATTTTATCAATACGCACCGGTGATGACGGAGCAATGTTATTCTTCACTTCAGCTTCTACGGTTGCCGTGTATTCCTGTATCTGTTCTACCGGGCGTGCTGTCACATCGGCCAATTTCACTTTCGGCTTTTCCTCTGTTTTTTCAGCAGCACTTTTGTCTTTTCCTCCAGTGCACGAGCCCAATAGCACAACGGCGAGCAGGGCTACTAATTGGAAACATCTTTTCATATTCAAATTTTAATTGTTGTGTGTTTAGTTACTCTGTTACTTCTTCTCTTCCCAATACCTGATCGAGATCAGCCTTAGCAACCAAATAGTCGTAGATAGACTGGTTGTAAGTCAACTGGGCCTGTGTCAGCGCCACTTCCGAATCGTTCAATTCAAGGATAGTCCCTTTACCTACTTCATAACGTTTTTGGGCTATCAAACGTCCTTTTTCCGCCTGTACGATTCCTTCTTTGTTGCTGACTACCTGCTCGGTACTTGCAGCCATATTATCCAGATAACTGGTGGCTTGCATGGTGAGTTGGCGATATACGTTGGTGCGGTTCTCGGCCAGTTGCTGCATCTGGATCTTAGTTTGCTTTACCTTCGTAAAGTTACTTGCCTTAAACAAAGGGATACTCAGACTCAGACCGACAGTAGAATATGGGAACCACTTGTAATGCGACATCTTGAAGTCATTATTCAGCGATGTATACGAATAGTTGAACGATGCAGCCAATGTCGGCATGAAATTGGTTCGCTGCACAGCCAGTGTTTTCTTCAACAAGTCGGCATTTAAGTCTAACTGCTTCAAATCGCTGTTGTTATTCAGATTCAACTGGTTGCTTTCCATCTGACGACGGAACATCACCATTTCATAGTCCTTCAGATTACCATCGGCAGCAATTTCCACCTCCGTATCCATACCCATCAGTACCTGCAACTGCAAGCGGGCAAGATTCACTCCGTTACCGGCAGATACTACCGAGGGTTTCAGGCTACGCACCTGTACGTCGGCGCGTATCTTATCATACTCGCTAACCGTTCCCTGCTCATATTTGGCTTTCACCACTTCATAGTTGGCTTCTGCCTGCGCATAACTCTGCAGGAGCACTTTGTAGCTGTCCTGGGCCAACAACAACTGATAATATGCCTTGGTCACCTGATTCACCAATCGAGTTTCGACGAGCGTGCTTTTTCAACAGCCAGTTCCACATCTGTCTTGGTCAGATTGATACTCTTGTAAAGCGTCGGAGCAAATACAGGGAGACTCACATTGAGTCCTCCGTTATACGAGTTGTCCGAACCTACCTGGATGGTCTGCGATTCTCCGCCAAAGTCCATCACCATTGTCTGTTTTTTTAGTGTCCGCGAGTAAGAACCCGTCAATGAAACCTCCGGAAATAGTCCGCCGTATGCCTCCTTCTTAGCCTCTTTTTTCAGCTGAATCTCTTGGCCGGCACTTTCATTGTGGGGTTTTCGCTCAATGCAATTTCCAGTGCTTTGTCAAGCGTCAGTAGCACGATGTCCTTTGCCTCCTGTGCCTGTACATAACCCACCGAGAGCAGTACAACCACCGCCAAAAGCATCTTTTTGCTTAAGAAACATTTCATTTTGTTCATACAATAATTTTAGTTGTTTATCTTCTTTGGGAATCTCTTTATTCCCTGTCTTAGTGTATCCTTTGTTTTCTATATTCCGTTATAAATCTTCCAATACCTTTGCCCCTTTCTCTGTCGAGATTCCCCGGATGTAGGTAAACATAATCGCTTCGTAAACCTCAAGGAAGGAGTATTTGTTGCAAATATCCGTATTCATCAATAAGTCGAGCTGTTCGTGAACCAGCAGGTTGACAATGGCAAAATTGACATCATCCTGAATATGCCCTGCTTAATGCCCATCTTAAAAAATTCGATCGTACTGTCCGAGTCCCGCTCCCGATAGTTCTTCAGCAGACTGTGTACTTTCGGATACTTCTTTATATCTTCAAAAAACGCTTGTTAGTCCGATGGAATGTCTCAATGCTCCGCTGATAACACACAAGAATGACTTCAAGAACATTCTTTGAGTTGGCCAAGGTCTCTGCCAGAAAAGCATTCATCTCTTCCTGACGTTTTAAAATACACTGGGTCAGCAAGCTCTCTTTATCCTGAAACACTTCGTAAAGTGTACGTTTTGATATACCCAAGGACGCGGCTATGTCGTCCATCGTTATACTCTTGATACCATGTGCAGTAAAAGCCTCCGAAGCTGTCTCAATAATTCTGTCTTTCAATTCTACTCTTTGTGAGTTCTCTTTCGCATTCTCAATCATTAACCCGTTCTTTTGTTGTTAGACTATCGATTATCAGCGTTCGTCCAATAAAAACGAAAAACTGAACAAAGATAAGCAGAAAACTCGACGAGTTAATTCAGTTTCCTGATTTAAGCACACATATTTGATAAATATTATAACTTCCGAAACAAATATCAAACAAGTGTTAACAGAGAATGAGGATACAAAGATAGGGCGAGGAAATACCCTTATAAAGGTATTCCCGCCCATCGGAAGAGAAAAATCGATAAACAGCGGATATACTTCGATGAATGAAGAAGTGAGAGGAATGACAAAGAAGACTCCACTAATACTCGGATCTGGTCCGATTGAGAAAAGCTACCGTTTTATGAATTTCTTTGTACATCACAATATCATCCTTTACAAACGGAACCTCTTTGCGATATGCAGCCAAATAGCGCTCAAGGATGGGAGAAGTTTTTGCCGGACGACGAAACTCGATTCCCTGCGCAGCATTCATCAACTCGATGGCAAGGATATGCTCCAGATTATCCATGATCCGGAAAAGTTTGGTAGCGGCATTGGCTCCCATGCTAACATGATCTTCCTGACCGTTGGAAGAGACTATTGAATCACTCGAGGCCGCATAGCAGTACATCTTATTCTGGCTGACCATAGAGGCAGCAGCGTACTGAGGAATCATAAAACCGGAATTAAGTCCCGGATTGGCGACCAAAAATTCCGGAAGACCACGCAACCCCATAATTAACTGGCTACACGCCGCTCGGAAATGTTGCCCAGTTCGGCCATTGCGATGGCAAGAAAATCGAAAGAGAGGGCCAGCGGTTGTCCGTGAAAGTTGCCGCCGGATATGATCTGATCTTCATCCGGGAAAATGGTCGGATTGTCCGTCACTGAATTTATCTCAGTCAACAAAACAGAAGAGACGTACCGGATGGCATCTTTCGTTGCCCCATGCACCTGAGGAATACAACGAAAAGAGTAAGGGTCCTGTACATGTTCTTTGGTACGGGCTATCAGCTCACTTCCATGCAGCAGGCGACGAAATATCTCTCCCGTCTCAATCTGACCGGGATGGGGACGAATCTGCTGAATACACTCCATAAAAGGATCGATGCGCCCATCGAACGCTTCAAGTGAAAGGGCAGCAATCATATCTGCCTTCTTTGAAAGCCTCCGGGCTTTGAGCAATGCAAAAACTCCGTTGGCACTCATGAACTGGGTACCATTCAGCAAAGCAAGTCCCTCCTTACTCATCAATCTCACAGGCTCCCAACCAAATTCGTCGAGCACACTGATGGCTTCCCGCTTTTTACCTTTATAATAAACATCGCCAACTCCAATCAAAGGCAAAAAGAGGTTGGCCAACGGCGCCAGATCACCCGAAGCCCCAAGGATCCGCGATCGTAGACAATAGGCATTACGTCGTTATTGAAAAAGTCGAGAATGCGCTGTACGGTGATGACCTGTACCCCGCTGTGACCCAGGGAAAGAGCATGGGCTTTAAGCAACAGCATCAGCTTGATAATGACCGGGCGTAACTCCTCACCCACACTGCACGCATGGCTTTTCACAAGATTCTCTTGCAAGGTGTTGAGTTCATCGGACGATATGTTTTTACTGCACAACGAACCGAAACCGGTAGTGATGCCATACAGTGGCTCGGTGGAAGCCGCAATTTTCCGGTCGAGATAATCACGGCATTTCCGGATGCGCTGTTCGGCTTCGGGAGCCAGTTCAAGTTTCAGGTTTTCGTTAATGATGCGTTCGATGATACTGAAAGTCAGTTCACCGGAGCCTACATAATAAACATTGTTCATTGGTTCAGTTCTTGGTTGACAACTTCAAGTAATTCTTTCTCACGCATGCATGCCAATTGTTCCAAATGGTCGGCTTCCCGCTTCAGCTCGTCAACAAAGGTTTTATCCTTGAGCGAACCCAGATTGATGCGGACGTTCAGCAAAGCGCCCAATACTGCCGAACGGGCAGCCATCATGGCTACACATGCGTCCGTAATGGCATTCTGATTGCCTAAACGCGCTACATCAGCTATGATCTCCATCAGCTCACAGGCATTGCGCGCCACCTGCATCGGAACGAGGGCCGCAAAACGAGTGGCCTCCTGGATAGCAGCACTACGAGCGGCCTTTTCTTCATCTGTAGATTTGGGTAACTTGAAACAACCGAAAACATGGTTGTATGCCTCGGAATCACGGTCAATGTATTCAACAAAAAGCTCCTGCTGCCGGATGCTCAGACGGGAAATATGCTTCATCAACTCTTCATGTTCTTCGTATCCTTTCTTCCCGATGGTAAGTCCGGCCACCATTGCAGTCAGCGCCGAGGCCACCGCACCGTTAAGAGCAGCCACACTGCCGCCTCCGGGTACAGGATCACTACCGGCTACTTTATCTAAAAATTCTTTTACGGTCAATTCTGCTAACATAATTCTTCAAGTATTATCGGGTTTATATCTCAATTCAGACAGACGGATAAAGCATTCCGCCTTTGATAGTCGTATTTACACAATTCATCCGACATAATAGGGAAGAATATGGTAATTATCGGAGTCGAGCACTACGAAGTCGCCTTTTTTACCCACTTCGATACTGCCGATAGAGTCGGCACGGTTGAGTGCAGCCGCCCCATTCAGGGTAAGGGCCGTAATTGCTTCTTCTACAGTGAGCTGCATGTGAATGCAGGCTAAGGCAAACGTCAGTGGAATGGAACCGGAGAAACAACTGCCCGGATTCAGGTCGGTAGCCAGGGCTACGGCACATCCGGCATCAATCATGTCGCGTCCCCGTGCATAAGGCTCCTTCAAGGCAAACGCTGTGAGCGGGAGGAGTGTGGCAACCACTCCCTTACGCGCCATGGCTTCGATACCGGCATCGGAAGCATGAAGCAGATGGTCGCAGATACAGCTCCCAATTCGGCAGCCAGTTCGGCACCTCCCAAAGAGACAATCTCGTCGGCATGAAGTTTTGGTAAGAGACCATAATCTCCGGCAGCTGTAAGCAAACGACGTGACTGTTCGATGGAGAAAACGCCTTCTTCGCAGACACATCACAAAATTCAGCCAGTGAATCCCGCTGAATCACCGGAAGTAACTCACGGATCAGGAAGTCAATATAATCATCAGGACGCTCTTTATATTCGTCAGGCAACGCATGTGCACCCAGGAAAGTAGGCACAATATCCACCCGTACACCCTCATCTTTATTCAGGCTGCGCATCACCTTGAGTTGCAACAATTCCGTTTCGCGGTTCAGACCGTATCCGCTCTTGCCTTCGACGGTCGTAATTCCCATGCTGTCATCTTCTTGAGGAGTCCTTCTGCCTTAGAGCGCAAATGAATGAAAGAGAGTTCACGGGTAGCCTGTACTGTACTGGCTATACCGCCGCCACGCTGCATGATAGACATATAACTCTCCCTTTGAGGCGCCACGAAAACTTTCTTCGGCCCGCTACTCCCCAAAC
>ENA-OQIC01000321-OQIC01000321.1-human-gut-metagenome-genome-assembly--contig:-NODE-321-length-21535-cov-5.563901_pt1 | contig 21535 bp, 19 predicted proteins | sample MGYA00242572_ERZ504736 | MGnify/ENA primary metagenome ERZ504736 (study PRJEB26092, sample SAMD00036201) | human gut metagenome | host: Homo sapiens | study: EMG produced TPA metagenomics assembly of...
TATTTGAAGGAATAAAGGCAAGGCTAAAACTTAGCCTGCTTTTAGTTTTAGGTATTCATTAAAAATTCCTTAAGTAAACTTATGAAGGTGTCCTTATCACTCCGGCAGTAGGACTCGAACCTACGACATCATGATTAACAGTCATGCGCTACTACCAACTGAGCTATGCCGGATAAAGAAAAAAACTGCTAGGCAGTAGTTTATAGTCCGTACGGGATTCGAACCCGTGTTACCGCCGTGAAAAGGCGGTGTCTTAACCCCTTGACCAACGGACCAGAAGCTTTAAGGATTTCTCCTTAACACTCATACTATTATATCAGATATTTTTTCTTTGTCTATAGTTTTTTAAATTTTTTACGTTTTTTACAAAAATTATCGGTCCCGCATTGTAAAATGAGGTACAACAAAAAAGACATACATATTCGTCTTATATACTAAAGTCGGTAAACAAAGTATAAAGGAAAAATGAAAATGTCCACTAACTACTCTACTAAAAAACAGCCCTATCACCACCTTTCTGAAGTAGAACGTGGGAAAATGAAAAGCTATCTCTCTCAGAAGGTTAAAACCAGCTGAAATTGCGAGAATTTTGGATAGACATCTCTCCACCATCTCTCGTGAACTCAAACGTGGGACTGTCAAACCGGTCAATGGAAAGAAAATTTACTATGAAGAGTATTTCGCAGAAACCGCTCAAATTCGGTGCTCTGAAGGCAGGAAAGGGAGTTATTAGTCTGAAGCTTGAGAAAGTATCAGAAACTTTCTTATTGTCATTTACTAAAACGATGAAGGCTAAATTTAGAATCCATTACTCAATCCATTAATAACAGATTAAGAAGAATACACAACTATCAATCTGCTAAAAAACGATTTGAACTAGCTCAAACAGCATAAGAACTATTAACTTACTCAGATGAATGCTTTGTTGCACTTAACTTGACAAGTGGGAGAAAAATGATTAGTCAAAATTCACAATATTTCTCACTTACTTTCTAATCATGATTTATTTTTATGAATTGATTTTTAGTTGACAGCATAGTCAATATTTTGATAAAATGATTAAGTTGGTATGGTCTCATAGCTCAGCTGGATAGAGCATTCGCCTTCTAAGCGAACGGTCGCAGGTTCGAATCCTGCTGGGATCAAATCTCAAGTCGGCTCAAAGCCGACTTTTTTATTTTTGACAAATGTTTCACATGAAACAAAGTAGCCAAAAAAGAATAGTAGGAAGAAATGACAAATTAACTTCCTTACTATTCTTTTATTACTTCACTACAAGAATTACTTGTGATAAGGGCTTCCTTGTTGAATCATAAAAGCACGATAAATTTGTTCTGATAGAACTAAACGCATTAATTGATGAGGTAAAGTTAATAAACCAAAACTCAATCGCAAATTGGCACGTTTTTTGACTTTATCCGCTAAACCAAGACTTCCTCCAATCACAAAAACAATATCAGAATAGCCTCTTAATGTCGCATCAGCAATGACTTTACTAAAAGCTGCAGAAGATAGTTGTTTTCCCTCGATGGCTAGGACAATAACATAATCACGCTCTGAAATCTTTGCTAAGATGCGTTCTCCCTCTTTTTCCATAATTTGCTGATTTTGTGCAGCGCTAGCATTATCTGGTGTTTTTTCGTCTGCTAACTCGACAATTTCAAATTTTGCAAAACGACTCATGCGTTTACCATATTCGGCAATACCATCTTTTAAATATTTTTCTTTTAATTTTCCAATAGCGATAATTTTTACTTTCATAGCTCCATTTTACCACATATTCACAAGCTTTTCACACATTATCCACATGTTCATAAATCATCAATATGGCTTTTAGTAGCTTTGAATCAAGATTTTTTCACATTTTCAAAAAGTTTTCCACAGGTTGTGGATTACTTTTCTTTTTTTTACTTTTAAGGTATAATTAAGTCAATTTTTATATGCTATCCAAGAAAAATGGGAGGTAGAGACGTGAAAAAAATAAAATTACCAAAATTACCCAAGTTACCAAAATTTAATTACAAAAATTGGTTAAAACCATTGGGTGTCATTTTAGTCGGCTTTATAGCTGGTATCGCAGGTACAATACTCGTCCTAAACATGGCAGGTATTTCAATCACTAACGTCAGTGGTTCAAGTACAAAACAACAACAAGTAGCGTAAGCTATTCTAACTCTAACGATACAACAAAAGCTGTGGAAAAAGTTCAAGACGCGGTTGTATCTGTTATTAACTACAAATCAGACTCGTCATCTTCTGCAAGTGACTCTACAATCAAATGTTTGGCAATGACTCAGACAGTAGTAGCAATTCAAGCTCTACAGATGATTTGACTGTTTACAGTGAGGGGTCTGGGGTTATTTACAAAAAAGATGGTGATTCTGCCTATGTCGTCACTAACAATCACGTTATTGATGGTGCCGAACAAATTGAAATTATGCTTGCTAATGGAACAAAAGTTGTTGGTGAGCTAGTCGGAGCAGATACTTATTCAGATATTGCTGTTGTTAAAATTTCTTCTGACAATGTATCTACAGTTGCTGAATTTGCCGATTCTGATAAATTGACTGTCGGTGAAACTGCTATCGCTATTGGTAGCCCACTTGGTACTGAATATGCTAACTCTGTAACACAAGGTATTGTCTCAAGTCTTAGCCGTACAGTAACCATGACAAATGATGATGGTGAAACTATCTCAACAAATGCTATCCAAACAGATGCAGCAATTAACCCAGGTAACTCTGGTGGTGCTTTAATTAACATTGAAGGACAAGTTATCGGTATCAATTCAAGTAAGATTTCATCTACATCAAGTTCTGGTGAATCTGTCGAAGGTATGGGATTTGCCATTCCATCTAACGATGTTGTATCCATTATTAACCAATTGGAAGAAAATGGGCAAGTTATCCGCCCAGCACTTGGTATTTCAATGATAAACTTGAGCGACCTTTCAACTAATGCAATTGCTCAACTTAACATTCCAACAAGTGTAACAAGCGGTGTCGTTGTTGCCGCTGTTCAATCTGGTATGCCTGCTGAAGGTAATCTCGAACAGTACGATGTCATCACAGCTATTGACGACAAAGAAGTAACATCTACTTCAGATCTTCAAAGTATTCTTTATACTCATTCTGTTGGTGACTCTGTCAAAGTAACCTTCTACCGTGGAACTGATAAGAAAACAGCTACAATTGAATTAACTAAGACAACGCAAGATTTATCTTCCTCAAACTAATAACTAATAAAAATGAAGCTGAGCATTCCTCAGCCTCATTTTTTAAGGATAAAAGACCTATGCCTGAAACACTCACATTAATCAAAATTGAAAATATCTCACCTAATCCCTACCAACCCCGTTTAGAATTTAAACAAGAAGAGCTGGAAGAATTAGCACGTTCTATTAAAGCTAATGGGCTTATTCAGCCGATTATCGTCCGAGAATCAACTGTCTTTGGTTATGAGCTTATTGCTGGTGAAAGACGTCTAAGAGCCTCAAAAATAGCAGGTTTAACCGAAATTCCTGCCATCATAAAAAATATCTCCAATCAGGAGAGCATGCAGCTGGCTATCGTCGAAAATCTGCAACGTTCTGATTTAAATCCAATCGAAGAAGCAAAAGCTTACCAGCAACTTCTGGAAAAAAATCAAATGACTCATGAAGAATTAGCACAGTTTATGGGAAAATCTCGCCCTTACATTACCAATTGCCTCAGATTACTTAATCTTCCTAGAAGTCTCTCTGATGCCGTTGAAAAAGGTGACCTGTCTCAAGGGCACGCGCGTGTCCTTTTAACCTTAAAAACGCGGGAGAACAAGAAAAGTGGTATCAAAAAATTCTAACAGAAGACCTTAGTGTTAGAAAACTTGAACGTTTACTAAAACCTGCTAAACAGAAAAAAAATCGTTCTAAAAAGGAAGATATTTTTATTAGAAATCAAGAAGAAGAATTGGCTAAACAGTTAGGACTTCCTGTTAAAATTACTATCTCTAAAACCGGCACAAAAGGAGATGTGAGTTTATATTTTCAGTCTGAAGAAGACTTAAACAGAATTATCAACAAGCTAAAATAACTTGTTGATTTCTTTTTTATTTTCACAGTTTCCACAGCAACTACAGTTGAGTTATCCCCAGTTTTATCACTCTTTCTTTGTTTTCCACAACCTGTGGAACTTTCGTGAACAGTGTGGATTTTTTATTTCCACCATTGTGGAAAACTTTTATTTTTTATGTTAGAATGAGTATTGAATTATCCACAAAAAGGAAACTACTATGACTGAAAATGAACAAATCTTTTGGAGTAGGGTTCTGGAATTAGCAAAAAGCCAACTAAAACAAGCAACGTATGAATTTTTTGTTTTAGATGCTCGTTTGATTCAAATTGAGCAAAATACGGCTACCATTTATTTAGACCCTATGAAAGAGTTGTTTTGGGATAAAAATCTTAAACCAATTATTTTGACGGCTGGTTTTGAGGTTTATAATGCTGAAATTGTTGTCAACTATGTCTTTGAAGAAGATTTAGCCAATCAAACAGAAATAATGACCACTTCACAAGCTGTTCCAACAACTCAAAAAAACACTTTGCCCCTAGTTGATTCTGATTTAAATACCAAATATACCTTTGATAACTTCGTACAAGGTGATGAAAACCGTTGGGCATTTTCTGCGTCTTACGCCGTTGCAGACGCTCCAGGAACAACTTACAATCCTCTTTTTATTTGGGGAGGACCTGGGTTGGGAAAAACTCACTTGCTCAATGCCATTGGTAATGCGGTTTTGCAAAATAATCCCAATGCACGTGTAAAGTATATTACTGCTGAAAATTTCATCAATGAATTTGTTATTCATATCCGTTTGGACACAATGGAAGAGTTAAAGGAAAAATTCCGCAATCTTGATGTTTTACTAATTGATGATATTCAATCCCTAGCTAAGAAAACATTGTCTGGGACACAGGAAGAATTTTTCAATACTTTCAATGCTCTTTATGATAATAACAAGCAAATTGTACTGACAAGTGACCGTACACCTGACCATCTGGACAACCTGGAACAACGTCTGGTCACGCGCTTCAAATGGGGCTTGACAATTAATATCACTCCCCCTGATTTTGAAACACGTGTTGCCATTTTAACGAATAAAACGCAAGAATATAATTATATTTTTCCGCAAGATACCATTGAGTATTTAGCAGGACAATTTGATTCCAACGTTCGTGACCTTGAGGGAGCTTTAAAAGATATTAGCCTAGTTGCTAGCATTAAAAAGATTGAAACCATTACAGTTGATGTCGCAGCAGAAGCGATTCGCGCTCGTAAGCAAGACGATCCAAAAATGACAGTCATCCCAATTGATGAAATCCAAAGCCAAGTTGGAAAATTCTATGGCGTTACTGTTAAAGAAATCAAGGCAACCAAACGGACACAAGATATTGTTTTAGCGCGCCAAGTAGCTATGTATCTCGCACGTGAAATGACTGATAACTCACTTCCAAAAATCGGGAAAGAATTTGGCGGTCGCGACCATTCAACAGTCTTACATGCCTATAATAAAATCAAAAATATGTTAGCTCAAGATGACAGTTTACGTATTGAAATTGAAACCATAAAAAATAAGATAAAATAGGTTTTGTGGATAACCAATAAAATCCACAGCAACTTATCCACAGGTTGTTAACAACTCTTTTCGCGCGATGCCCGTGCGATTTCAGGACTTATCAACAGTATAAACAAGACCTACTACTACTACTAATTTAATACTTAATAACTAAAGGAGTTTTCCTATGATTAAATTCTCAATTAATAAATCTTTCTTTCTTCAAGCATTGAATGCAACCAAGAGAGCTATTTCGACTAAAAATGCGATTCCTGTTTTATCAACAATTAAAATTGAAGTTCAAAATAGTAACATTACATTAACTGGTTCTAACGGACAAATTTCAATCGAAAATACTATTCCAACTTCTAATGAAAATGCAGGTTTGCTGATTACTTCAACTGGTGCTGTACTATTAGAAGCAAACTTCTTTATTAATATCGTTTCAAGTCTTCCAGATGTGACATTGGATTTTGAAGAAATTGAACACCATCAAATTGTTCTAACAAGTGGTAAATCAGAAATTACCTTAAAAGGAAAAGATGTTGATCTTTACCCTCGTCTTCAAGAAATGGCTACTGAAAATCCTTTAGTTTTGGAAACAAAACTATTGAAATCTATCATTGCTGAAACAGCCTTTGCAGCAAGTCTTCAAGAAAGCCGTCCAATCTTGACTGGTGTTCACATGGTTCTTAGTGACCACAAAGACTTTAAAGCAGTCGCAACTGATTCTCACCGTATGAGCCAACGTAAATTAACTTTGGAAAATACTTCAAATGATTTCAACGTTGTTATTCCAAGTAAATCTTTACGTGAATTTGCAGCTGTATTTACAGATGATATTGAAACGGTAGAAGTTTTCTTCTCTGATAGCCAAATGCTCTTTAGAAGTGACTACATTAGCTTCTATACACGACTTTTAGAAGGAAATTATCCAGATACTGACCGCTTGTTGACAAATGCTTTTGAAACAGAAGTGACATTTAATACCAATGCACTTCGTTCAGCAATGGAACGTGCTCACTTGATTTCAAATGCAACACAAAATGGTACTGTTAAACTTGAAATTGCTAATAATAGCGTTTCTGCTCACGTTAACTCACCTGAGGTCGGTAAAGTTAACGAAGAATTGGATACTATTGACCAATCAGGCAATGATTTGACAATCAGCTTTAACCCAACTTATCTGATTGAAGCTCTTAAAGCCTTGAAGAGTGAAACAGTTGTTATTCGCTTTATTTCACCAGTGCGTCCATTTACTTTAATGCCAGGTGATGATGCTGAGAACTTTATTCAATTAATCACTCCAGTTCGTACAAACTAAAAATCTTTAAGAAAAATTTAAGGAAGAATTTATACACTATAACCATCCTAAAACTTTTCTTTTTCATAATCTCCAGCGAGAACACTGTTTATGCGGTGTTCTCGCTTTTTATGGTATAATATCTATTAATATGACGCTTTATATTATTGCTAATCCCCATGCAGGAAATCATGGGGCAAAACAAGTTATCAGTGATATTGAAAAACATCATACATCAGATATTTGCACTTTATTAACACGCTATAAAAACGATGAATTACATCAAGTTGAGAAACTGCTAAAAACATTTGACCCAGAAAAAGATAAGCTTCTGATTGTCGGAGGCGATGGGACATTATCAAAAGTTCTCTATCATTTGCCAGCAAATCTTCCATTTGCCTATTATCCTGTCGGATCTGGTAATGATTTTGCGCGTGCTCTTGGTATAGTACCGAACTTAGATACATTATTAGTCTCGTTAACAAATCAACCTAAAGGAATTACGGTTTACAGTTATCAAGAATGTTTAGTATTAAATAGCTTAGATTTAGGATTTGCAGCATGGGTTGTTAATCAAGCTACTAATTCAACGTTAAAAACTGTGCTTAATAAATGCCACCTTGGGAAATTGACTTATGTTGCAATCGCTATTCAATTTTTATTAAAAAATCCCCTCCAAGCTTCTGTGAGTTTGGAAAGTTCGGAAGGAGATAACTTAATATTAAATGATCATTTCTTTTTTTCACTAGCTAATAATACTTATTTTGGTGGGGGTATCATGATTTGGCCAACAGCGACTGTTCATTCTGAGAATTTGGAGTGTGTTTATGCCAAAGGAGAAACTTTTTTCCAACGATTAACGGTACTGTTGTCTTTGGTTCTTAAAAGACATGAGAAATCGTCTTACTTAAATCATTGTTCGTTAAAACAGGTTACGGTTAATTTTCCAAAAGAGAGTTTAATTGAAATTGATGGTGAAATTGTATCATTGAATGAAATTACTTTATCATCACAAAAACGCTATATTTATTTGTAAAAGGAGAAACGATGTACGAACTTGGAAGTCACGTTGAAATGAAAAAGCCCCATGCTTGTAGGATAAAAGCTACTGGAAAAAAAGCCAATGAATGGGAAGTCATTCGAATTGGGGCTGATATTAAAATTCGTTGCACAAACTGCGACCATATCGTCATGATGAGCCGCCACGACTTTGAACGCAAATTAAAGAAAGTTTTGTCATAAACTAAAAATAATCAATAATCATACTTAACTCAATTTTTATGGCTAATAGCGCTTGCTATATAGTAGAAATGCTTGTTTAATGCTGAGTTTTTCTGCTATAATAGGTATGATTGAATAATTTAAACGGAGACTTATAAAATATGGCTTTAACAGCAGGTATTGTTGGTTTACCAAATGTTGGAAAATCAACTCTTTTTAATGCGATTACAAAGGCAGGTGCGGAAGCTGCTAACTATCCTTTCGCGACAATCGACCCTAACGTTGGTATGGTAGAAGTGCCAGATGAACGTTTACAAAAATTGACTGAACTTATCACACCTAAAAAAACAGTTCCAACAACCTTTGAATTTACTGATATTGCGGGTATCGTAAAAGGTGCTTCACGTGGTGAAGGTCTTGGTAATAAATTCCTTGCTAACATTCGTGAAGTAGATGCTATCGTTCATGTTGTTCGTGCTTTTGATGATGAAAATGTTATGCGTGAGCAAGGACGTGAGGATGCTTTTGTTGACCCACTTGCAGATATTGACACAATTAACTTAGAATTGATTCTTGCTGACTTGGAATCTGTTAATAAACGTTATGCGCGTGTAGAAAAAGTGGCACGTACTCAAAAAGATAAAGATTCTATCGCAGAATTTAGCGTTCTTCAAAAAATTAAACCAGTCCTTGAGGATGGAAAATCAGCACGTACGGTTGACTTTACAGAAGAAGAACAAAAAATTGTTAAACAATTGTTCCTTTTGACAACAAAACCAGTACTTTACGTTGCAAATGTTGATGAAGATAAAGTAGCTAATCCAGACGATATCGAATACGTAAAACAAATTCGTGAATTTGCTGCAACTGAAAATGCAGAAGTTGTTGTTATCTCAGCGCGTGCCGAAGAAGAAATCTCTGAACTTGATGATGAAGATAAAGCATTATTCCTTGAAGACCTTGGTTTAACAGAATCTGGTGTTGATAAATTGACACGTGCAGCTTATCACTTGCTCGGTCTTGGCACTTACTTTACAGCAGGTGAAAAAGAAGTTCGTGCATGGACATTTAAACGCGGTATCAAGGCTCCTCAAGCAGCTGGTATCATTCACTCTGACTTTGAACGTGGGTTTATCCGTGCGATTACAATGTCTTACGATGACTTAATCAATTATGGTTCTGAAAAAGCTGTCAAAGAAGCAGGTCGTCTTCGTGAAGAAGGGAAAGATTATGTGGTTCAAGATGGTGATATCATGGAATTCCGCTTTAACGTATAAGCAAAATTAATTAAATATTGCCGAGGTTGGAAAAAAGTTTTTCCAGCCCTTTTGGCATTTATTGGAAAGGAAAATTAATGGTAAAAATGATTGTTGGTCTGGGAAATCCAGGCAGTAAATATCACGAAACAAGGCATAATATTGGTTTTATGGCAATTGATCGCCTTGCTAAGGTTTTCAATGTCACATTTTCAGAGGAAAAGAATTTTAAAGCAGAAGTTGGTTCTTGTTTTGTCAACGGAGAAAAAGTTTATCTAGTCAAACCAACCACTTTTATGAACAATTCAGGTATCGCTATTCATGCTTTGTTGACGTATTATAATATTGATATTAAAGATTTCTTGGTGATTTACGATGATTTAGATATGGAAGTGGGTCGTATTCGCCTACGTCAAAAAGGCTCTGCTGGTGGGCATAATGGCATAAAATCTATCATTGCACACACTGGAACGCAGGCATTTGACCGTATTAAAGTTGGTATTGGACGTCCGAAGCAAGGCCGTTCGGTAGTTGACCATGTTCTTGGAAAATTTGACCAAGATGATTATATTACAGTTACTAATACACTTGAAAAGGTTAATGAAGCTGTTCAATTTTATTTACAGGAAGCAGATTTTGTAAAAACCATGCAAAAATTTAATGGGTAAGTCTATGAATATTATTGATTTATTTAGCCAAAATAAGATTATTCAAACATGGCATAGCGACGTGGCTAATCTTGGTAGGCAACTGATTATGGGCTTATCAGGTTCTAGCAGAGCTCTTGCCATTGCTTCTGCTTATCAGGCTAATGAGGAAAAAATAGTTGTCATCACCTCAACACAAAATGAAGTTGAAAAATTGGCTAGTGATTTATCTAGCTTGATTGGTGAGGACAAGGTTTATACTTTTTTTGCGGATGATGTTGCGGCGGCAGAGTTTATTTTTGCCTCGATGGATAAGGCACACTCACGCCTAGAAGTTTTAAATTTTTTACAAGATAATAAGCAATCTGGTATCTTAATTACAAGTTTAGTGGGAGCCCGTGTTTTACTACCAAATCCTGAAATTTATGCTGAAAGTCAGCTAAATTTTGTTGTCGGTGAGGATTACAACATTGACAAGGTTGTAAAGGTACTGTCAAATGTCGGTTACCAAAAAGTATCACAGGTTCGTAATCCAGGCGAATTTAGTCGGCGTGGTGATATCGTTGATATTTATGAGATGACCGCTGACTATCCTTATCGTTTAGAGTTCTTTGGTGATGAAGTTGATGGCATTCGTCAGTTTGATGCAGAAACCCAAAAATCACTTAGTAATATTGAGCAGGTAACCATTTCCCCAGCTGATGAGCTCATTTTATCGGAAGAAGATTTTGCTAGAGCTAGTAAGGCATTTGAGACGTTTTTAGAGACTGCTAAAGATGAACAGCAGGCTTATTTAAGTGAGCTTTATGCTGCAACTCAGGAACAGTATAAGCATCAAGATATTAGACGTTTCTTATCACTCTTTTATGCGAAGGAATGGACGTTACTTGATTACATTCCTAAGGGAACACCAGTCTTTTTTGATGATTTTCAAAAGCTAGTTGACCGCAATGCTAAGTTTGATTTGGAAGTTGCAAACTTATTGACAGAAGATTTACAACGTGGTAAAGCAGTGTCAAGTTTGGTTTACTTCGCTGATATTTATAAAGACTTACGTCAATATCAGCCAGCAACGTTCTTTTCTAATTTTCATAAAGGATTAGGTAATCTTAAATTTGATAAACTTCATAATTTTACACAATATCCAATGCAAGAATTTTTCAATCAATTTCCGTTATTGATTGATGGAGTTAATCGTTATCAAAAATCTAAAGCGACCGTTTTAATTCAAGCAGATTCGGAACATGGTTTAGAACGTTTACAGGAGAATTTACATGAATATGGCTTGGAATTACCTGTGGTTGCTACAGATGATTTACAAGCACAACAAGCTCAGCTAGTCGTTGGCAATTTATCAAATGGCTTTTATTTTGCTGATGAGAAAATTGTTCTCATTACCGAGCACGAAATTTACCATAAGAAAATTAAGCGCCGTATTCGTCGTTCAAATATTAGCAATGCCGAACGTTTGAAAGACTACAATGAATTGTCAAAAGGTGATTATGTGGTTCACCATGTTCATGGTATTGGTAAATTTTTAGGAATTGAAACAATTGAAATCCATGGTGTGCACCGCGATTATTTGACCATTCAATATCAAGGCTCTTCAACAATTTCATTGCCAGTAGAGCAAATTGAAAGTTTATCAAAATACGTTTCTGCAGATGGCAAGGAACCTAAAATCAATAAATTAAATGATGGTCGTTTCCAAAAGACCAAACAAAAGGTTTCTAAGCAAGTTGAGGACATTGCGGATGATTTGTTGAAATTGTATGCGGAACGTAGTCAGCTAAAAGGTTTTGCTTTTTCACCAGACGATGATTTGCAGCGGGAATTTGACGAAGATTTTGCTTTTGTAGAAACAGAGGACCAACTTCGCTCTATCAAGGAAATTAAGAACGACATGGAAGAAGATAAGCCAATGGATCGCTTATTGGTTGGGGATGTTGGCTTTGGTAAAACAGAAGTTGCGATGCGCGCCGCTTTTAAAGCTGTTAAAGACCATAAACAAGTAGCTGTCTTAGTGCCAACAACTGTTCTTGCTCAACAACACTACACAAATTTCTCAGAGCGTTTTGAAAATTATCCTGTTACAGTTGATGTGCTTAGTCGTTTTCGTAGCAAAAAAGAACAAAATGACACCCTAGACAAGTTGAAAAAAGGTCAAGTTGATATCATTATTGGTACTCATCGTCTGCTATCTAAAGATGTTGATTTTGCTGATTTAGGTTTGATTATTATTGATGAGGAGCAACGTTTTGGCGTTAAGCACAAAGAAAAATTAAAAGAGCTTAAGACTAAAGTTGATGTATTGACCTTGACAGCGACTCCAATTCCACGAACCTTCACATATCAATGTTGGGAATTCGCGACCTATCAGTATTGAAACGCCACCGACTAACCGTTACCCTGTTCAAACTTACGTTTTGGAAACTAATCCTGGTCTGATTCGTGAGGCTATCATTCGTGAAATTGACCGTGGCGGACAAGTTTTCTATGTTTACAATAGGGTGGACACCATTGACCAAAAAGTGTCAGAATTGCAAGAGTTGGTTCCTGAAGCAAGTATTGGTTTTGTTCATGGTCAGATGAGTGAAATTCAACTTGAAAATACGCTCATGGACTTTATTGACGGTGTTTACGATGTTCTGGTTGCGACAACTATCATTGAAACAGGTGTTGATATTTCTAATGTTAATACTTTATTTATCGAAAATGCAGACCACATGGGCTTGTCAACTTTGTATCAACTTCGTGGACGTGTTGGGCGTTCTAATCGAATTGCTTACGCCTACCTCATGTACCACCCAGACAAGATTTTGACAGAGGTCTCTGAAAAACGTTTAGATGCCATTAAAGGCTTTACAGAATTAGGTTCTGGTTTCAAAATTGCCATGCGTGATTTGTCCATTCGTGGTGCAGGAAATATTCTTGGCGCCTCACAAAGTGGTTTTATTGACTCTGTTGGTTTTGAAATGTATTCGCAGTTACTAGAAGAGGCTATCGCTAAGAAACAAGGCAAATCTCAAGCGCGCCGTAAGAGCAATGCGGAGATGAATTTACAAATTGATGCCTATTTACCAAGCGAATATATTAACGATGAACGTCAAAAAATTGAAATTTACAAACGTATTCGTGAAATTGAAAGTCAGAAAGATTATCAAAGTTTACAAGATGAGTTAATTGACCGTTTTGGCGAATACCCTGACCAAGTCGCCTACTTACTTGAAATTGGCTTGGTTAAAGCTTATATGGACAATGCTTTCACAGAACTTGTGGAACGTAAAGATAACAATCTATTAGTACGTTTTGAAAAAGCTTCGCTGCAACATTACTTGACACAAGATTATTTTGAAGCTCTTTCAAAAAACAAACTTGAAAGCCCGTATTGGCGAAAATCAAGGTAAAATTGAAATTACTTTTAATATCCGTGATAAAAAAGATTATGAGATTTTAGAAGAACTTCAGAATTTCGGTAAAATGCTAGCTGAAATCAAATCCAGAAAAATTGAAAAGGACTAGTTGTCAAAGCCTTTTGTCAGTAGAAAGTTAGTATATCAAAGAGATTTTATGGTAAACTTTTTGATAAAGTCTAGACTGGAATTATCAAGGAGGTCAAAATGGAACTTGAATACAGATTAGTTGAATTGAGAAAGAAAAAAATCTCTCCCAATAAGAATTAGCAGAAAAGCTCTATGTTTCACGTCAAACAATTTCTAATTGGGAACGAGGTAAAACTTACCCAGATATTAATTCACTTTTGTTGATAGCGACCTATGTTGACATTTCCTTAGATAATCTAATCAAAGGAGATGTTGATATTATGAAACATCAAGTTGACCAGTCGCAGTTTAAGAAATGGCTCATTATTGGAGGAATTTCTTGGTAGCAGTACCCACACGTTATTTATTGGATTCAGGACAGGCGGCTGCGATTCTGTGGCTGTTGGCTATGCCAGTTGCTATCCAGCTTTTCAAATATTATATATCTTAAAAAATCGAGAACTTCAGACCTATGCTGATAGTTTAAATTTTTTAAATCCTAAAAAGAGTGTAAAAACAAGTATTTTAAGTGAATTGTGGTTTGTGGTTAGTGTGATAGTTATTACATTTATTATCTTTTTTGCTGGTACAGTTATTTCTGCTCTGATTTTTCATTATTAAATTATTTTAAGCCATTTCATAATTTACATAGGAAGGTATTAGCTTTCTTTTATTACATTATCTTAACAAACGCGTTTAAGTCGGCTATTTTCCTAAAAAAATGATAAAATAGAAAAGATTGCGAGGTGACATATTATGAGACTCGATAAATATTTAAAAGTATCCCGTATTATAAAACGTCGTCCAGTAGCTAAAGAAGTTGCAGATAAAGGACGCATCAAAGTCAATGGTATCTTAGCCAAATCATCAACTGATTTAAAAATTAACGACGAAATTGAAATTCGTTTTGGAAATAAATTGCTAACAGTACGTGTTCTAGAAATGAAAGATAGCACGAAAAAAGAAGATGCAACCAGAATGTATGAAATCATTAACGAAACAAGGATAGAAGCGGATGGAGAAGCTAATATCGTTCAATTGAACAATCAATATATCAATGATGAAAACACCAAAAAACGTTATGTCGAAGAAGAAAACCGCAAACGTAATCGTTTTATGGGTTGGATTTTGATTGTTGTCATGTTACTGTTTATTTTACCAACTTATAACCTTGTTAAAAGTTACCAAACTTTACAAGAGCGTAAAGAGCAAGTTGTTTCACTGCAAAAAAGTTATGATAAATTAGTCGTTGAAACAGACGCAGAAAAGCTACTAGCTGACCGTCTAAAAGATGATAGTTATGTTGAAAAATATGCTCGCGCTAAATATTACTTATCACGTTCTGGTGAAACAATCTATCCGTTGCCAAACTTATTACCAAAATAATATGGAAAATTTAATCGAAACCATTGAAAAATTTCTGGCTTATTCCGATGAAAAATTGGAAGAATTAGCCAAAGAAAATCAAAAACTCAGAGAAGAAAATCATCAATCAACTAAAAACTAACGAAAGGAGAAGCCGATGAAAAAACTATTTGCAGTAATGCTGATACCATTTTTCTTGACTTCTCTTTCTGTTGTTAGCACCGAAAAAACGATTGCCTTAACAAATGAAGAAAAGTATCAATTGACATCAAACGTAGTAGCGGAAACAACTTATTTTGATAGTATTCCGACCAATCCTATTTTGGCTCAAGACAGTAACACCTACAAAGACACTGCTTTAACGACAGTATCTGATACTTTATCAGCTGGTGATACGTTATCAATTGTTGATTTAACCATTAATGATAGTGCCATTCCAGTTTTTGAATTATCGGATGGTAGTTATATTGAAGCCAGTCGTCAATTCATTTATGATGATGTTGTGATTAGCCAAGAAAATATTTCAAAAGAATATTGGCTAGAAGATGGTTTTAAAGTTTATCAAGCACCTTATGTCACGGGAACCAAAGAAGTAAAAACTGATTTGACTTCGTATTCAGAAGTGACAGTGACTCAAAAAGCAACAACTTACCACGGAACATACTATAAAGTAGATGGTAAAGGCTGGATTAGCGAAGATGATTTGTCAGCTACTGATAACCGTATGGAAAAAGTTCAGCAAGTTCTTAATCAAAAATATAATAAGAGTAATTATTCTATTTACGTTAAGCAGCTATCAACGCAAACAACCGCTGGGATTAACGCTGATACTGTTATGTATTCAGCAAGCATTGCTAAATTGGCTACACTTTATTATGTTGAGGGAAAACTTCAAGATGGTACAATTTCAGCAAATGATACTTTAAAATATGTTGATGCTGTCAATAGTTTTGCTAAAGCCTATGACCCAAGTGGTAGTGGTAAAATTAGCAAAACCGCTGATAATAAAGAATATGCTATTGACGATTTGTTAAAAGCTGTCGCTCAAAATTCTGATAATGTGGCAACTAATATTTTAGGTTATTATGTTGCTAATCAATATGATGATGACTTTAATTCAGAAATTAGTGCGATAGCAGGAACAGATATTGATATGAAAGCACGTAATATGTCATCTAAGACAGCAGCTAACTTAATGGAAGCTATTTACAATCAAGATGGTGACATTATTTCTTATCTATCATCAACTGCTTTTGATACAACACGTATTTCAAGAGATATTGACGTTCAAGTAGCTCATAAAATAGGTGATGCCTATGATTACAAACATGACGTTGCCATTATTTATGCTGATGAACCTTTCATCTTGTCAATTTTTACCAACAACGCTTCTTATGACGATATTTCAAATATCGCTAATGATGTTTACGCCATTTTAAAATAGTGATATGTACGATAATATTTTTAAAGAAATTCAAAAAAAGGCATATTTTGCCAAACATAAAAAAGTTTTAATAGCTGTATCGGGTGGAGTAGATTCTATGAATCTGCTACACTTTTTGTATATATACCGTGATAAATTAGAAATTGAGATTGGAATTGCTCATATCAATCATAAACAGCGACAAGAGTCAGAAATGGAAGAAGCCTATCTTTGTGAATGGGCTGAAAAACATCAGATTCCGATTTATGTCGATTATTTTTCTGGTATTTTTTCGGAAAAAGCTGCGCGTGATTTTCGTTATCAATTTTTTAAAAAATTATGGTAGAAAAAACTACACTGCTGTGGTGACCGCACATCATGCAGATGACCAAGCTGAAACGATTTTTATGCGTTTTTTGCGTGGCAGTCGTCTCCGTCATTTATCAGGAATGCAGGGTGTCAGCTCGTTTTGTACAGGAGAATTAATCCGTCCTTTTTTGACAATCTCTAAAAAAATTTACCAGAAATTTTTCATTTTGAAGATGATTCTAACCAGTCATTGGATTATCTGCGAAATCGTATTAGAAATCAATATCTGCCAAGTTTGGAAAAGGAAAATCCCAAATTTAGGCAAGCTTTGCAACATCTTGGACAGGAAAGTCAACAACTCTTTCAAGCTATTCAAGATTTAACAGCAGAAATTGATGTAACAGATTGTTCGCAATTTTTAGCACAAACAACAGCTGTACAAGCTGTCCTTTTTCAAAATTATCTTGAAGAATTTCCTGATTTGCAAGTGTCACACGGTCAATTTGATGAAATGCTGCGGTTGTTACGAAGTAAGGCAAATGTAGTTTATCAAATCAAGGGAAATTATTGGTTAAAGAAAGATTACCAAAGCTTTCAGGTCACAAAAATCAGACCTAAGACCGATAGGGAATCAGCAGAAAAAATGCTAGAATATGACAGTATAGTCAAATATGGTCAGTATCAATTTCAATTTAAAAATAAGGATGAGGATGGCATTCCTGTTTATAGTTCTCACCCCATTCTTTTAAGACAAAGACAAGCGGGTGATTCCATTGATTTTGGAACTTTTTCAAAAAAATTGCGTAGGCTTTTTATTGACGAAAAAATTCCGATTCAAGAACGAGCAGATGCTATTATCGGTGAACAAGATAAAAAAATTATTTTTGTCTTGGTTGGCGGTAAAACTTATTTGAGAAAATCCTCTAAACATGATATAATGGGGGGCAAATTGTATATTGAAAAAATTAGAAATAGGTGATGTCATGCTTGAACAAGATATTGAAAAAGTTTTGTACTCAGAAGAGGAGATTATTGCCAAAACCAAAGAATTAGGCGAACAACTAACGAAAGATTATGAAGGCAAAAATCCTCTTTTAATCGGTGTTTTGAAAGGTTCTGTACCATTCATGGCAGAATTAATCAAACACATCGATACACATGTTGAATTAGACTTTATGGTCGTTTCTAGTTATGGTAATCAAACAACTAGTAGCGGTGAAGTTAAAATTTTAAAAGACGTTGACACTAATATTGAAGGTCGTGATGTCGTCTTTATCGAAGATATCATTGATACTGGACGTACTCTTAAATATCTTCGTGATATGTTTAAATACCGTAAAGCAAATTCAGTAAAAATTGCAACTCTTTTTGATAAACCAGAAGGTCGTGTTGTCGAGATCGAAGCAGATTATGTCTGTTACGATGTTCCAAACGAATTTATTGTAGGGTTTGGTCTTGATTATGCTGAGCGTTACCGTAATTTACCATATGTTGGTGTACTAAAGGAAGAAATCTATTCAAAATAATAGAAGGTCGATAATTACTATATGAAAAACAACAAAAATAATGGCTTTGTTCGAAATTCCTTTATTTACATTCTTTTGATTATTGCAGGGATTACAGCCTTTCAATATTATCTAAGAGGGACAAGTACACAAAGTCAACAAATTAATTACTCAACTTTAATTAAACAAATTAAAGCGGGTGATATTAAATCAATCACTTACCAACCAAGTGGAAGTATTATTGAAGTCAGTGGTGAATATACAAAAGCTCAAACGACTGAAACAAGTTCAAGCCTTCCGTTCTTGGAGGGAAGTACCACTTCTACTGTAACAGAATTCACTTCAATTGTTTTACCAAGTGACTCTTCTATTGAAGCCATTACAAGTGCAGCAGAAGATGCCGATGTTGAAGTTACTGTCAAACAAGAAAGTTCAAGCGGAACTTGGATTTCTTACATTATTACTTACATTCCTTTCATTGTCTTGATTGTCTTTTTCTTTGTGATGATGAATCAAGGAGGAAATGGCGCTCGTGGAGCGATGAGTTTTGGTAAAAATCGTGCCAAATCTCAAAGTAAGGGTAATGTAAAAGTTCGTTTCTCTGATGTCGCTGGTGCTGAAGAAGAAAAACAAGAACTTGTTGAAGTTGTTGATTTCTTGAAAAATCCGAAAAAATACAAAGCCCTTGGTGCTCGTATTCCTGCTGGTGTCCTTTTAGAAGGCCTCCGGGAACAGGTAAGACACTCCTTGCTAAAGCTGTCGCTGGTGAAGCTGGTGTTCCATTCTTCTCAATCTCAGGTTCTGATTTCGTTGAAATGTTTGTTGGTGTCGGTGCAAGCCGTGTAAGATCGCTTTTTGAAGATGCTAAAAAGCTGAACGTGCCATTATTTCATCGATGAAATTGACGCCGTTGGACGCCGTCGTGGCGCTGGTATGGGTGGTGGAAATGATGAACGTGAACAAACGCTCAACCAACTCCTTATTGAAATGGACGGTTTTGAAGGCAATGAAAGTATCATTGTTATTGCAGCAACAAACCGTAGCGACGTCCTAGACCCAGCCCTTCTTCGCCCAGGACGCTTTGACCGTAAGATTCTTGTAGGTAGCCCAGACGTAAAAGGACGTGAGGCTATTCTCCGAGTTCATGCTAAAAATAAACCATTAGCAGAAGATGTTAATCTAAAAGTTGTTGCTCAACAAACACCAGGATTTGTAGGTGCTGACTTGGAAAATGTTCTTAACGAAGCAGCCCTAGTGGCCGCTCGTCGGAATAAGAAAAAAATCGATGCTTCAGATATTGACGAAGCAGAAGATAGAGTTATTGCAGGCCCTTCTAAGAAAGACCGTACGATTTCTCAAAAAGAACGAGAAATGGTTGCATATCACGAAGCAGGACATACAATCGTTGGTTTAGTACTTTCAAGTGCACGTGTTGTCCATAAAGTTACTATTGTGCCACGTGGTCGTGCTGGTGGGTATATGATTGCCCTTCCTAAAGAAGATCAAATGTTACATTCAAAAGATAATTTGAAAGAACAATTAGCTGGTTTGATGGGTGGTCGTGTTGCTGAAGAAATTATCTTTAATGCTCAAACAACAGGTGCTTCAAATGACTTTGAACAAGCCACACAATTAGCTCGTGCTATGGTGACTGAGTACGGTATGAGTGATAAACTTGGTCCTGTTCAATATGAAGGAAATCACGCAATAATGACAGGCCAATTGTCACCTGAAAAGACCTATTCTGCACAAACTGCACAAATGATTGATGATGAAGTTCGCACACTTCTTAACGAAGCACGTGATAAAGCTGCGGATATTATCAATAATAATCGTGAAACACATAAACTTATTGCAGAAGCGCTTCTAAAATATGAAACACTTGATGCTGCTCAGATTAAATCAATCTATGAAACAGGAAAAATGCCTGAAGAACTAGAAAACGATAGTGAAGAAGCACACGCTCTATCATATGATGAAGTCAAAGAAAAGATGGATGACTCTGATGATTCTAAAGAATAGTATAAATTCTTAATATCAATGATTACCAAAGAGAGAGCCTATATGTCAAGCCCCAAATAAAATGGACAGTAAAAAAGGTTAGTGTTTTAGAAGGTATGCTTCCCTAAATTCTAAGGGAGTCATACCTTTTAATTTTTTTGTGGTCTGTGGTAATTATACCAGTCAGTGTATTCCCTGATTTGACGGACGAGGGTTTCCCTGTCCTCAGGCGGAAATAGTCTTAAGGACTCACTCTTCAAGTGGGAAAAGAAATTCTCACATGCTGCATTATCATAACAATTTCCCTTGCCAGAATGAAGGATACAGACTTTGGTTGAATCCTAGGAATCATGAAAGACCAGGTCAATGTTGTCAAAAACTAACTTGTTATCATTGAAATCTGATAGCGTATAGGCTAAAATGGAAGTGTCATAACAATCTTTAATGACACTCAGGAACATTCTCCCTTGTTTGTGGTAAACGTAGCTGACATCTGTTGTCAGTTTTTGGAGAGGACGTTTTGCTTTAAGTTTCGGGCAAGCATGTTGTAGTGGACGTGTCTTGCCTTTTCATTTATCTCTCGTTGCGTACAGTATCGATACCGCTTCTTCCGAATAGGGACTGGTGACCAAGAATACGCATATAGCGCAAGACAGTTTTAGAGTTAGGGGAAAGTTGATACTGTCTTCCCGGTTGATAAAAAATGAAGCGACAGCCCTTTTGAGTGTCATGGAAGATAGCTGTAATCTTTGGGGCTAAGTTCGCATCAAATCGCTTATAGACCGGTCTCCCCTTGCTCAACCAAAAGCAATAAGAAAAACTAGGGAAGCCGAAATAGACACACAAAGAGGAGACGGAGTAACGATCTTTCAACCGCTCCACTATTTGATAGAGGTGTGGACTCTTCTCACGGATTGAAGAGAGTCCTTAAGGTCTTTAAAATCGCATTCTCCATTCGTAGATAAGTATTCTGTTCCTCTAGATTCTTTGTTTTGGGACGACCAGTGGACTTCCTACCTTGTAAATCTTGGGTGGGTAAAGTAGGTTCTTCTCGGTATTTTCTTGTCCAAGTTAGAGTCTGGTTGTCTGATTTTAACCCATATTTTTTGACAATAGAAGGCCTCCCTCCGCTCTTTGCGCTTGGGTAGTCTAATTTGAACTCGGGTGGATATTTTGTGAACTTGCTTCCTTTTCAATATAAGCTCTCTTTTTTTGTAGAAAGACAAAAAACTTGAAGAGCCCCAATCGCCCTTTTTACGCCTCCCCTACACCTTTTCCACAATCTCCTTAGTCATATTCTCTACTACACCCCGTGAGGGGGACAAGCCACACTTAAAAAAGTTGATAGAAGTAGTTGACAGTTTATCT
>ENA-OQIC01000323-OQIC01000323.1-human-gut-metagenome-genome-assembly--contig:-NODE-323-length-21507-cov-2.280683_pt1 | contig 21507 bp, 27 predicted proteins | sample MGYA00242572_ERZ504736 | MGnify/ENA primary metagenome ERZ504736 (study PRJEB26092, sample SAMD00036201) | human gut metagenome | host: Homo sapiens | study: EMG produced TPA metagenomics assembly of...
CAGACTTAAATGAACCACACCATGCATCGAACCTAACAGCAGTAAACAGCAATCATTCTGCTTTTGAAAAATATGTAGATAAAAACCGTAAATCTTACACAATAGCAGGGAATTCGTTTAATTCTTCCGTATATACAACTGCATTAAATACATCAACGGGAGACTTGATGTATTCAGCAGCAAAGCATGCGAAAGGGCTTGCGGCGAATGCTCAAAATGAAAGTACCTATGATAGTGCAGGCAGGCGATCTGTTCAGCATGCCATACAGACGGTAACCCAATATATGTATAAATTTGGTAAAGAGGTAGGAATCTATTAATAAGATTTTTCAGGTCTTGGTATTAAGAATATCAAGACCTGTTTTTATGCCATTTAGACACTAAAATACGCAAAATAATCAAAATATATGGCAAAATAGGAGAATTTGATTAAAATTGTTTTTAGTATATTTAAGAAAGGAGTAGACAGATATGTATAATTTCACATTATATATGACAACAGATTGTAATTTTAAATGCCAGTATTGTTATGAAGACTACCATAACCATTATCAGTTGAATGAAAAACACTTGTGGACTCTTTGGAGTTTATGATGAATTATGGGGATAGAGGGAAAGTCTTGATTGATTTTTTGGGCGGTGAGCTTTGCTGAAGAAAGAGTTAATTTACCAGGCAGTAGCTATATCAAAGATAATTATCCGGAAAGGGAAGTAAAGTATTATATTACTACCAATTGTTCCCTGATGGATGATCGGTTCATTGCATTTATGAAAGAAAATCATTTTACAGTACGCCTTAGTTTTGATGGGAATAAGGAAACCCATGATTTGAACAGAGTTGCGAAAGATGGAGTTTCTTGCTATGAAAAAATTTTTGAGAATATCATGAAGGTAAAGGATAGTGGATTGAATTTTTTCTGTAAGAATGACGGTCACAGAAAATACCATTCCGTATATGTTCGAAAATATCTGTTACCTGCATGAGCATGGATTGGATAACATCTGTATGATTATGGATGTATATTTAAAAATATGTGATGAGCTGAAGGCAGAATTTGAAAAGCAGGTGGGACAAATTTTGCGGTACTATTTGGCTGAGGCAGCAGCGGCAGAGTTTTTACTATAGATCAATTTGATGGAAAAATGTTTAATATGTTGTGTGATTTTGGGAACTGCTTTGGCATGTGCGATGCCGGAATTGGAAATTTCAAGATCTTTCCGAATGGTCAGATATATCCATGTGGATTTCTTACAAGTAATGAAAAATATTGTATAGGTAATATCAAGGAAGGCGTTGATATAAGAAAGGCAAAATTAATAGCAATGTCGAACTTTGATAAAACCGATCCGAAGTGCAAGGGATGCACAATCCGAGATTTTTGTCATGGTATGAAATGCGGATATATGAATTTTATCAATACAGGGAAGATTAATGTACCATCGGATGCAGAGTGTATTTTTGAACATATCTTTTATAAGGCAATGGTGCAGATTCTTGAATATTATTTACAGCAGCCGATTGAAATAGTTAGAGAAAAATTAGGAGTGTATATAGACTATATCCAGGAGGAAGATTTAAAATTCAGTGAGTTCGGAGAGAAGATTGCCAAGAGGTTAAGCGATGAAAAGTAAAGAAAGCCGTCCATATCTTGGATTTTTAAAAGAGTATGCTTTTAAGAAAAAGTTACTACCTTCCTATATTTTAACAATAGCAACGATTGTGTTAACGGCGGGAGTTTCTTTGGTGCGTCCGGAGCTGCAGGGAAAAGTGATAGATGATTTGGGGAATCCACATAGTACCAGTTTATCTGCGTTTATGCTCCTTCTGGTGGTGTTCCTGGGCATGTTACTGCTGAACTACCTTATGAATTATGTACAGCGTTATATCGTGGCTGTTATTTCGGAAGAGATAGCAGCAGATATGCGACAAAAGGTAGAAGATAAATTATCAACAGTAAGCGTGAATTTTTTTGAGAAGATAAAGCTAAGTGACATTTTGCTGAAAGTAGATAAAGATGTTTCAGCAGTGAAACAATGTGGAATCACAAGTATTATCACATTGGTTTCCAATATTGTTATCCTGGTGGTTGTTCCTCCATATATGTTTTCTATCCATAAGGGGATTGCCGTATCCAATATTATCTTACTTGTCAGTGTTCCTTTTATTAGTAGAATCCTGGGGAAATTGATACAGGAAACCAGTGGTCAAGTTTTGGAAGGATATAACAGCATAACCAATGTTCTGACAAACACCTATGATAATTGGTTTATTACAAGACTCTTTCAATGTGGGCAATATGTGCATGATATGTACTTTGAGAAAAATCAGAAATACAAAAAAGAGACGAATCGCCAGAATTTGTTGTACATATTGAATACATCTACGATACTCGTGATTCAGTTTATAGGAACAGTCATAATTTGGGTAGTCGGTGCACAAGAAGTATTTAAAGGAAATATGACCATAGGTACCATTATGGCCTTGATGAATTACCAGACAATTATTATGAATCCTATTATTGGAATCGCACAGTTTGCTAACGAGTATCATACAGCCGTAGTTTCCTTAAAGGATATCAATGGTTTGCTTCAGTATCCGGATCAGAAACAAGGAGATGGAGAGAAAGTAACAACAGTTAACAACATTTCCTTAGAAGAGATGAGCTTTTCTTATACAGAGTCGAATAAGAAGGTATTTGACCGGCTCAATTTGAAGTTCGAAAAAGGCACTCTTTACGGAGTTCATGGAAAAAGTGGACAAGGCAAAAGCACTCTGTTCAAAATTATAACAGGTGTGTATCAACCGACAGAAGGAAAAGTAGTTGTGAATAACACAGATTTGCAGGAATTAGATATTAACAGCTATTGGGAAAATACAGGATATGTTATGCAGCGTACACAGTTCTTCAATGATACGGTAAGACGGAATATGGGATTACTACATATTGTTTCGGAAGAAGAAATGGATACAGTGGCAAAGTGCTTGGATTTGTATGATGAAATCCATACTTTAGAAATGGTATGGGATACCGAGATAAAGATAGATCCATGCAATTTCTCAGAAGGACAAATGCGGCGTTTAGATATTATGAGGAATATTTTGAAAAATTCACAAATTCTGATTTTTGATGAAGCGACAGCAAATATTGATGAAAAACGAAGAGGGCGTTTTTATCAATTATTGCATGCGTTATCAAGGGAGAAAATTATTATTTTTTCTACGCACAATCTGGAAGAATTGCGAGAAGCAGATATTATTGTGGATTTGGAGAAGTTACATATAAGGTAGGTGAGTAAAAAGTGAGGATAGGTGTGTTGGATTCCAATGGATCCTTTGATAATCCTTTTTTCAGGATAAGAAAATTGTAAAAATAGACTGCAAATGGAAAGACCAGGAATACACTAAAGATGCCTTTGGATTTACCCATGCGGAATATGTCTGTTCTTTTATTTTAAAGGAAAACCCAGAAGCTGAAATTATTTTGGTACCTATTGTAAGGAAGAACAAAAAGAGTACGGTTCTGGATATGATAGAAGGTATTGAATTACTGATAGAGGAACAGGTAGACATAATTAATATGAGTATAGGAGATGAGTACAAATATCACAAAGAAATAGAGGAAGTATGTAGAGCAGCTACAGAAAAGGGGATTTTGATTGTGGCAGCATACTCTAATCAGCAAGTAGAAGCAACCTATCCGGCTTCCTTCCCTTTTGTAATGGGAGTAAGATGCTGGATATAGAGAATCCTTTACAGGTTCTCCAATATGATGGTACAGGAACGGATGTGATTTTTTCCTCTAAATTTTTTTCTCTTTATCATGTGGGCATCCCTAAATTTTATCAGGGCAATAGCTTTGGGTGTGCTGTAATAACAGGGTATCTAAGCAATTATGAGGATGAATATGAACAGGCAATTTTACAGTTTGTTCATAGCACTTTAAATGGATATTATCCATATCATACATTGAAGCAAAAACAGTGCTATTTCTAACGAACCGTATAGAAGAACCTTTAGAGCAGCGTTTCATACGGGAAGTTACGAGAACAGAGAGATGCGATACTTTTGAAAGTGGAATGGAAAAATTGAGAAATATAAAAACAGCAGAGCAGTATCCGGTGCTATTTATTGATCACAACAATTATCAGGAAATATGTGAGTATAAAGATAGAATCAGGATATATGCCATGGAACATCCGAAGACAGAAATTGTTTTGCGATATCCCTTATTTAATATGGTGGAAAGATTGGATTTCCAGAAGAAAACAAATAGAAATCTGGACCAATTTACAGTTTAGGAGGCGAGAAAATGTATACACTGTCATTAGAGATAATAAATAAGTGCAATTTGAATTGTACTTACTGCTATCTGGGCGAAAAGAAAAATACATACATGAGTTTAGAAACGGCTCAAAAGGCAATCGATATTGCGGTCCATGAAGCAAATAAGCAGTATGATCGGACCCTTATGGTTTATTTTATTGGAGGGGAACCTCTTATGGCATTTAATCTGATGAAAGATGCGGTAGGTTATACGAAGAAAAAATGCCAGGAAACAAACTTAATATGCAAGTTCAGTACTACGATAAATGGAACGTTGGTTACAGATGAGATAATTGACTTTTTTTGTGGAAAATACATTTGAGGTGAAAGTGAGTTTAGATGGTCCTGAGTATGTCCAGAATTTGAATAGGAGAGATTATGCAGGAAATGGAAGTTTTGAAAAAATTATGAAGAACCTTCCATTATTGAGAAAATATGAACAGGCTACAGGAAATCAGATTTCTATAGCCAGTGTCGTAACAAGTAATAACTATCAATATTATGCAGAGAGTTTCCAATTCTTGCTTGACTTAGGTATAAGAAAACTAGAATCAGGAATTGACCATTATTGCATGTGGAATGAAAATGACTTGCATGGTTTGAAAGAACAATTGGAACAGGTATTTTATTTATATAAGAATTATATTATTCAAACTAGACAAATGCTTTTTTGGAATTTATGGGAACAGCATGTAAAATCGTACTTATTTCCGTGTATGTTTTATGCTTGTAAAGCAGGGTTGGCAACTTGTTATGTAACGACCGATGGGGGGATTTATACTTGTAGCGAGTTACCAGAATTTAAAATTGGTACAGTAAAGGCAGGATTAGATGTACCAAGAATTAGAGAAATTGTTTATTTGAATGATAAGGTCGATTCGATGTGTGAAGGATGTGAATACATAAATCATTGTAAAACAAGAGGATGCCAGACTTCTAATTATGAAGTTAATAAGGATGTATATAGACCAATAGAGGTCAACTGCAAAGTGACAAAATGGATGTAATAATTTGATAAAAGAAAACTTATCCGAAAAGCAACTAAATAATATGAAAGAAGAATATGAAAGGAGATATATTCGCCATGGAAAATAAAATGAATGATTTTATTAAGATTACAGAAGGAGAAAAAGTGGCTTTAATTGATCCGATAGGAAAAGTCTGCCTGGGGGTAAGTAAAAGATTTGCAGATAATTTGGATAAACCAGAGTTCCAGGAAAAGCTATATCCTGTATGGAAGCAGCAAACTGAATTTATAAAAAAAATAGAAAATAATCATGAGAAAATCAATACTGTATATTTGATGGTAACTAGAAAATGTAATATGAATTGTGAATTTTGTGCAATCAGTGCAAACGACAAATTGCATCCAGAAAATGAATTTAAGCTGGAGGATATACAGAATAAGGTGATTCCATTCTTTCAGGAAAACAAACCACATAAAATGATTATTACAGGTGGAGAACCATTGATTAAAGTTCAGATTGTGGAAATTGCAAAAGCATTAAGAAATGGATTGTCTTGTCCAATCACGTTGCAGAGTAATGGTCTTGCCCTTACTCTGGAATTAACAGAACAGTTGAAAGGGTATATAGATGAAATAGATTTTAGTACAATGCACATGTTCGGAACACCTGAAAAGGAGAAACAGTTAGTTGAACACATAGAGATGTGCCAGCAGGCAGGGATTAAGGTAGTGCTTAGTTTCATTTACGAAAAACGAATGAAGCTGATATGTATAAATTGATTGACATTGCTGCGAAATATGATACAGATGTTCTTTTCAATATTGTTTCCCCGGTAGGACGGGCAAAGGATAATTCTGAAATACTGACAGATACGGAACGTATCGATATGAATCTGAAAATATTAAATTATATGCTTGGGAAGGGGTATGAGAACAAAAAGATTGCTAGAGGTTTCCACCAGAGAATTCAGGTAAGAGATTCTTGTGGAGGATATGGAAAAGTTATGGCAATTTACCCTGAAGGGGATATTTATATGTGCCAGTGTATGGAAAAATGCCAATTCAAAATGGGAAATATTATCAAAGATACTCCTCAGAAGATTTTGGTCAGGTTGGAAGAAATGATGAATACAGAAGAGATAAAGAAGACATTTTGTGTAACTTATAAGGAAATCTGTAGAGAATGCGACTATAGATATATATGTGGTGGTAGGTGTTTAGCTTCTGATGAACCATATGATTATCGTTGTATTTTTATAAAATCAATGTTGAAATATGTATTATTCTATTACAACGCCAAAGAAGATAAAAGAAAACAATTGGAACATTATAAACAATATTTAGAACAAGTAAAAGAGATTATAAATCAAGAAAAAAAAGAGTAAAATCCACATAGGTAAAAAAAGTGCAAAATAAACATAAAATATGGAAAACAATTATTAAAAATAATATTCTGAAAGAAAATATAACAATGTGTGGGAGGTGAACATTATGGAAGAAAGATATGAACTAAAGGAAGAGGAAGTTAATGTTTACACTGCTGAATGTGGTAAGATACAAGAATTTTGCCTACAGGATTGTATAGACGGAAGTGCTTGGTTAAGTATTGAATCTTGATTATTATATGGGAAATTAGTGAAACTAAAGCCTTCTGATTGAAAAATTAGAAGGCTTTAATTAAAAGACAAATTATGAAAATACATATTATTTGAAGGAAAGGATATAAATGGAATGAAGATTTTAGAGACAATTAAATTAAAAAAATATTACGGTCAAGAACCAAATGTTACCCGTGCATTGGATGGGGTCGATTTTTCAGTAGAAGAGGGAGAGTTTGTAGCGGTGGTAGGAACTTCTGGATCTGGTAAGTCCACCCTGCTTCACAGTGATGGGGGGCTGGACACTCCAACCAGCGGAACCGTGATTGTTCGGGACAAAGAGCTGTCGAAAATGAACGATGAACAGCTTACCATCTTCCGCCGCCGCAATATCGGCTTTATCTTCCAGAACTATAACCTCGTTCCCATCCTGAATGTGTATGAGAATATTGTCCTGCCAGTGGAACTGGACGGGGACACGGTGGATCAGAAGTTTTTGGACGAAATCGTTCATCTGCTGGGGCTGGAAGATAAACTGAAAAATATGCCGAACAATCTTTCCGGCGGACAGCAACAGCGTGTGGCGATTGCACGTGCTCTGATTAGCAAACCGGCTATTGTGCTGGCCGATGAGCCGACTGGCAACCTTGACAGCAAGACCAGTGCTGAGGTGCTAGAGTTAATCAAGCGTACAAGTTCGGAGTTCCACCAGACCGTAGTATGATTACCCACAACAACGACATTGCCCGCCTTGCAGATCGGATTATCCACATTGAGGACGGCAGGATTGTGCAATAAGGAGCTTCCTGTATAATAAAAAACGTGGATGTTGAAAATTAAAAATACCTCAGAGTACAATAAGACTACTGACTGGCAGGTTAGTAAAAATCTTATTATACAGAGAGGTATTTACAATGAAGTCTAACACACAGAACGCAAAAATTGAAGCTATTACAGAAAAAACTTTGGTACTCGGAATTGATGTCGGAAGTGAAACGCACTATGCCAGAGCTTTTGATTACAGAGGAATCGAGTATTCGAAGAAGCCATTTAAGTTTAGCAACACAGAGGCTGGATTTGTGACATTTAAGGAATGGATCCTGGACCTCAAAGAAAGACATGAGAAGGATAAGGTGGTTCCAGGTATGGAACGACCGGGCACTACTGGTTCAATCTTGGAAAGTTTCTACATGATAATGAAATGAAACCGGTTCTTGTAAATCCTCACCATGTGAAAAAATCAAAAGAACTCGACGACAATAATCCGACTAAAAATGACCGTAAGGATCCGAAAGTTATAGCAGGATTAGTTAGAGAGGGACGTTACATGATCCCATACCTGCCGGATGGTGTTTACGCTGATCTTAGAACAGCATCAAACATAAGATTCCAGTTACAGGCGGAACTTACAAGAATTCAAAACAGGATCAGTCGTTGGTTCAATATATATTTTCCTGAATATAAGACGGTATATGGAAAGCCGGATGCCAAGAGCGGAATACTCATCCTTAAAACAGCACCACTCCCTGAAGATATCCTGACGTTAGGTATCGATGGAGTGAACCAAATCTGGCGTGATGCGAAGTTAAGAGCAGTTGGAAAAGCGAGGGCAAAGACCCTGATAGAAGCTGCAGAGCACAGCGTTGGAAGCAAAGAAGGTGCGGTGTCTGCAAGAATGGAAATCCGAATGCTTCTGGAGGACTATGAATCCAGAAATACGCGTCTACAAGAAGTTATGGTTCTAATTGAAGAACTGGTAAGAAAGATTCCGATGGCTGAAAAGCTGTTAGAGATCAAAGGAGTGGGAATCAGGACAGTGTCAGGGTTCCTTGCAGAAGTAGGTGATATCAGCCGCTTCAATAATCCGAAGGAACTGCAGAAGCTTGCAGGATTGGCATTGGTTGAAAATAGTTCGGGAAAGCACAAAGGCAAGACAACAATAAGCAGACGAGGTCGAAAGAGACTCAGATATCTGCTCTTTGAGGTTGCAATGTCACTTGTGTCGAAGAACCAGGAGTTCAGGGAACTCCATAATTATTACACAACCAGAAGGCTGAATCCGTTGAAAAAAATGCAGTCACTTATGGCGATTGCAGCCAAGTTGATACGTGTCTTTTATGCGATGCTGACTAAAGGTGTGGATTATGATCCGAAAAAAATGGTCAGTGACATCAAGAGACCGGCAGTTTATCTACAGGCTGCGTAAGAAAGACAAGTAACTATAGTGGAGGCTGTCATGTGGACAGCCACTGAATCAAGCAGAATGTAACAGATAACGTCCACTGCTCACAGTGCTGGTACAGGAAGCAAGTCAGTAATCAACAATACAAAGAATGAGCCAGTAGTCGGCAGAAATAGTCACCATGGGGCACATGACCCCGTTAAGGAGCATAGCTGACACCCTGGTTATGGGCAGGCAGGACGAAGGAAGTTAGGACCTCTGGAGACAGAGATGATCCTGGTGGATATAGGAGGTTAGCTGCCATAGAGGGATGGGTATACACAAGGCCAGTAAAGCGGAAATCAATGACGTTTTATTTCGTATACCTTTTAACCATTATTTCAGTACATGATACATTGAAATGCTCATAGCTTCGGCTTATTCACTGAGATATAAAGGTTGAAAAACCTTGAATTTTCAATAAAAAATACTTGATTATATGAGGAGGGTGAACTTCCAAAGAAGCCTATATAGAAATGAAAGATGACCGTAATAACTGGAAAGAGTTTTGTGAAGAGAGAAAGAAGTCTCTGGAGCAGACCATACGAAAGCTGGAAAAACAGCAGAAAGAAGAAGCCAGATTTTTACGAAGTCTGTTGGAACTGGATGGGACAACCAGAATCAATGCGGAACTTGCAGAGGGCTTGATTGAAAGTATGTATCTGTATGGTGATGGCAGACTGGAAATCAACTTCGGGTTTAAGGGGGCGGTAGAACATGAGTGATCAGAAACTGATTATTGGATATTACCGTCTTTCCATGGAAGATGATTCAGAGGGAGAAAGTAACAGCATTATCAATCAGAGAAAACTGGTAAAAGATTATATTTCCCATATTCCGGAGCTTGCTGCTATGCCATTTCAGGAGTTTTACGATGACGGATATTCTGGTTCCAGTATGGAGCGCCCGGCAATTAAGCAGGTTCTGGAACTTGCCAGAGAGAATAAGTTCAGTGTATTGTGGTAAAAGATTTTTCCCGTTTTGCCAGAAACTATATTGAGATGGGAACTTATCTAGAGCAGATTTTTCCATTTCTTGGAGTACGCTTCATTTCTATCTCAGATCGATATGATTCTAAAGATTATAAAGGAAAGAATTCAGACATCGAAGTACAGTTTAAAGGACTGATCGCAGACTTTTATGTGAAAGACCAGTCTGTAAAGGTAAAGGCAGCAGTCAGCACCCGACGAGGAAAAGGTGAATATTGCTGTGGCTCTGCACCTTATGGGTATCGAATCAATCCTGAAAATAAGAGAGAACTGGTGATTGTAGAGGACGAAGCAGAAGTGATCCGCAGAGTATTTGAACTGACCAATCAGCGATATTCCAAGATGGAGATTTGTAAGTTATTCAATGAAGAGGGTGTATTGACTCCCTTGCAGTCTATGAGCAGACGACAGAAATCAGGCAGTAAGAAAGCTTCATCAAGAGGATTGCAGTGGACGAGTGATATGATACGGAAGATTGTAGATGATAAGACTTATATAGGCTGTATGGTCTATGGAAAGACAAAGATTCCAGATCCGGAACTGGGAAAGAAGTACCGGTACCGAGAAATCAGTGGAAAGTGATGGAAAATCATCACGAGCCGATTGTATCAAAAGAAGTTTTTGAAAAAGCACAGTCCCTTCAGATCAGATACACCAAGAAAAGCAAATTTGACAGGGAAACAACACTATTAGGTGGCTATGTAAAATGCGGGAATTGTTGCAGAAGCCTGACTTCAAGCAGTCCGATTCATAGTCATATTCTTTATAGCTGTGCTTACAGTAAAGGAAAAGAAGATACAGGATGTTTTGCCGGGAAAGCGGATAACAAAATGCTGGAGCATATCGTGCTGGCAGAAATAAAGGCTTACTTACGTCAGAATATCAGCCAAGAACAGATGCAGCAATCCATGAGAAACAGCATGAGGAAGTATAGAAGCCTATAAGACGGAAAGTGCAGATTGTGAAAAGTGTCAAGAACAAATAAAAATCCAGAACCGCCAGAACTACGAGAAGTATCACGAGGGACAGATGAACCAGAACCAGTTTATGGAAGCCAAGAAGCAGTTGGAAGAAGAAAGAGAACGACTGCAGAAACGTGTACAGGAACTGGATGAGTTGATAAACGACGAGAAAGAAATCCTGATGAAAAAGAATATTCCGGTGGAGCAAATGTTGAAGTATTTAGGCTATGAGAATCTGACACGAGAGATGCTGGAAGAATATGTGCAGGGAATATATGTGTATGATGACGGGAGAGTGGAGGTGGAGTATAAATAGCAACAAATTAGCATATAATAACAATAAAATTGTTGATAAAAAGCAATAATGATGTATAATTATATAAAGAAATGGAAAGGAGATGCAAAAAAAATGTTGTTAAACTTTAAAATGGAAACTTTAGGTCATTTAAAGATGAGACTTTTTTTACAATGCTTTCAAGTAAACAGAAAACGCATAATGATTATGTGATAGATAAAAGTGTAAATGGTAATAAGTTAAGAGTATTACCAATGACTGTCATTTATGGAGCAAATGCATGTGGAAAATCCAACATTGTGTTGGCAATGGATATATTAAAAAAAATGGTTATGAAAGGAACCTTAAATTGCAAAGAGCTGGAATCTTATAAAAGTATGTTATCTTTTATTAGAGATACAAGTTGGTATGATCCGGTTTCTTTAGAAATTACATTTTCCACTCAAAATAATATTTATAGATACGGAATTAAGTTTACGGATATTGATGTATATAAAATTGAAGAAGAGGTTCTTTATGTTAATGATGACTTGTTCTTTTCACGAGATGATGAAAATCAAATTTATGTGGATGTAAAGAAATTAGTAAAAAAAGGTTATATTAATAAGGATGATGCGGATTTTTCTGAACGCTTGATTCACAAATTGAACCAGACATTGGATAAACAAAAGTTAGTTGTAGCAGGTGCAATTAGCAATTTGTTTGATAAAAAATATTTTGAGGATTTTAATTTATGGTTTGAAAAATTTAATGTTATTATGAATGCAAATGACATGAATTTTAGACAAAAAGACTTAAAGACGATATTTAATAAAAAACCAGATAAAGATATTCGTAGAAATATTTTCGAAAGTGCCTCAGTTAAAGAAGTTATGAATATAGCTGAGTTTGGAAATCAAAAAATTGGATTTATGGCAGAAACAGATAATGATGAATTATCTATGTGTTCAATGTATCAAGTACCATTAAGAAAAGATGAGCAACCACAAAAAAAATATGCAATATCCATGATTGTAGATTCAGAGCTGATGGAATCGAGAGGAACTATCCATTTGATTAGATTGTTACAACCGTTTATAGATGTTTTAGATAATGGCGGGGTCATTGTTTTGGATGAAATGGATGCTTCATTGCATTTTGAAATTGTTGTATCGCTGATAAGAATTTTTAACAATAAAGATATCAATAAAAATAATGCTCAGTTAATTTTCAATACGCATAATCCAATATATTTAGACGGTGAATTGCTTAGACATGATCAAATTGTAATGGTTGAAAAGCGAAGGAATGATATGGTGAGCGAGATATATTCTTTAGCAGATTACAAATTACGTCCAGAAGAAAGAATATTAAAAAATTATTTGAATGGAAAATATGGAGCATTGCCACATATGGATTTGGAAATTGCATTTAAGCACATATTGGAAAGAGAGGCGAATAATCTTGAATCGTCCAAAGAACAATAAAATACGAAGACCACAATTCCTCTGCATTGTAGGATGTGAGGGAAAAAACCAGGAAAGAATATATTTTGATAAAGTAGCAGAATTAGTGAATTGCGTTGAAGAAAGAACGAATGATTTAGTATTTGATTATGCGGAACCATATGGCGGAAATCCTAAGTGTGTGGTAGAACGAACTATTCAGAATCTATTGGTAAGGAAAACAAAGTATCTGTTTTTGATTATGACGGAAAAAAGGATAAGTATGAAGAAGCAATAGATTTGGCAATAGAAAATAAGATTGAATTAGGATATACAAATTATTGTTTTGATTTATGGCTGATTCTTCATAAAGAAGACTATTTTGATATAGTACAAAATCAGGATGCATATGCTGATAAATTACGACAAGTTTTTGGGTTAGCAGCAGATGCAAACATAAAAAAAGAAAAAAGGGTAACGGAAATAGTCAATCAAATCGGATTATCTGATATAAAGAATGCAATTCAAAGGGGTAAAAAATATCAGAGGATAATCAGGGTAAAGAGGCAAATAAAACGCCAAAAGAAAACAGATATTATGATAATCCAGATACGCAAATGCATGTGTTGCTACAATTTTTATTTGCGAAAGTAGGAATAAATATTGACGCATTAGGATAGAAAAGATGTAGCAATGACGTTACATCCTCCCCACCTACTTTGTGACAATTATATAACGTCCTCTATACAGAAATATGCGGTTTTAAGCCATTTTGGTGGCAAAAGAGCCGCATATTTTTTGTAGCAATGACTTGACATCCTCGGGGGCACTTTGTTTGGAGAATAGTTTTCCAAAATGAAAATGTTGTAGGTATGAGGAAAACATGCTATGGTATGTATACAATGCGCAAAGAGGAGCAGAAAAAATGAAGTACGAACATATCACAGAGGGCCGTTTCATAGATCGTCCTAATCGGTTTATTGCACATGTGGAGATCAATGGGCAGGTGGAAACGGTTCATGTAAAGAATACAGGCAGGTGCAGGGAACTTTTGGTCCCGGGTACACAGGTTTTTCTGGAAAAGAGCAGCAATCCGGCGAGAAAGACAGCCTATGACCTGATCTGCGTAAATAAAAAGGGCAGGGGTCTGATCAATATGGATTCTCAAATTCCTAATAAAGCAGCGCTGGAATGGATAAAGGCAGGACATCTTTTTCCGGAGAAGGTTCAGGTAACGCCGGAGAAGACCTATGGAAATTCCAGATTTGATCTTTACGTCTGTTCAGAGAAACGCAAGGCTTTTATAGAAGTAAAAGGTGTCACTCTGGAGTCGGATAATATAGCACGCTTCCCCGATGCACCGACAGAAAGAGGTGTGAAACATCTGAAGGAGCTGATCCATTGTATGCAGGAAGGATACGAAGCTTATCTGCTTCTGGTGATTCAGATGAAGGGAGTTGACATGTTTGAGCCCAACTGGGAGACTCATCGGGAATTTGGAGAAACATTACAGGAAGCGGAAAGGGCAGGAGTGCATATTCTGGCATATGACTGTCTGGTAGAACCTGACAGAATGGAAATTCAGGATCCGGTACCTGTATGCCTTGCTTCTGACTGGAAATAAAAAAGTATTCCCGCAATCAGCAGGTCCTATTCAAAATTCCATTGCCGCAGGCAATCTGGAATGAATTTTGGCTACGTTACTGTGAACAGTAACGTGTGTTTATATTTCAGAGCAGTAAATAATTGTAGACATGAAAGTATATGAAATGTATAATCTGTATCAGAAGTTTTGTTGATAGATTTATAGGAAGATCAGTCAAAAAACTGAGATGATTATGAAAAAAGTTCCTGTAAAAGTTTTTTACGTGGGACTTTTTTGCACCGTTTTGATGTTTACCCGAATTGGATAAGCCCTCTGTTTTAATTGGGAAAACAAGGTCACTGACACGCAGGTTATGAAACAGTAATAAATGGAAAGGAACTGGATATGAGAAAAAATCGAAAGAATGACTCCCATACCCGCAGAAAAAGAATTTGTATTGCAGCACTTCTTCTGGCAGGCAGCCTTATACCGGGAGGATGTGGAATAAAGAAAGAGAAAACATCGGACAGTGAATTGCCGGAGATTGTTATCGGAATAGATTATTTTGAACCTTACAGCTATCAGACGAGTGATGGCGAGTATAAAGGTATTGATGTGGAACTTGCAGAGGAAGCCTTTCAGAGGCTGGGTTATCAGCCTGAATTTGAGAAGGTTGTCTGGGAAGATAAAGAGAAACTTTTGTCAGATGGAACAATAGACTGTCTGTGGAGCTGCTATTCCATGAATGAAAGAGAAAACAAATATCAGTGGGCAGGACCGTATATGTACAGTCGTCAGATGGTGGTTGTAAGAGCGAGAGTGAAATCCGGACACTTCAGGATCTGAAAGGGAAGAGGATTGCAGTTCAGGCGACTACAAAAGCAGAAGATCTCTTTCTTCATAATATAAAATCAGATCTTCCGCATGCAGAACAGGTGAACTGTTTTTCTTCGTCGAATGAGCTTTATGCTGCACTTAGAAAAAATTATGCAGATGCGATTGCGGGACATGAGGCAATGCTTGGCAGTCTGATACAGGATGGCAAGGGCGTTTACCGTATGCTGGAGGAAAGTCCTTATAAATCAGAACTTGGAATTGCTTTCAAAAAAGGAACTCACGAAGAATTGGCAGAAAAGCTTACAGAAACGCTTACAGAGATGCAAAGCGAAGGGATTACAGAAAAAATAGTTACAAAATACGGATTGGATGCGGACGAAACTCTGCCGGGAGGAGAAAGTAAATGAGCAGACAGATAAGAAGGCAGATACCGCAGAAACAGAAGAAAAAGAGGGTCGACAGAAATGCGTGTTTGCTTGTGTTTATTCTGATTTTTCCGGAATACTGACTTTTCTTCTGCTGACAGCGAGAGATAATAGCAAGCTGAACAGTACTCTGGATGAGACCTTTGATTTTGTAAAAAACCGAATTGAAAGTTATGAGATTTATAACACCAATGATCAGGTGAAAAGCCTGGTACGTCTTTTGGACAAAACAACAGAATTAAGCAGAGTCATAGAACAGGAAGGAAATCTCAGTACAGAAATGCTAGACGAATATGCCAGGGAACAGCGCCTGACAGGAATCCTTGTACTGGATCAGAATCTGAAGGTGACAGAACAGAGTGCAAAAGATGGAGATACTATGTCGCTGTGGCAGAAGCTGATCAAAAGTGATTATGTACGTGATATTGCAGAGCATCCGGAAAAGACTTATACCACTCGTCTGAGAAATAAAGGAAAGATCTATGATTTTGCGGCAGTGGCAAGACAGGATGCAGCAGGTATCCTGATCACATATGCGCAGAAGGAGGAAGTAAATGAGCTTAACGGAGATCTGACGATGGCATCGTTATTTTCTGACTTTCCTTTTGAGATGAATGGAAGTGTTGTGATCTGTGATGATGATAAGGTTGTCAGTACAAACAGACAGGAGCTGACTGCCCGCTCTATAGAAGAAGCAAAAAGTCAGTATAAAAATAAATTTGAGGTAGATGAGAATGGAATTGTCCATCTTCGTTCAGAGACAGGAAACTGGTTCGGACGTCGGGAGAAGATCAAAGACTACGATGCATATATCTTTTTCCCGGAAAGTCAGGTGTACATCACACGAAATATTATATGTGTGATTTATGTGCTGCTTGCACTGCTCCTTTTCTTACTTTATCGGGTGAACAGGAGCAGAACAGAAAAGAGAAGTATCCTTCAGGACCAGAAAAGACTTCGGGTGATCAATGCACTGGGGCATGCATATGCTCTATTTCTCTTGTGAATCTAAAAACAGAGGAAATCGAAATCCTGAAATCTTCAGGAAATATGAAGCCAGATCAGAAAGGGGATATGCTTTTCAAAGCGCATCAGGAAGAACTTATAAGGCAGGTGATTGCAGAGCCATTTCAGAAGGCATACTGGGAATTTGTCGATATAAGTACGGTGGCAAAACGTCTGGAAGAACGTGAAACGCTGAGTTTTACAGCTCGGACAGTGGATGAAAGATGGATGACAATGATCATTGTGCCACAGGGATATGATAAAGATGGGAAATTGTGTACAGTTCTGGTTGCAATCGTGATGCGACAGAAGAAAAAGAACGTGAGATTGCGCAGGATAGGAATCTGAGAAATGCACTTGCGGCTGCAGAACATGCGAACAGGGCGAAGACTGTGTTTCTGAATAATATGTCTCATGATATCCGCACGCCGATGAATGCGGTCATTGGATTTACTGCGCTTGCGACAACACATATTGACAATAAGGAGCTTGTTCTGGATTATCTGAAAAAAATCCATATATCCGGTCAGCATCTGCTCAGCCTAATCAATGATGTGCTGGATATGAGCAGAATCGAGAACGGTTCCGTACGGATTGAATATACAGTTGTACACCTGCCGGATATCTTGCATGACTTAAATACAATTATACAGGAATCTGTACATTCTAAACAGCAGGAGCTGTATATTGATACACAGGATGTACTCCATGAAGATATCATTACCGACAAGTTGCGCCTGACGCAGGTGCTTCTGAATATCAGCAGTAATGCTGTGAAATTTACACCGGTCGGGGGTACGGTTAACATTCGTGTTTCTGAGAAACCATGCAGAAGAGACGGATGTACAACAGTGGTATCAGTGTGAAGGATAATGGAATTGGGGTGTCGCCGGAGTTCAGGGAGCAGGTGTTTGACTCATTTACAAGAGAACATACCGTTACGGAGAATGGAATAGGAGGAACCGGTCTCGGAATGGCAATCACCAAAAACATTGTGGATATGCTGGGCGGTACGATTCAGGTTGAAAGCGAAGTAGGAAGGGGAACGGAGTTTACGGTTATGCTTGAATGTGAAATATCAGGGACGACTGTGAAGGAGGAACCTGATTCGGAGCAAAGAGAGCCCCTTAAGAATGAGAAGCAGAAAATCCGGGCAGAAATCCAGAGGCGTTATGAAGGGAAGAAGTTCTTCTTGTAGAGGATAATGAGCTGAACCGGGAGATCGCAACAGCGATCATGGAGGAAATTGGTCTGGATGTGGATTGCGTTGAGGATGGTACAGATGCTGTGAATATCATGTCATCTGCAGAAGGCAGAAAATATGATCTGATCTTCATGGATATTCAGATGCCGAAGATGGATGGATACACCGCAACCCGGGAAATCCGTACATTGAATGATCCGAAATGCGCAAATATACCAATCATTGCGATGACTGCCAATGCTTTTGAAGAAGACCGTAAAAAGCAATCAAAGCGGGTATGAACGCTCATATTGCCAAACCAATCAGCGCAGATATAATTCTGGAAAATCTGGAGAGAATGCGCCAAAACAGAAAGTATTTTAATGAACCTGCTGAGAAAAGTTAAAAACTTTTCAGCAGGTTTTAATTTATCCAAAAAATTACATGCATACTGTCAGAAGTGCTAGTGTAAATATCTGAGCGTTCACGTATAATGTAGATAAACAAAAAAACTTCTCACAAAATTAAGTAAAAAAGAGTCCGAGGAGTACATTAAAAAAGAAAGGAGATGTTTGTATGAGTAAAAAATGAGGTTGTGGATGGCAGGAACAGTAGGAGTCTTAATGGCAGGCTTTATGAGCGTAAGTGTTTATGCCCTTGAAGAAAAGGATGTTATTGGAACCTGGTATGTAAATGAGCTTTCTATGGGCGAAGGTGCATCCTTTCATCCGGGGGCAATGGGAATGGAAGTGACCGTGGACATTAAAGAAGACGGTAAAATGGAAACAACAAGTTCTGTTTATGGGGAAGAGCCTGAAGTAGATGAATCAGAGTGGAAAATAGAAAATGATAAAATTTTGATGACTCATAATGATCAGACAGGAGAATGTGAGTACAAGGACGGTAAGATAACCTTAACAGCAGATGGAACGACAATGATCCTGAGTCAGGAAAAGGAAGAGTATGAGCCTTATGTACCGGGCAAACCGGTAGAAAATCCAACCATGAAGGATTTTGAAGGAGAATGGAGCTGTACTCTGATGGAAGCATTTGGAATGCAGATGCCGGTTAATGCTGACTTTACAGGATTTGAAATGAGTATGTCTGTGGAAGACGGAAAGGCTGAAATTATCTTAATAGAGAGCGGAGAAGAGACAAAAGTAGAACTTCAGGGCGACGTGGAAGGAAACGCACTGGTATTAAAGGCTGTAACAGAGGATGAGGCAGGAACTATGTTTTTCAGTCTTGATAATATGAAGTTCAATTTACTGGATGATGGAAAACTGTGTTTGATAGCAGAAGACGATGCAGAGGAATCTGATGACGGCGAAGAAGCAGATGATTCTGAAACAGGTGAAGTTGATTTTTCCGTAAAGACATATTTTGAAAAAATAATTGTTACAGAATAAGGTAAAATACTGCCGCACCATTCCGGTGAGGCAGTATGGGTTTTCAGATAAAAAAGGAGGATAGGGTATGGGATTATTTGATAAGAAAATCTGTGACATCTGCGGAGAGAAAATTGGTTTATTGGGAAATCGAAAACTGGATGACGGAAATCTGTGTAAGGATTGTGCGAAAAAATTATCACCATGGTTTGAGGAGCGGCGGCACAGTACAGTAGAGGATATCAAACGCCAGCTGGAATATCGTGAAAAAAACAAAAAAGCGGTAATGGACTTTTGTATAACCCGTCAGATCAATACCAGAAATTACAATGTTTTTATTGATGATAATAAGGGGAATTTTACTGTTGCGCGGAAACTGGATGTCAATGAAAACCCGGACATAGTTCCTTTATCAGCCATTGTACAGTGCAGAGTTGATGTAGATCAACAGCAGCATGAGGAAACATATACAAAGGATGGAGAAACTGTAAGTTATCAGCCACCGGTATATAAATATGAATTTGATTATACCATGCGTATTAAAGTGAGAACTCAGTGGTTTGATGATATGGATTTTCGCCTGAATACTTTCTCTATAAGCAGTGATAACAGAAGGGAATTGATGGAAGTGGAGCAGACTGCTTATCAGATTATTGCGGCACTGACACCAAATGCAGCCGGGATGCAGTCCGGAATGTCAGGAATGAACATGAATGGAGGAATGCAGTCTGGGATGCCAGGAATGAACATGAATGGAGGGATGCAGCCCGGAATGCCGGGAATGAACATGAACGGAGGAATGCAGCCCGGAATGAACATGAACGGAGGAATGCAGCAGACGGGAATGTCAGAAACGAACATGACCGGAGGAATGCAACAGAATAACAGTTCGTGGAAATGTCAGTGCGGTGCAGAGAATACCGGAAAGTTTTGTGAATACTGTGGTCAGCCAAGACCGTTTTAAGCAATGGGAAACAGAGTGGACAGGATTGTTCACTCTGTTTGTGATAAAAACTCTGAAAATAGATGATTCTTCTGAAAACTATATGATAAAATGGTACTTTATAGTATAATTATTACAAAAATAGGTTGGGTGTGTTTGAAAAATCATTCCTGCAAATTGTGACGCACATCTTGCGTAAAGCATTTTTCAAACCCGCTCCGGTAAGAGAGGAACTTCATGACATACAGTAAAAAGAGGACTCTGTCATATGGAGTGATTCTGATAAGTGTGTTGCTGGCTTATTTCTGCAGGCAGGTGAGAACGGAAAATGTTTTTATGAGAAATCTGGCAGATCAGTGTCGTAGCTGTATTTATCTGGGAATGTACTGTGCCTGGGTGATTTATCTGAGAAAACATGTAGTACATAAAAAAACGCGCAGATGCCTGACTGCAATTGGCTGTCTGATGGTATTCTGGTTCTTTGTGCGGACAGTAAAATTTCATATTTTTCATGATCCTCTTGGAGAACATATCTGCTGGTATCTATATTATATTCCCATGCTCCTGATTCCGGTTCTGGGTTTGGCAGCAGCAATGTTTTTGGGCGAAAAGGAGGAAGAGAAAACGGTCAGAAAGGTTATAATTTTATTGACCGTGGCAGCGATATTGATCGTAAGTGTTTTTACAAATGATTTGCATCAGCTGGTATTTCGTTTTTCCAAACAGCCTCCATTTTCGGATAAAGATTACAGTTATGGTATTATTTTTATGGTGATTCAGGGATGGATCTTGATCTGTCTGACAGGGATGGAAATCATTCTGATCAGAAAAAGCAGAATTCCGGGAAAGAAACAGTTCTGGCTGCCAGTGATTCCGGGAATATTACTTCTGGGATGGAATATCGGAAATATACTCCGCCTGCCTTTCATCAAAATCATTGCAGGGGATATGACGGCAGTGTGCTGCCTTTTAATGGCAGCAATTTTTCAGGGTTGTATATTATGTGGATTGATACAGACCAATAATCGATATTTTGAATTATTCCAGACTTCCGGAGGACTGGATGCAGAGATTACAGATCATTCTTTTCAGCGCTATTATCATTCCGGCGATTTCCCAGAGCTGTCGTCTGAACTGCGTAAAATCATAATAGACAGATCATCAGTACAGGAACAGGGAATCCGGATCAACCATATTCCTATAAGGGGAGGACATTTGTTTTGGTCAGAGGATATTTCGGTACTGCTGGATCAGTATCAGGATATTCGGGAACAGCAGGAGGAACTGACTGCCAGAAATCGTTTGTTACAGAAAGCTTATCAGAAAGAGGCTGAGCGGAGAAAGACAGAAGAACAGAACCG
>ENA-OQIC01000324-OQIC01000324.1-human-gut-metagenome-genome-assembly--contig:-NODE-324-length-21465-cov-2.000937_pt1 | contig 21465 bp, 33 predicted proteins | sample MGYA00242572_ERZ504736 | MGnify/ENA primary metagenome ERZ504736 (study PRJEB26092, sample SAMD00036201) | human gut metagenome | host: Homo sapiens | study: EMG produced TPA metagenomics assembly of...
CCGCTATATACAGCTGCTTCTTCTATATATTCAGAATTTATATCACTGATAATTTCAGAAATTTTCTCTTTTCTCATAGAAATATCCCTTCCTTCATTAAATGTTTTCGCAATTTTGTGCGTATTCTGGAAAGCCGAACAGATACATTATGATTGCTTGTATGAAAAAGCTCTGCAAGTTCTGTAATAGAAGCGGAATACCAATAGCGCTGCACAAACATAACACGATTGTCTTGCTCTAAGCAGGCAAGAAATCGGTTAATACTTTCGGTGATTTCCTTGGCTTTCCATTCCGTTTCCACTGTATCCGCAGACGGAAAACAGTTTTCCAATTCATCCAGCGCAATGTCATAGGTACTATTTCGTTTCGCCGCAGTGTTTGCATGATACCTTTTAATCGCTAAATTCCGAACAATACGACAAATATATGTTAAAAGCGGATTTGGATTTTGCGGTGGTATAGTATTCCATGCTCCCAGATAGGCATCATTTAAACATTCCTCTGTATCCTGTCGGTTATTTAATATATTATTTGCCACTTTCCTGCAAATTGCCCCATATTTATTGGACAATTCTATAATTGCCTGCTCCGAACGTTGATAAAATAATGCAATAATTTTTAAATCCTCCAAAGCCTTCCTCCTTTCTCCTCCATCTTTATACTACGAATTTTCAATAAAATATCTCATTTTATTTTAACATATAAAACAATTATCGAAAAATAATTTAGGCAGAACAGCATAGATTTCTCTATACTCTTCTGCCTTTCTTTTACTGTTTTGAAATTTCCTGCATAGCTTTTTTAAACTGAACTGCAAATAAAATTGCGGTAAAGGTTACGGCAATCACATCAGCCACAGGTTCTGCCATATAAACTGCCATGGTCTGGTTTTGTTTTAAAATTGCCGGCATCACGTAAATCAGCGGAATTAAAAGAATAAATTTACGCATAACCGCTACAATAATAGAAGCCTTTGCATTTCCGATAGACATAAATGTCATCTGGCATGCCATCTGAATTCCGAAAATAAACAACGCTGCCACATAAATTCTCAATGCGTCTTTTGTAAATGCCAAAAGCGCCGCATCAGATGTAAACAAGCTTGCAAAGCCCTGTGGAAACAGCATTACACCGCCCCGTAATAAAATAGCATACGCCATACTTACTTTTAATAACAGCCAGAAAGCTTTTTTTACACGTTTTACATTACGTGCACCATAATTATAACTGATAATCGGCTGTGCTCCCTGCCCCAGTCCCTGCAAAGGAAGCATAGCAAACTGCATAACACTGGTTAAAATTGTCATTGCACCTACTGCAATATCTCCTCCGTATTTCAGCAAGGAAGAATTAAAGCACACAGAAATAATACTTTCACTTGCCTGCATAATAAACACAGAAGAACCCAGCGCCAAGCTCGGAAGAATAAATTCTTTTTTTAATTTCAGGTTTTCCTTTTTAATCTTTAAGAAGGTCTTCTTTCCAAAGAGGAAGGATACCACCCAGATACAAGAAAGCGCCTGAGAGATAATGGTTGCCAGAGCAGCGCCTCTTACTCCCATATCCAGACCGAAGATAAAAATCGGGTCCAACACAATATTTGCCACTGCACCGATTAACACAGACAGCATACCTGTCTTGGCAAAGCCTGAGCGGTAATAAAAGCATTCATTCCTAATGTAAGCTGAACAAAAAACGTACCCAGCGCATAAATATTCATATAGCTTACGCCATATTCAATGGTATTTTCACTGGCTCCAAATGCCAAAAGAAAATCTCTGTTCCAAATCAGCAGGACAACCGTCAATAAAACAGAAATGATAATCTGTAATGAAAAACAGTTACCCAATGTTTTTTCTGCTGATTTTGTATCGCCTTTTCCCATAAAAATAGAAGCTCTTGGCGCACCGCCGTTTCCGACTAATGCCGCAAATGCCGCTACAATCAGAATTAACGGCATACACACGCCTACTCCTGTAAGCGCCATAGCCCCTACCTTCGGAATATGCCCGATATAAATACGGTCTACAATATTATAAAGCATATTGATAATCTGGGCGGTTACTGTGGGAAGCGCCAGCTTTAACAATAATTTACCTACCGGCTCTTTCCCTAAAAAATCTTTGTGGTTTGTCATGGTTCTCATTTCCTTTCTAAAACCTCTTTTAGATTTTCTAAAATAAAATCCGTTGTTTTCTCATAAGTTTTCAAATCATCATTTGAAAGGTTTTTAAAAATTTGTCGGCGAAATTTTTTATTGATTTCTTCGATTTCCTGAACAATCGGAACTGCTTTTTCCAAAAGAGATAAATGAATTTTTCTCCTGTCTGTCTGGTCCTGCCTGCGCATTAAAAGCCCCTTTTGTACCAAAGTTTCTACACCGGCAGATACATTTCCTTTGGGGAGCATACGCCTCTCCACAATATCTGCTGCTGTGTCTCGCTCCGGATTATTATACAAAAATCCAATAATGGCAATTTCTATATGGGACAACCGGTGCTTCATCTGTACATCTTCCAAATATTTTTCATACAGCTTCATCATATAACGAACCAACATCAGCATATCGGACGTCATTTTCATCTATTATTTCACACCCTTCCATAAAAAACAGCTATAATAGTTCTAAATAAAACTGTTTTATCTAAAACTATTATAGCCTCAAAATAAAAAATGTCAACTTCAAAATCTAAAATTCTTTTTTCTCCATAATACAAATACTGACATAATAAGAAATACCTAAAACAACAACCGCTAACAGTATACCTCCCACAAAAAACTGTCCGTCAGAAATCCCTGTCAAGAACTGTTTTACCCCTCCCAAATCCAAGGAAAGCTTTTCGGAAATATTTGTAATCAGATAAAACAGAGCAATCAAAATCAAAAAAGTTCCCAGAAAAACGATTTTTCCTTTATCGCTGCCGTATTTAAGCTGAATTGGTATCATCAGCCCCAGAAAAATTGCCAGAAATATTAAAAAGCATCCGCAAAATAAAAACCACTGCAAAAATTCCATTTCCGGTGTCTTAACCCACTGCATAACAGTAGTTACTACCGAACTCACGAGAAATCCTGCCCCTCCTGTTAAAAACCCCAGTAAGAACTTCTCTTTTACATACTCTTTTCTGGAAACCGGCAATGTAAACAGAAAGGGAAGTCCGTTTTCATATTCGTCATAGCTGATAGTGCCCATGGTCAGAATACAACAGATAAATGGCATATATCCCATGAGAAAACTGCTGTTCATGCCTGACATAAGTAAAAAAAGTACCGTCAAAAATATAATCATCAATAATCTTTTATTATGCTTCATCAAAGCAATATCTTTTATAAATAATCCTTTCATATCTTTTCTCCTTTTATCATCATAGTAATTACCTCATCTATGCTTCCCTTTTCCATTGTATAAGAAGGATAATTTTCAAGATAAAACTGCTTTTGATTGGTCAGACAGGCATATCCCCAGCTTTCTCTCTTTTTCCGAAGCAAATAGTTTTTATCTAAGGTGTCGTACTGCTCAGAAGAAATCTTCAATAATCCATACTGTCCCAGCAGCGTGTCAATTTCCTCATGGAGCACTACTTTTCCATTATCAATCATATACAAATCATCACATAAACCCTCTAAGTCTGTGGAAATATGTGAGCTGATTAAAATTGTTCTGTTTTCATTTTCCTCCATGTATTCCCTGAGCATGGAAAGCAAGTCCTCTCTTGCCAAAACGTCCAAGCCTGTGTAGGTTCATCCAAAAGCAAAAATTCTGCTTTATGAGAAATTGCAGTTAAAATTTTCAGCTTTGCTTTCATTCCCGTGGAAAATTCTTTTATCTGTTTCTTTAAAGGTAATTGATACCGTTTGCAATAATCGAAAAACATGGCTTTATCAAATTGGGAATACATATTCTCCAGTATCTTTGCCACATCCTGAACCGTCAAAAATCCACTAAATCCTGACTCAGCCAGTACAACACCCAGTTTTTCCTTTTCTTTCTTGGAAAGAGTTTTATAATCTTTTCCAAAAATTTCAATCGTTCCTCCGTCTATGGAAATCAAATCTAAAATCCCTTTGAAAATTGTACTTTTCCCTGCTCCGTTTGCCCCAATTAAGCCGGTGATACAGCCTCTTGGGATTTCAAAAGACACGTCCAGTTGGAATAAATCATAGGATTTTTTCAAATCTTTTATTTTCAGCATTCTTCTTCATCCTCCATTATCATTTCAAACATAGAACGGATATCTTCATTGGAAATACCATATCTTTTTCCTTTTTGAATAATATTTTCCAAGTCCGTCTCCAGTTCCCTTCTTCGTTCCTCTGCTTTGCAGCGTTATTTCCCGCTGCCACATAAGTGCCCTTTCCGTGAACCGTAACGGTAAATCCTTCTTGCTCTAAATTGTCATACGCCTTTTTTACAGTAAGAGCGCTTATTTTTAATTCTTTTGCCAAAGAGCGCACAGAAGGCAAAATCTCGTCTTCTTTTAATTCTTCATTTAAAATCATTGTTTTTATCTGCTCCATGAGCTGTTCATAAATCGGTACCATCGATGAGTTATTGATTATAATCTTCATTGTTTTCCTCCTGTTAACAAACAGTATATAACAGTATATAACTGTTTGTCAACTGTTATATACTGTTATGCTTAAAATTTCTTTCTTTTATCTTTTTTTATGATATAATTAAAATGTATTATGTAATTTCGTAAAAAGGAGTGACAGAATGAAAAAAGTTGATTTTGTAAAAATAAAAGCTGAATTTTGGGGTTTTGGTTTTGGAAAAGGAACAAGCTATGGATTTAATAAAGCAGAAGACATTATCCGTGAGCGTATAGAAAACGGCTGGGAATTTTGTGGATACATTCCCATTGAAATGCGAGGAACAGGCGAAATACAGAGCATATCTCTTATTTTTCAATACGAAGAATAATAATTTCTATAATAAAGGCGAAAAGCTGATTTTACTCCAACCTTTCGCCTATTTCCTTATCTTATAAAATTCGTTTTGATTTTTTCTTCCGGTGTAGGTTTCTTAATACCGGCATTTTTTCCTGCTTCCAGACACTTTAAAACCCATGCCATATTGGTACCCAGCGTTCTCATAATTGAAGTCCTTCTTCGTCCTGCATTACTTCTTCCGGTGTATTTCCATGAACCATATTCCAATAATTTGATGAAATGACAGGCATCTGGAAAAATTGGAAATATTTTGTAAGAACCTCCAAGGTTGCCGTTGTTCCCGCACGTCTTGCTGATGCGATAGCTGCCGCCGGTTTATATAGCATGTGCTTTCCTGCCAATGAAGAAAGTTTATCCATAAACTCTATAATCTGTCCTGTGGGAGAAGCCCAATATACAGGTGAACCTACAATCAGTCCATCGGCTGTTTCCAATTTTTCGCAGCCTCTTTTACATTTTCCATGTCAGCATTTCCCGCCTGAAAAATTTCTGTTTCTATTCCCTGTTTGTTTAATGACTCTGCTATCTGATTTAATGCTGTAAAAGTACACCCTTCTTTTCTGGGACTTCCGTTTAATAATAATACTTTCATTCTTCTATTCCCTTCCTTTCCGTTTCTGTTATTATTATACTTCAAATCAGACTTGATTGCTATCTTAATCTTATAAAATTTAAGCCGGAGGCATTCTGTTATCCTGCCCCTCTGGTGGCTCTCCCGGTTGTCCCTCAGGCATTTGTCCTCCCTCGAAAGGAGCTTTCCTTTCTCCCATAGCTCCTCCCTGCATTTGCTCTGTTCCGTAAATCAGACCGGTCATGGTAATTTCACTGCTGCTGTTGCCTGCACTTAGCTGATAAGTGCCGTCTTCCTTGATTTCCGGACAACTGACAAGAACACTGGAATATGCCTTTAAAGGCTGCCAGTTAAGCAATTCCTTTCCCTCGCTGTCATAAAGAACCACAGAGCTTTGCGCTTCCTGCTGTTCCGTAGAAATCAATATTGCTCCCTGCGTAGAAGCTTCCTGAAAATTCTGTGCCATACCCGATGCTCCTGCGGCAGCAAAAATACCTCCGGTTATTGTACCTTTTCCATTATAATCAACTGCTCCGTTACTTCCCTCCTGTGAACCAGATACATAAGTTTTTCCTCCTGAAATCGTCAAATCTCCGTTAGAGTCCAATCCGTCTCCGGAAGCATTCACTGAGACAGTTCCTCCTGCAATCTGTATATAAGCGCCTTCTGTAACAGCAAAAATATCCTCCTCTTTTCCTCCTGTACTGCTGCCGTCTGCTCCTCCTGCGGCATTCATTCCATCATCACTTGCCGTAATCTGTATATCGCCTCCTGTAACATCAATACTCAGTCCCTCTATTCCCTCATAGCTGTTTGTAATATCCACTTTTCCGCCTGCAATCATAACCTGTGACGCACTGTGTATTCCGTCATCTCCTGCATTTATCGTAAACTCTCCGTCTCCTATATGGAGATAACCCAAATTGCTGTCGTCCTTATTTTCTGCATGAATACCGTCTTTCCCTGCTGTAATGCTATAAGCTCCACCTGTAATTTCTACACAGTCCTTACCTGTAATTCCATGGGATGCTGCAGTAATATCGTAAGTACCGCTGCTGAAAATCAATTCATCCTTGGACACAATTCCGTGTCCATAAGAAGCCTGAATATTTAATATTCCTTCTCCTTTTAGAGTTAAATCGGCTTTTGAAAAAACAACTCCGTCTACTTGATTTTCATCTATATTTTGATATTCTCCGCTATTCGAAAGACTGTTTTGTGTTTCCTCCTCTGTCGTAATTGTAACCTTATCCGCTGACAGCACATAAATAGCGGCAAAGTCAGCGCTGTTAATTTCCGCATTTTTTAATATTAACTCTACTTTATCGGTATTACTTGCATCAATGATAACGCTTCCTTCCAATGTTCCCGACAAAGTATAAGTACCCTCGTCTGTAATTCGTACCTTTCCTTCTGATACTTCAACTGCTTTTGACGTGCATTCTGCGCTGTTTCCTGTAAGGTCAATCTCTACGCTGTTTTCTTCCGTCTGTCCGTCAGACTTGCTTTCTGACACCGGTTGATTTTGGCAACTACACAGCAATATCGTTCCAAGAGCAAGCAGAAGCATATATACTTTTTTCTTCATGTATTATTCTCCTTATAATTCTCCGATTGCCGTTTCCTGCTTTGACATGGTAATTTCCAAATTTCCATTTCGGCAACGCAATTCGTCAATAAACTCTTTTTCCTGTTCTTTGTTTTTTAAAGTCAAATTATAAGTAAGTTTAAATAAGCTTCCCATATTTGTGGTTTTCACTCGAACAACCTCACATTGAGAGGTGTATGTCTGTAAAATCTCCTCAAAAACTCCTGTATAATCCAAGTCCTCCGGAATTGTAATATGTAATGTCTTATATAATTCCGCTTTCTTCCCTGCACCAAAGCCAACACAATTATAAATCATATTGACACTGCCCAATAAGAGAGCTACTAAAATCCCATATCCTAAATAGCCCATTCCTACTACTAAACCGGTTCCCATTGCAAGAAAGATTGCTCCGATTTCCTTTGCTGAGCCGGGCACAGAACGAAACCGCACCAGACTAAATGCTCCTGCAACAGCTACACCAGCACCTACATTCCCGTTTACCATCATAATTACTACACATACAACAGCAGGCAGCACAGCTAAGGTTGCCACAAAGCTTTTCGTATAGCGGATACGGTACATATAGCAAATGCCAGAAACAGACCGATTATCAAAGCACAACACACACACAGAAGAAAATCAGATACTGCAATTACCTCCGTTGTACTTGTATCAAAAATTCCTTTAAACAAATGATTAAGCATATTTTATTCCTCCCTGTATTTTCTCGGCTATCATATTTTTATATGCCAGTCCATATTTTGAAAATGAAGTTTTATAAATATGGCACTGTGTAAGAATTTGGCTCATCCAAAGAGGAATACCCCCTGATGTCTTAATTTCCATTAATGTTTGACCCTCTTCTAAAAGAGGTGTTCCGTAAACAGAACTGCCAAGAGAAAAATTTTCTCTGCGGTACAAGATATTTTCATCAAAGGTAACACGAAAATCAGAACCATCTTTCATAAAATAAGCTTCTCTTTCGTAAGAAAGGAAAACAGCCGGATATAAATGTCCGTAATATTCCCGAAAATATTCAATTTCATCTCCGATTTGTGAATGGAGCGGTAATGGCGTTTCCTTTCGAAAGCTTTCCATGACTTCTTTTTCTGAAAGCACCAGTCTGCGTTTATATACAACCGACTTATATTTCTTTTTTAATTCTACGAACACCGTATCTTGTGGTTCTACTCTGCGATAACTGCGTATTCTAAGCTTTTCCTTGTAGACCGGTTTTTCCAAAGAACGTCTGATTAAACGAAAATTATCTGTGTCCAAATAAATATTTCGTATGGTGCATCTTCCATATTTGTCTAATTCCATATATGCTGCCATAGCCTCAAGAACTTTTTCTTTTTCCTTCTTTGACAACAAATACTTTAATTCGTATCTTTTAAATGTAGCTTGATATGCCATAAGTTCCTCCTGTTTCTATTGTTTTCTTCATGACATAGTATAAAGAAGAAACCTTAATCAAACTTAAAATAGAATTTATTTTTTCCATTTGGAAATACCGCTGTAATTCTAAGAGATTTTCATCTTCTGTAATTGCAGAATTTTGCCTTTATTCGCACGCACTGTGGCAGCGGCAATAGAGAGCCCGATGCCATACCCCCCTGTCTGCGAATTTCGAGACTTATCCACTCTATAAAACCGCTCAAATAAATGAGCAATTTCTTTTTTATTTATAAATTCTGTCGTATTAAAAACAGAAAGAAAAATGTGATTTCTCTGTACTTCCACAGTCAGCAATATTTCTCCCTTTTCATCTGAATATTTCACAGCATTATCCAGTAAAATCCCGATTAACTGGCGAATTGCTTTCTCATCTCCCTTCATAGAAATCATTGGCTGAATTTTTCCGTGAAGAAATTTATTTTGAGCTTTTGCCAGTGTCTGGAAATTTCCTATAACTTCTTCTGCCACATCTGATAAAGGAAATTCTACCATAGGAAGCCTCATACTTTCCTCTTCCATACGTGCCAATAAAATCAAATTGTTTGTTAAATCTGTCAGCCTTTTTGTTTGATTTTGAATATCACTGAGCCATTCATTTTCTCCGAAATCCATTTCTAAAACCTCTGCATCTGCGTCAATAATTGTAAGAGGAGTTTTCAATTCATGTCCGGCATCGGTGATAAACCGCTTTTGTTTTTCATAATTTTCTAAAAACGGTTTTACAATATATGCAGATAAAAAAATCATTAAAAGAAACACTGCTAAAAATCCTAAAAAGCTCACAAAAGCAGCAATAAAAAGAAACATTCGAAAAGTGTTTAAGCTTCTTCCACAGTCTAAAAAAATAATACGTATTTCTGTGTCATTACGGCTTAATAAAAAACGATAGTTTTCAATAAAGCCTTTTTGCTTTCCCTTCTGCCAAACCTCCTGTACGTATTCGATAATTGTTTCCTCGTTTACCGTGACAATTTTCCCTACTTCCACAGAAAGCACTTCTCCTTCTTTATTTACAGTTGCTGAAAAATATCTTGACTCATAAGGTAATTCCGGCGAAAGAAGGTGGTTTTTTTCAGAAAAATTTTTTTCAGGCTTTGGCGGTTCCTTCGGTTCTTCTCTTTCCGGAAACTTTCCGTTATTTTCTGCCAAAATAGAAAGTACATGGTCCGCATCTGTCACAAGCTTTCTGTAATTTAAAATTCCAATAGAAAGAATAAGTACAAAAAGAACAATAAAAAGAGAAACCATAGACACAAAAATCAATTTTTTCCGCAGTTTTGCAATCATTTTATTTCCTCCAGAGAATATCCTACACTTCTGGTAACTTTAATTTGAATATCTGCCTGTAACGCAGCCAGCTTTTTTCTCAAATAAGAAATATATACCCATACTACATTGATTTCTGCCTCACTGTCATATCCCCAGATTTTTTCCATAAATCGTTCTGCTGAAATCAAAACTCCCGGATTACTCATCATAAGCTCTATCATCTGAAATTCTTTGTTTGCCAGTCGAAAGCTTCCTTTTGATGTAGAAGCTCAAAAGCTGCACGGTTTAAGGTTACATTCCCCATTTTAAGAATTGAACCGGTCTGTCCTGTCTGCACACGTGTCATAGCACGAATTCGTTGCCAGTAATTTCTTTTGAATGAAAGGGCTTTGCAAGATAATCATTGGCTCCGGCATCTAAGCTTCTACCTTATCATCCACTTCAGATTTTGCTGTCAATAACAAAACAGGAATTAAATTCCCCTTCTTTCGGATTTCTTTTAACACCGTAATTCCATCTATTTTGGGCATCATAATATCAAGAATAACACCATCATAATTATCTGCCTCCAGATATTCCAAAGCCGCCTGTCCGTCATAAACAGCATCTACGGAATAATTATTTCTTTCTAAAATTGCAGTAAGCGCTTTTGAGAGTGCTTTTTCATCTTCTGCAAGTAATAATCTCATATCCTGTTCCTCCGAAATTTTTATAATAGTGATTAAATTATACTATAAAAGCTTTAAACCAACCTAAAAATATTTCCGTTTTTGACATTTATTTTTTGTATTTTATCCTATAATGGTAGATTTTCAGAAGCAGAAAGAAAGGAAAATGATATGATGAATTCTACAAGTGATAATGAAAAAAGTTTACCCGAAAAGCTGTCTGATGATATTGTTTCTTATATTTTGAATAATCATCTTAAACCAAGTGATAAGCTCCCCAACGAGTCCATACTCGCTGAAAAAATGGGAGCAGGCCGCAGTTCTATCCGAGAAGCAATGAAATTATTGGCTTCTCGAAATATCGTAACCATTCGTCAGGGCTCCGGTACCTATGTTGCCTCTTCTCCAGGCGTAATCAATGCCCCCCTTGGGTTTACATTTATAGAAAATAAGCAGAAGCTTGCAGAGGATTTACTGGCAGTGCGTTTTCTTTTAGAACCTCCATTGCGGGAATGGCTGCTGCAAATGCCTCAGAACAGGATATTGAAAAAATTTCCGAATTGTGTAAAGAAATCGAAGAATTGCTCCTAAGCGGGAAAAATCATACAGAAAAAGATATTGAATTTCACACTGCCATTGCTATGAGCAGCAAAAATCTTGTTGTTCCCCGTCTTATTCCTGTTATCAACAGTTCTATTCCTCTTTTTATACAACTGACAAACAGTAATTTAATACAGGAAACAATCGAAACACATGTGGATATCACCGAAGCTATTCGAAACCATGATGTCATCGGCGCTAAAGATGCGATGTATCTGCATTTAGTATACAACCGCAAAAGAATTTTTCATTAGATTATATGTTTTAGAAGGGTGCTCTTTTTTCTGTCACACCCTTTCTTTTCACTTCATTTGTTATCTTTCCACAGACACTTATATCACTAAAGAAGGAGCTGTATACACTCTGGCTTTCAATTCATTATCCAACATATAAAGTCCCTTTGGATCTGTTCCAAATAACTCCATCTTTGTAATTAAATCATGAGCATTTGTTTCTTCCTCTCCCTGTTCTTTAATGAACCAGTCCAAAAACTGCATGGTTCTGAAATCCTTTACACTCTGAGCCGCATCATAAATGGTATTGATTAGTCCTGTCACATACTCCTCGTGAGCCAATCCTGCTTTTAAAGGATCTATCAGCTTTTCCAGTGTCATATGCGGCTTGTCAACCGCTTCCAGAGTTACTTCCGCATTATTGTTCTGAAGATATTTCAGAAACAACATGGCATGGTCTCTTTCTTCCTGTGTCTGCACCATATACCAATTATAAAATCCGTCTAAACCTTTGCTCTTATAAAAATTTGCAAAATCAAGATAAAGATATGTCAGAGTAAAATTCTTTATTGATTTGTGTTATTGATCAGTTCTGTTCACTTTTGCGTTCTAACATTTTTACATCTTCTTTCTTTTATTTGTTATATATGGTTACACTGTATCCATGCTGGAAGGTTTCTTCCGGCTTCAATGCTACAATATCCGGCTTTTTAGAAATGTCATCTTTAAATCCGTAATTATCACATCTTCCCATCCAAGGCTCTAAACAAATATAAGGCGCTCCCGGAAGACTCCAAATTCCGAAATTTGTAAATCCTGTACAGTCCATCATAATATACGGTGTTCCGTCCGGATATCCAATTCCCACACAGGATAACTGGGAATTGTCAAAGATTAAAGCATCGTTTTCAAACATAGTTTCTGTAACGTTGCAGCCTTCATATTCACCGTAAGGCTCTAAAGGAAGCTTATATGTTTTTTTCTCATCCGCAGTACCTGTCATTCCGTATACCTGACAATACTCCACTTCTCCTTTGTTTTTAAACAACAGCTTATAATCTGTCTGGCAAGTATCTTCTAAAATCGGAACATTAAAACCCGGATGCCCTCCGATAGTAAAGTACATGGTTTCTGTGTTCTTATTTTCTACTTTCCAGATTACATCCAATTTTCTGTCCTGAATTTTATATGTAATAGTTAAAGCAAAGGAAAACGGATAATATTTCTTTGTCTCCTCTGTGTCCTGAATTATAAAAGATAAGGTATTCTCTGTTTCTTCAACACAGGAAAACTCCATATCTTTTGCAAAGCCATGCTGAATTGCTTCATAAACCTTTCCATTATAAAAATACTGGTTTTCATGATGGCGTCCTACATTTGGAAATAAGATAGGAGAACGGCGAGCCAAAATTTTGCATCTGCTGTCCAGAGAATTTCTTTTCCCATCTCTTTATCAAAAATGCTTTGCAGCTCTGCTCCTTTTTCACATACTTTTACCTTTAAGTATTGATTTTCCATTGTATACATAGCTGACTCTCCTTTTTCTACTTTTACAATTTTATATTTCTTTCAGTTTATCACAGGAAATCCGGATATACAAGAGACATGTTCTTCCGATTATTCATCCAGCATCTCCAAAGACAAATCATTAACTTACATAACGTATTTACCACGGCAAAGATAATAACTGCCCCTAATTTTGCAGTAGTATTATCCTGATCAAAACGGGGAGAAATCTCACAGATATCAAATCCTCGGATTTACGTGTGCGTAAAATATGTTTGATAATAGGAAGCACCACCTCCGGATCCAATCCTAAAGCCTGTGTAGCGCTGACTCCCGGCGCAAATGCAGAAGAAAATACGTCTGTGCAAATGGTAATATAGGCAGAATTACACTTATACAAAAAAGTGTCTACCTTTTCCAATACCGTAGAAAAATTAGAATTTTGTATCTCTTTCGCCAAAATATAATTTGCCCCCAACGCTTTGGCATATTTAAACAAACTCACTGTATTGCTGTGTTCCTGAATACCAAGGGGCAAATAGCGGTACTCTGCATTTTCCTTCTTATAAATATCGGCAATCTGACGAAACATAGAACCGGAGGACGGTCCATTATCATAGGGTCTCAAATCAAAATGTGCGTCAAAATTGATAATTCCCATGTCCAATGGATGATTTTCCTTTTTTAAATCTGCCATTTGTCCCTGAAAATGTCCGAAAGTGGTCTCATGACCTCCTCCCAGTACAATAGGAAACATCTTCATTTCCAAAAGCTTTTCCACTGCCAGACCTAAAAGTCTTTGTCCCTCTTCCATAGAAATTTCATCGCAGAGAATGTTTCCTGCATCGTAAAATTTTACCTCCTGCGAAAAAGTACACGGAAGATTTGACATCTGACCTCTGATAAAATCCGGAGCCAAAGCCGTTCCCACACGTCCTTTATTCCGCTTTACCCCCTGCTCACTGCAAAAGCCGATAAAGGCGAAGGCCAGCTTACTTTCCGGCAGCTCTTCCTGTTGATTTAAGTCTAAAGGTTTCACCCATTGATGCCATCGAAAGGCATCATAATCTGTGGTGCTGTCTACACGCCCCTTCCAGTATTCCATGGCACTTACATAGTTCGTCAATAACATCTCTTTCCCCTCTCCTTCCAAATTTTTACTGCAATTCCTTCAACATCTGTGTCACTGTCTTTTTTGAAACAGGATGGCGTAAATTTGGTGCAATTTCACTTAAAGGCTTTAAAACAAAATCACGCAATTCCATTTCAATATGAGGAATAATCAAATCATCTGTTTCCATTACTACATCATCATACAATAAAATATCTAAATCCAGTGTACGTGGTCCCCAACGTACAATCCGCTCTCTATGGGCTTCCTTTTCAATTTCATGAAGCACATCTAAAAGCTCCTCCGGAGAAAGCAGTGTTTTTATCTGAGCACAGGCATTTAAAAATCATCCTGTTCTACTCCGCCATAAGGCTTTGTCACCAGATATTCGGATACCTTTTCCACCTGACAGCCTTTTATTTTATTTAAAGCTTCAATTGCTCCGTCCAAATATGCTTTTTTATCTCCCATATTAGAGCCCATGCCCAAATATGCTCTGTGCCAAAATCTGCTGATTTTTACAGAGGCATACTTTAACGGCAGACCGATTGGCGCCCACGGCTTCTTTAATTCCAAGGTAACGCCTGCCAGCAACGGATATTCGAATAATAACGCTTCTACCAGATTTTCTGCTGCTGCCTCAATCAATTTATAGGTGTTCTCCTGCATAAATCTTGTAATAAAATGACTGACTGAACCGTAATCAATGGAACATTCCAATTCATCTGTCGTTCCTGCTTTTCTGGTATTGGTGTATAATATTACAGATACAATAAAACGCTGTCCTAATTTTGTTTCTTCCGGAAACACCCCATGTCTGGCATAAATTTCCAAATCTTCTATATGGATTTCATCATATTTCATCATGCTTTACACTCCCTTAAAATTGCCTGCGTCATGCGAATTGCCCGCAAATTTTCCTTCACATCGTGAACACGCACAAAGGCTGCGCCCTTTTCAACCCCCATGACCGTAGTCACAATGGTTCCCTCCACACGCTCATCAGAAGGAAGGTCTAAGGTCAGTCCGATTACGGATTTTCTGGAAGTGGCAAGCAAAACAGGATAGCCGATTTCTTTCAATTTTTCCAGCTGATGAATGGCAATTAAGTTCTGCTCATAAGTTTTGCCAAAGCCTACACCGGGGTCTAAAATAATGTGTTCATCCGGAATATTTGCCGCCTTTGCAATGGCTACGGACTCTCTTAAATCCTCGCACATATCTTCTACAAAGTTGTTATAATCTGTGTTATCCCGATTGTGCATCAAACAACAAGGAACCTGATATTTGGCAATTAACCGAGCAACTTTTTTGTCATATTTTAAACCCCAAATATCATTTACCATATCAGCTCCTGCTTTTAATGCAGCCTCTACGACCTCGCTTTTATAGCTGTCAATGGATACGGGAATATCAAAATTTGCCTTTATCATTTCAATAACAGGAACAACACGATCGATTTCTTCCTGTATAGTAATCTGCACATGTCCTGGACGGGTAGACTCTCCGCCCACATCAATAATACCTGCGCCTTCTTCTATCATATCAGCCACATGCTGTTTTGCTTTTTCCATATTATTCCATCTTCCGCCATCTGAAAAAGAGTCCGGTGTTACATTTAAAATTCCCATAATATTACAGTCATTTTCTACATCAAAAAAGCGATTTCCGATTTTCATCATTTCTTTTACCTCTTTGCTTTTATATTTCTATCTTGTTATTTTTCTTCTCTGCCGACCAGTTACATTCGGAAAAAGCCGGACAAAATTTACACATTCTGGACTGTTTATCCGCCCGATAAATCAGCCCTGCAAGGCTCTTATCCTGTCTCGTTTCCGTATTTCTGTGAGCTGTAATTGCCAAAAGAATTTCCTTTTTTCCTCTTGCTTAAATCCGCAGTCCTTTAATATTTCTTCTGCGAGCTCTGCCCCTGCTTCTTCGTGAGATATTCCCTTGGAATACTGTAAAAATCTTCCGATATCGTGAAGCAATGCTGCGGTATAAATCCATTCCTTAGAGACACCGCAATTCTGCTCCAGATTTTCTATGTATGCAATTCTTGCCACATCCAGCAAATGCTCAATCCCATGTTTGCAGAAAATTCTATCCTTTTCTGCTTCCTTTAGCTGTGCCATGTGCCATTTCCATAAAGGATGGTCCGAAATTTTATCAATACGCTCCATATTATCTTGACTCCAACATTCTGTAAAATTGGTTTTGAAGCTTTTCATCCTCATTAAAAACGCCTCTTGTAACAACTGTCACTGTCTTTGCTCCCGGCTTTTTAATTCCACGCATTGTCATACACATGTGCTCTGCCTCAATTAAAACCATAACACCATAAGGCTTTAATTCTTCCATAAACACATCTGCAATCTGTGCGGTCAGACGTTCCTGAAGCTGAAAACGCTTTGCAAAAACTTCTAATGTTCTGGCAATTTTGCTCAGCCCCACAACTTCTCCGTTGGGAATATAAGCAACCGCTGCTTTCCCATAAAACGGAAGCATATGGTGTTCACAAAAAGAATAAAAAGGAATATCTTTTTCCATTACCATATCATTATTATCTACATGAAATCTCTTTTTTAAATGCTCTGACGCATTATCTGTGTAACCTGCTGCCAGCTCCTCGTACATTCTGGCAATGCGGTCCGGTGTTTCCAAAAGTCCTTCTCGGTTTATGTCTTCTCCGATACCTTCTAAAATTAATCTTACGCCTTCTTCAATTTTTTTCTTATCCATTTTTTCTTCCTCCGCCCTGTAATACCTTGGCTGCTATACCAAGAAAAGATAAAGAACCAAAAACAACCAACACATCCTCGGCTCCCATATAGCTTAAATTTTTCTCGATTGCTGCTTCTATACTCTCACCTGTTTCCACTGAAGCATTTATCTTCTCCACCTGTTTTTTCAACTCCTCTGCCGGAAGGGCACGAGGATTATCCGGTGTCTCCACCGTAATAATATGTTCTGCAAGAGGTGCGGTAAGCTCAATAATTTTCTTATAGTCCTTATCCTGAAAAACCCCAAAAACATAATACAGCTTTTTCCCTTTAAAATATAATTCCAAAGATTTTCTTAAAGCTTCCGCTGCTTGCGGATTGTGCGCTCCGTCTAAAATAACCAGCGGGTTTTGAGACATTACCGTAAATCTTCCGACCCATTTTGCCTCTTTCATACCTGCATATACTGCTTCATTCGGCAAAGAAAGTCCAAGCTTGCGAAGCTGGTTTACGGCTTCCAAAGCCAATGCTCCGTTTTGTATCTGAAATTCTCCGGCCAGAGAAATCTCTACGTTTTTCCAGTTCTTATAGGAAAAGCTCTGTCGAATATACCCGTATTGTATATCGCTGATTTCATCTTTTTCCACTTCACAAAAACGGCTTTCCTTTTCTTTGCAAACCTTTTGAAGCACCTCTTTCGCTTCTTCCTCCTGAACAGCAGTTACCATTGTAGTATGCGGCTTAATAATTCCTGCCTTCTGAGCGGCAATTTCTTTTAATGTTTTTCCCAGCACATCGGTATGATCCATGCTGATTGGCGCAATTACCTCTAGTTGTGTGGTCTGAATAATATTTGTAGCGTCTAAAGCCCCTCCCAGTCCTGTTTCCAGAACTACAATATCACAATTTTTTTCCTTAAAATATAAAAAAGCCAAGGCTGTCTCAATCTCAAAAGCAGTGGGAGTCCCTGCTTTCTTTTCCTTCATATCAGCTACCGCAGCTGCAATAGCTGTTACATGTTGCGCCAAAGCTTCTTTTTCAATTTTTTCTTCATTCACCTGAATTCTCTCTCGATAAGAAAACAGTGTGGGAGATATATATCGCCCTGTCCGATACCCTGCTTTGCGCAAAATCGTGGACAGATATGCCAGCACCGTTCCCTTGCCATTTGTTCCGGAAATGTGAATAAATTTCAAACTTTCCTGGGGATTATCAAGTCTGTCTAACAGTGCTTTCATATTCTCCAAGCCAAGTACACTTCCGTATTTGGAGGTTTCATCCAAATATACTCTTGCTTCTTCGTAATTCATGTCTGCTCCTATCTGAGATATTCTCTTTTTTACGACTCATTATAGACCTCTTTCACAGTAATCTCAACATTTTTTTCAATTTTACAATTATTTTGCCATGAAAACAAATAGACAGTGAGAAAAAACCATGCTACAATAAGAAAAATAAAAATATCAGGTGTGCCCATTTATGGAAGACTGCCAAAAGAGGTTCTGAAAAGGAGCCTGTTTTTGGCAGTCTTTTTTGCACTCTGTAAGGAGGAAACCATGTATTTAATGATTGATAATTACGACTCTTTCGTCTACAATCTGGCATGCTATCTGGAAGAATGTGGCGAAAAGGTTCTTCTGATAAGAATGATAAAATCACTCTGTCGGAAATAGAAAGGCTGCTAGCTGATGAATGTTTAGAAGGACTGATTATATCTCCCGGTCCCAAAAGCCCCAAAGACTGTGGAAATTGTAAAGAAATTCTGGAAAAAACCGCAGGAAAAGTTCCTGTTTTAGGTGTTTGTCTGGGGCATCAGATTATCGGAGAAGTCTTCGGCGCATCCGTGCAGAAAGGTGCAAAACCCATGCACGGGAAGTTACAGAAATACGCAATAATCAGACAGGACTTTTTGAAGGTCTTCCCAAAATTTATTCTGTAACCAGATACCACTCCCTTATTGTTTCCGGATACGATTTTCCGGGTTGCCTGAAAATTGATGCGCTTTCTGAAGACGGCGTAATTATGGCGCTGCATCATAAAACCTTTCCTATCTACGGAGTGCAGTTTCATCCCGAAGCAGTGCTTACCAAATACGGCCATGAGCTGCTGAAAAATTTCACAAAAATATGTAAGAATGGAGAGAAATAATGGCTACAAAAGTTAAAAAACTGGATTTTTACAAAAAATCCGAAGACATCTTTGAAAAATATAAAGACGAAAATATGGCAATTTTTTAGACTCTTCCTTAGAAAATGCATGGGTCAATACTCTGTTATCGGCCTAAATCCCTATCTTATTTTAAAAGAATGTGACGGCATTTTCTATGAAAATGATGTTCCTCAAGAGATAACCTTTGAAGAAGGTATGCAGAAATATCTTGAAAAACAAAAAGAAGAAAATCCTACAAGCCTTCCTCTTATTGCTGGTGCGCTGGGGTATTTTTCCTATGATTACGGACGAAAGTTTGAACAGATTTCCAGCCGTCATCCCAAAAAGCTTTCTGTTCCCGATGCCTTATTTGTTTTTTATGACCTTCTGATTATTGATGACAAAATCGAAAAAACTCTCTATATTACTGCACGAGGAAAAACAAAAAATCAAGATGTGGCAATCGCCGATTTGGAACAGGAAATCAAAGAATGTACTTCTTATAAAAGGCCGAAAAACATTCTGCCCTTGCCCCATTTACACCTAATTTTACAAAAGAAGATTATAAAAAAGCCATTGACAAAATGATTTCTTACATCATAGAAGGCGATATTTATATTGCAAATATGACACAGCAGCTCACCATAGAGAGTCAAAAACCTCCCTATGAAGTATACCGTTATCTACGCACTCATAACCCTTCTCCTTTTGGGGGATTTTTCCAATGCAATACTTTTCAGGTTGTATGTGCTTCACCGGAGCGTTTTTTGAAAGTGAAAGACCGCTGTATTGAAACACGCCCCATCAAAGGCACGAGAAAACGGGGAGAAACTCCTGTGGAAGATAAAATATTGAAGGAGGAACTGAAAAACTCCTCCAAAGACCGCAGTGAGCTTTTAATGATTGTAGATTTGGAAAGAAATGACTTAAACCATGTCTGTGAACCGGGAAGTGTCAAAGTAACCGAGCATTTTGCAGTAGAAACATATTCCACTGTTTTTCATTTGGTTACTACGATTATAGGCAAATTGAAGGAGAAGCTTCCTGCCTCCGATTTAATCAAAGCTGCCTTTCCGGGCGGCTCGATTACCGGAGCGCCGAAGATACGTGCCATGGAAATTATTGATGAGCTGGAGCATGACAGGCGTAACCTGTATACCGGCTCTATGGGATACTTCTCTCTTGATGGGAATTGCGATTTTAATATTATTATCCGCACTGCCGTTCATCAGGATAATCAATATCATCTGGGCGTTGGCGGAGGAATTACCTGTGAGTCTGATTTAGAATTTGAATACGAAGAAACACTGCAAAAAGCAAAAGCTCTTTTAGAAGCTTTATGGGAGGAAAAATAATGTTTATACCGGATGAAGGATATTATTTTGGATTAGGCGCTTTTGAAACCATTGCTGTTGAAAACGGTTTTCCTCAATTTTTACCCCAACACTATAAGAGGCTTCTTTTGGCGCTGAAATTTTTAAATCTGAATATTGATTTTTCTGAAATCGAAGAAAAAGTAAACATGACCCTTGCACAAAAAGAAATGCAGGAAGGAAGAAAAGTCTTAAAAATTACAGTTTCCGAAGAAAATATTTTCGTAACCACACGGACAAATACTTATCAAAAAGAAGATTATGAAAAAGGCTTTGCCACTGCCATTTCCAATGTAAGAAGAAATGAAACTTCTCCTTTTACTTATCATAAAACTTTAAATTATGGGGATTGTATTATGGAAAAACGCCGTGCAAAAGAAATGGGTATTCAAGAACCTATTTTTCTAAACACAAGAGGAGAAATCGCAGAAGGCGCTACCACCAATGTCTTCTTTGTAAAAGATGAAGAAATTGTAGCGCCTCCCCTGTCTTGTGGGATGCTCCCCGGTATTATAAGAGAATACCTTTATGATGCCTACACCATAAAAGAACAAATCATTCTGCCGGAAGACATCGGAGAGTTTGACGAAATGTTTCTCACAAACTCTCTTCTGGGTATTATGCCTGTTGCCAGACTCGAAATCCACGCATTTTCCGGCATGAACATCGGAAGAAAACTGTTACAGGAATTATCCAATTCCCAGTGCGGCTTTTGCTAAACGATCCACAGCTTCGTTTAGCTCCACTCCGCTGTGACCTTTTACTTTATGAAAAATCACCTGCACATTTTGCAGGGTATCAAAAAAAGCTTTATAACGAATGGTTCCCGGCTTATTCCGTTCCATTCTCCTGTTGCCCAGGACTCAATTCCCTGATAATCATAATACAGATGCAGTTTGGAAATGTGGTTCTTTTCACAATATTCCATGGCAGCCATTGCGCCCTCCAATTCCCCTGCCACATTTCTCATACTCACATCTTCTGTATTGTAAAAAGCTTTACTAAGCTCTGTTCTCTGTTCCTGATAAAGAAGGATACAGCCATAGGAATATGCCTTTTGTGCTGCATCAAAGCTTCCGTCCACATAAGCAATACAGGCATCTGCATCTGTCTCCGATGGATTGTCTTCTTTAGAAATATTCCCCAAATATGCCTCCGCTTCTGCTTTTGTGGCAAAGCTTTTAAACTGCGCCCCCGAATAACCGTCAACATTTGCCTTACATTCTGCCCAAGTGGCGAAAATTCCTGTTTTCTTTCCTTT